>Ga0160470_100069_pt1 | contig 141114 bp, 117 predicted proteins | sample HID1973I_E11MG_FD_108214 | JGI IMG/M metagenome (GOLD analysis project Ga0160470, IMG submission 108214) | Enriched mosquito-associated microbial communities from UW Madison campus, WI, USA - HID1973I_E11 MG | ecosystem: Host-associated > Arthropoda: Insects > Digestive system > Unclassified ... | reverse complement strand
TGACGCTCTCGACGATCTCTTCCATGGTCCGGCCGGCCTCCGCCACCTGGCGGCTGCCCTCCTCGACCTTGCCGACCGAGTCGTCGATCAATTGCTTGATCTCCTTGGCCGCCGAGGCCGAGCGCTGCGCCAGGCTGCGCACTTCCGAGGCCACCACCGCGAAGCCGCGGCCCTGTTCGCCGGCGCGGGCGGCTTCCACCGCCGCGTTGAGCGCCAGGATGTTGGTCTGGAACGCAATGCCGTCGATCACGCCGATGATGTCCACGACCTTGCGCGAACTGGCGTTGATCGAGCCCATGGTGCCGACCACCTGCCCGACCACGTTGCCGCCGCGCACCGCCACTTCGGACGCCGACGCCGCCAGCTGATTGGCCTGGCGTGCGTTGTCGGCGTTCTGCTTGACGGTGCTGGTCAGCTCTTCCATGGAAGCGGCGGTCTGCTCGAGCGAGCTGGCCTGCTCCTCGGTGCGCGACGACAGGTCCTGGTTGCCGCTGGCGATCTGGTTCGACGCGGTGGCGATGGTGTCCGTCGACGACCGGATCTCGCCGATGGTGTGCACCAGGTTCTGCTGCATCTGCCGCATTGCATGGAGCAGGCTGGTGCGGTCGTCCGGACGGACGTCCACCACGACGCCCAGGTCGCCTGCGCCGATCTGCCGCACGACCGACGACGCGTAGTCCGGTTCGCCGCCCAGCTGGCGGTACAGGTTGCGGGCCATGCTCCATCCCAGGCCGCCGATGACCAGCAGGAGCGCGCCGCCGAGGGAGAGCAGCACGGCGGTGCTGCGCCAGAAGGCGTTGTCGATGTCGTCGATGTAGTCGCCGAAGCCGACGATCCAGTCCCATGGCTCGAACTTGATGATGGCGTAGAGCTTGGGCACTTCGCTCTTGGCGCCCGGGCGGGTGCCCAGCGCGGTGACGGTACCGACCGTCTTGCCGGCCAGCGCCGCCCGGTAGCGCTCGCCGGCCTCCTTGCCGACCTTCGGATCGACGATGCCGATGCGCTTGGGGTTGGGGTGCACGTAATTCACGTCGTTGGTGTAGCCGCGGACGAAGAAGTAGAGCTCGTCCTTGCGCAGGCTGCCGATGAGCTTCTTCGCCTCGGCCTGAGCCTGCTCGCGCGTCAGCGTGCCGGCCTTTTCCTGTTCGTGGAGCCGCTCGAGCGAGGCGTGAGCGAGCACCACCAGCGTGGACAGCTGCGCCGTTCGCTCCTTCATCATCGACCGGTGCAGCGTCGACAGCGAAACGGCAGCCAGGACAACCATGCCGACCAGCGCGGCGGTGCAAAGTAGAAGGATTCGGGTCTTGAGTTTCATGGGATCGATCGGGCCGAAGGAATGGGCCCACCGATCACTATCGGCAGCGGCGCGGAAAACTTGAGGGGCGCGCCCGCCCGCTGGCGAAGCCGGCCTACGGCGGGCAGCAGGCGCAGCGCGCCGGGTGCCGCAACCTCGGATAGGCGCCGCCCGAAGGCGCGTCGTCCTGGCGCGATGCGCGGCCCAGCACCGCGGGCACGCTCAGGGCGCGTTCGGACGGGGCGCCGCACGCGGGGCACGGCACCGGCCGGTCGAACTCCCGCAGCGGGCGCATGGCGCTGAACCGGCCGCAGGCCTGGCAGGCGTAGTCGTAGAGGGGCACGGCCGTCGCCTACCAGCCGCCGGATTCCCCGCGCGGGATGTACTGGCCGGCGCCGGTGCGGCCGAGCCACTGGTCGCCGTCGACGATCAGCTCGCCGCGCAGCAGCACCTTGCGCACCGTGCCGGTCACCTCGCGGCCCTCGAACAGCGTGAAGTCGCAGTTGCCGTGCTGCGTCGCGGCGCTGATCACGTGCGGCTGGCCGGCGTCGAACAGCACCACGTCGGCGTCGCTGCCGACGGCGATGGTGCCCTTGCGCGGATAGAGCCCGAACAGCTTGGCCGGCGCGGTGGCGGTCAGCTCGACCATGCGGTTGAGCGAGATGCGGCCGGCGCGCACGCCGCCGTCGTGGATGGTGGTCAGGCGCGTCTCGACGCCCGGAATGCCGTTGGGAATCTTCGAGAAGTCGTTGCGGCCGTACGGCTTCTGGTTCACCCGCCCGAGGTGCCCTTCCTTCATGCAGAACGGGCAGTGGTCGGTGGACACCAGCTGCAGGTCGTCGGTGCGCAGCGCGGTCCACAGCGCGTTCTGCGCCTCCTTGGAGCGCAGCGGCGGGCTCATCACGTAGCGGGCCAGGTCGAAGTCCTCGCTGTCGTAGACGCTTTCGTCGAAGAACAGGTAGTGCGGGCAGGTCTCGGCGAACACCGGCACGCCCATGTCGCGCGCCTCGACCACGTGCTTGAGCGCCTCCTTGGCCGACAGGTGGACGAAGTACACCGGCGCCTGCGCCAGCTCGGCGAGCTTGATGCCGCGGTGCGTGGCCTCGCCCTCCATGATGGCCGGGCGGGTCAGCGCGTGGTACTTGGGCGCGGTGTGGCCCTGGGCCAGTGCCTCCTGGATGAGCAGCTCGATGATGGTGCCGTTCTCGGCGTGCAGCGCGATCATCCCGCCGTGCTGGCCGACCATGCGCATGGCCTGGAAGATGGCCGCGTCGTCCACCATGACCGAGCCCGGGTAGGCCATGAACATCTTGAAGCTCGACACCCCTTCGTGCCGGATCGCGTGCTGCATGTCGGCCAGCGTCTGCTGGTTGACCGACGTGACGATCACGTGGAAGCCGAAGTCGATGCACGCGCCCTCGCGACCCTTGGCCTGCGCGCGCTCGATAGCCTCGAGCACGCTCACGTCGCGCCGCTGGAAGGCAAAGTCGACGATGGTGGTGGTGCCGCCGAACGCCGCCGAGCGGGTGCCCGACTCGAAGCTGTCGCAGGTGGTGGAGTCGCCGAAGGTGTTGTCCATGTGCGTGTGGCAATCCACACCGCCGGGCAGCACCATCAGGCCGCTGGCGTCGATGACCTCGGTGTCCTCGCCCACCGCGAGGCGGCGGCCGATGGCGGCGATCTGGCCGTCCTCGATCAGGATGTCGGAGACGTAGTCGTCGATGGCGGTGACGATGCGACCGTTGCGGATGATCTTGCGGGACATGGGCGGGGCTCCTCGTGGCTTCGGGTTCGATCAGGCGGTGACGCCGGCCTGGACCAGCGCACGCTCGAGCGCCGCCACCTCGGCGGCGGGCAGTGGGCCGATCGGCAGGCGCATGGTGTCATCGGGAATGCGGCCGAGCAGCTTCAGGCAGGTCTTCAGGCGCGCGGTGGCCCAGCCGCCGGGCGCGGTGCCGTAGATGGCCTTGGCCAGCGGGTAGATGCGCTCGTTCAGGGCGCGGGCCTTGTCCAGGTCCTTGTCGCGCACGGCCTTGTCCAGGTCGATGACCAGCTCGGGCGTTACTGCCGCGAGGCTGACCAGGCTGCCCTCGGAGCCCACCATGAAGCAGGTGAACAGGTGCTCGTCGCCGGACGCCATCATCGCGACGTGGGGCGCCACCTGCTTGACCAGCCGCAGGTTGGCCTCGTAGGCGGCCGCTTCCCAACTGCCTTCCTTGATGCCCACCACGTTGGGCAGTTGCGCCAGCGCGGCCAGCACCTCGGGGCGGTAGGCCATCGTCCCAGCGTTGACGCCGGCCTGGTAGAGCATCAGCGGCATTTGCGCGTTGGCGTTGGCCACGGTGTGATGCGTCAGGGCCATCTGCGCGTCCTGCGACAGGGCCCAGGAAAACGGCGGGAACACCAGCACCGCGTCCGCGCCGGCGGCCTTGGCGTCGTCCACGTGGCGCTGCGCCTCGCGGCTGTCTTCGGCATTGATGCCGCTGACCAGCACCGAATGGTGCCCGCAGACTTCCGCCGCGATCTGCGTCACGCGGCGCTTTTCCTCGCGCGACAGCGTGAAGTTCTCGCCGGCATGGCCGTTGATCAGCAGGCCCGCCATGCCGGGCGCGAAAGCATTGGCCTCCAGGTGCCTTGCCAGCGTCTGCTCGTCGATGCTGCCATCGGCATGCAGCGGGCAGAGGGTGGCGGCGTAGATGCCGTGGAAGGGGTTCGGTCGGGAGGGGATCATGTGTTGCAGCGGCAGTGGTCAGGCACCCGGCATCGGCATGCCCAGCAGCCGTGACGGATCGAACAGGGGAAGGTCGGGGGTCTGGCCCAGCATCCGCTGCGCCAGGATGCGGCCCATGAAGGGGCCGCTGGTGTAGCCGGAGTGGGCGCTGCCCACGACCCAGGCGTCCGGCACGCCGGGGACTTCGCCGATGATGGGCATGGCGTCGGCGGTCTCGGCCTCGAGCCCGAGCCAGATGCGCGCCACGCGGGCCTCGGCCAGGGCCGGCACGGCGAAGGCGGCCAGGCGCATGTTGCCCACCAGGTTCTGCGGGCGGGCCTCGACGCCGCCGCGCTCGCGGTCGCCGTCGCCCTGCCAGCCGCCGCCGATGAGCACCGTGCCGTTGGCGAACTGCTTGAGCGACAGCAGGCCGTTGGCCACGCTCAGCACCGTGCGCATCACCGGGCGGATGCGCTCGGTGACCACCAGCTGGTTGATCAGCACCTTGATCGGGATGTGCACGCCCAGCATGGCCAGCATGTTCTCGATCCACACCCCGCCGGCGAGCACCACGCGGCGGGTCTGCAGCGGCGACAGGCCGGTGGCCCCGGCCAGCACCACGCGGTGGCCGCCGTCGCCGGAATCGATCGCCTCGACCGGCGCGTTCTCCAGCACCGTGACGCCCGCCTGCGTGAGCGCATGCCGGAAGGCGCGGCCGGTGAGGTAGGCGCTGGCGAAGCCGTCGATCTCGCAATAGCCCGCCTTGAGCAGCGAGCCGTTGAGGCCGGGTTCGATCTGGCGCGCGCGCTGCGGCGAGATCACCTCGATCGGGGCGCCGAACTCGCGCCGCGCCTTGGCCCGGATCTCGACCAGCTCGCATTCGGCTTCGGTGAACGCGAGCGTCAGGCCCGGTACGTGCGTGGCCAGCACGCCCATGCCGAGCCAGCGTTCGGCGTCCATCCACATCTGCCAGGCACGCATGGCGTAGGGAACGAGCGCCGCGCGCGTCATGTGCAGCGTGAGCGTGCCGGCGTTCACGCCCGAGGCTTCGCGGCACAGCGCGCCGCGGTCGACCAGGGCGACGCGCATGCCGCCCTGCGCCAGGTGCAAGGCGGTGGAGCACCCCATGACGCCGCCGCCGATGACGACGGCGTCCCAGGGCCGGGCGCTGGTGGCTGGTGTGTTCATAGCGGCGCCGCCTTGGGGATCGGGATGTCGGCGTAGGTGTAGTCGCCGGCCACCTCGGCCAGCGACACCGGCCGCAGCGGCGCGCGGCCGGTGAAGCAGCCCACGGCCTCGCGGCTGCCCACCTGCGCGGCCACGAGCGCCGCGGCCACGTCGCCACAGGTGCGGCCCTGGCACGGGCCCATGCCGCAGCGGGTCCACGCCTTGAGCTGGTTCATGTCGCGCGCACCGTCGCGCACGGCCGCGTCGATCTCGGCGCGGGTGACGTCCTCGCAGCGGCACACCACGGTCTGCGGCGCAATGCCGGACACCGCGCCGTCGCGCAGGGCCATCAATCCGGCCATGGCATGGCCGAAGCGGGCGCTGCGTGCCCAGCGGGCCGCGAGCGGAGCGCGCTCGCGTGCATGCTTGGCTTCGTCGATGGTGCCCTGGTCGCGTGCGCAGGCCAGCGCGGCGATCTCGCCGTGCGCGCCGGCTGCGGCAGCGCCTGCAATGCCGGCGCCGTCGCCGGCGATGTACAGCCCGGCGATGCTGGTGCGGCCGTCGTCGTCGGCATCGGCGATCCAGCCGCCGCGCTCGCGCTCGAAACGGTGGCGCGCGCGCAGCAGGCGGGTGATGTCGGTGCCGGGCACCAGCCCGTTGCCGACCGCGACCGCGTCGGCGTGCAATTCGAGCGTGGCGGTGTCCGGCGCCGTGGGTGCGCCGTCCGCATCGACCGGGCCGATGCGGATGCGCAGATCGCCGTCGACGCCCGTGACCGAGCGGATCGCGTGGCGGTAATGCACCGGCACGCCGGCCGAGCGCAGCCGCCATTGCCATTCGAGGCCCTGGCGCACCAGGTCGGGCCGGCCGAGCAGCGAGGGGATGGTCCGCAGCCATTCGCCGCGGCTGGACAGGTCGACGACCGCCGCCATCTCCCCGCCGGCCTTGAGGATGCCGTTGGCCACCGCCAGCAGCAGCGGGCCGCTGCCGGCCACGACCGTGCGGCGGCCCGGCAGCATGTTCTGCGACTTGAGCAGGATGGTGGCCGCGGCCAGGCCGATCACGCCGGGCAACGTCCAGCCGTCGAAAGGCACCACGCGCTCGGTGGTGCCGGTGGCGACCAGCAGCGCGCGCGGATGCAGGCTGACCGAGCCGCCCGGACCGATCACGTCGGTGCGCAGGTCCGAGCCGATGTTCCACACCTTGTGGCCGAACAGGCAGGCGATGCCGGCGTCGCGCAGGTCGCGGCGCAGCATGTCGCCCTCTCGCGCCTCGGGCGTGGCCGCGGCGTCGCTGCGCCGCGCAAACGCGGAGGGCAGCGGCCGCCAGACCTGGCCGCCGGCGTCGGGGTTCTCGTCCACCAGCTGCACCGACAGGCCGCATGCCTTGGCGCGCAGTGCGGCGCGGCCGCCGGCAGGCCCGGCGCCGATGACGAGCAGGTCGGGGCGATCGGGGGCGCTCATCGGGCCACCCCGGTGGCGGGCGCGACAGCGCTAAGGCAGCCCGTCATGGCCGGGCCTCCCGCCATGCCAGCGACTCGACCTCCAGCCCTTCGCTCACGACCACCTGGCACGAGGGCAGCTTGCGCGCGCCGACCCACACCAGGCATTCCTGGCACGAGCCCATGAAGCAGAAGGCGCCGCGCGGTGCGCCGTCGCGCGGACTCTGGCGCAACGTGCGGTGGCCGGCCGCCATCAGCGCCGCGGCCACGCTTTCGCCGGCGAAGGCCTGCACGCGCTGGCCGTCCATCACGAAGTGCAGGGCTTGGCCACGCCGGACCGACGCGTCGCTGCGCAGGCTGGCGAGGGAAGAAGTCGCTGTTGAAGTCATTCGGCCGGGTCCTGGGGCGGGCCTGCAGCCAAGGGAAATGCCTGACTGGACCGCATCGGGTTTATTGTATACATTCTATATATCGATGTTATTTTATTTGCAGGCATCGCCGCGAACTGGCATCTGTCTTGCGTTCGTTCCCTGAGTGCGCGAGCGGTCCTGCAGGCCGCCGCACGTTCCCTTCAACTGTCAGGAGTTCCCTCATGAAGCAAATCAGGAATGCCAGCCGCCGCCGCGTGCTGCTTGCCGCCTCGGCGACGCTCGGTGCCACGCTGCTGGGCCTGCCCGCCGGCGCCTGGGCCCGCACGCTGGACGAGATCATCGCGAGCAAGAAGATCGTGTTCGGCGTCAACCCGACGCTGCCGCCGCTGGGCATCTTCAACGACAAGAACGAGATCGACGGCTTCGACGTCGAGGTGGCCAACAAGATCGGCGAACTGCTCGGCGTGAAGACCGAGATCGTCCAGGTGGGCTCGCCCGACCGCATTCCCTTCGTGAGCAGCGGCAAGATCGACGCGGTGCTCGGCGCCATGACCATCACGCCCGAGCGCCAGAAGGTGATCGACTTCACCGTGCCGGTGCACACCGAGGTGCTGGGCGTGTTGACCACCAAGAGCAAGACCTACAAGGACTGGATGGAGCTCAACGATCCGTCCGTGCGGCTGGTGGAGGTGCGCGGCGCCACGCCGGTCAAGCTGGTGCAGGAAAAGCTGCCCAAGGCCCAGCTGCTGCTGCTGGACAACTACCCCGACGCCGTACGCGCCATTGCGCAGGGCCGTGCCGACGCCATGATCGACGTGATGGACTTCATGACCGAGCACACCCGCAAGCACAAGGTGGACTGGCGCATCGTGGACGCACCGATCGAGGTGTACTTCTGCGCCATCGGCGTGCAGAAGGGCAACGACGCGCTGCGCGAAAAGCTCAGCGGCGCGATCAAGCAGCTGCATGCCAACGGCTTCATCGACGAGCGCTGGAAGAAGTGGTTCGGCGGCCCCATGCTGCACGACCCGCGCACGGCGCCCGGCTACAACAGCAAGTAGGCGCCCGGCCAGCCCGGGCATGCAGCGCGGCCCCGCCCTGTGCGCCGGGGCCGCGCTGCCAACTGACGCGACGCTTTCTCAATGCAGTTCGACTTCACCCCCGTGCTCGAGCGCCTGCCTTACCTGGCGGCCGGCGCCTGGCTCAGCCTGCAGATTGCCTTCCTGGCGTTCGTGCTGGGCATGCTGATCGGCCTGGGCGGCGCCTCGGTGCGCGCCTACGGCCCGCGCTGGGCGCGCCGCCTGGTTGGCGTGTATGTGGCCTTCTTCACCAACACGCCGCAGCTGGTCCAGATCTTCTTCATCTTCTTCGCGTTGCCCGATGCCGGCATTCTGCTGTCGCCCTACCAGGCGGTGCTGATCGGCATGACGCTCAACGCCGGTGCGTACCTTACCGAGATCCAGCGCGCGGGCTTCGAATCGGTGCGCCGGCCCGAGCTCGAGGCGGCCGAAACCCTGGGCTTCTCGCGCCTGCAGACCATCCGCTACGTGATCCTGCCGCACATCGTGCGCGTGCTGTTCCCGCCGCTGTCGAACCAATACATCCTGATGACGCTGGGCACCTCCATGGCGGCCGTGTTCGGCGTTGAGGAACTCACCGGGCGCGCCTACAACATCAACTCCGAGACGTTCCGCTCGATCGAGGTGTTCTCGGTCGCGGCCGTGCTGTACGTGATCATCACGCTGGTGGCGACCTTGTCGCTCGCGTTCGTGGGCAAGCGCTTCTTCCGCGCCAAGATGAGGTGGTTCTGATGCTGGACCAGATCATCGAGGAGCTGCCGCGCTTCTTCAGCTATTACAACCTGCTGTTCTTCGCCAAGGCGCTGGGCGTGACCTTCGCGCTGTCGGCCATCGGCTGCGTGGTGGGCTTCACGCTCGGCTTTGCGCTGGCGGCCATCCGGCTGACCACGCGGCCCGCGGCCGCGCCGCTGCGCGTGGCGGTGACGCTGTTCGTGGAGCTGTTCCGCCGCATTCCCTTCCTGGTCACGCTGATGCTGATGTTCTTCGTGTTCCAGGCCATGAACGCAGACCTGAGCATGTTCACGGTGGCGCTCATCAGCGTGTGCGTGATCGCCACGGCCTTCATCGCGGAGATCGTGCGCAGCGGGCTGGAATCGGTCCACCACAACCAATGGGACGCGGCCGCCACGCTCAACTTCAGCTACTGGCAGACGCTGCGCCTGGTCATCATTCCCCAGGCATGGAAGATCATCCTGCCGCCGGCGTTCGGCTTTTTCGTGCTGTTCATCAAGGACACGGCGCTGGCATCGCAGATCGGCGTGGTCGAGCTGGCATTTGCGGGCAAGACCATGAACAACAAGGGCTTTTCGGCCGCGCTGGTGTACGGCACGGTGCTGGTGCTCTATTTCGCGCTGTCGTATCCGCTCGCGCGCTTCGGCAAATACCTGGAGACCCGACTTGCCCCAACTCGAGATCGTTGACCTCAAGGCCAACTATGGCGCCCACACGGTGCTCGAACGCATCAACCTCAATGTCGAGAAGGGCGAGATCGTCAGCCTGATCGGGCCGTCCGGCTCCGGCAAGAGCACCCTGCTGCGCGTGCTGATGGGCCTGCTGCCGCCCATCTCCGGCGAGGTACGCATCGACGGCCGCAGGCTCGACTACAACAACCGCGCCCAGCTGCGCGACATCCGCTCGCAGATGGCCATCGTGTTCCAGCAGTACAACCTGTTCCAGAACATGACCGTGCTCGACAACGTGACCGTGGCGCCCATCAAGGTGAAGGGCCGCGCGCGCAAGGAGGTCGAGGACTACGCCACGCGCCTTCTGGAAAAGGTGGGCATGGGTGCCAAGCTCGGCGCCTATCCGGACCAGCTTTCGGGCGGGCAGCAGCAGCGCGTGGCCATTGCCCGCGCGCTGGCGCTGCAGCCGGGCATCGTGCTGCTCGACGAAGTGACCGCCGCGCTCGACCCCGAGCTGGTCAACGAGGTGCTGGACACGGTGCGCCTGCTTGCCGCGGACGGCATGACCATGTTCATCGTCTCGCACGAGATGGGCTTCGTGCGGGAAGTGTCCAGCAAGGTGGTGTTCATGGACGCCGGCCATGTCGTCGAGATGGGAAGCGCCACGCAGATCTTCGACGCGCCCACCCAGGCGCGCACGCGCGAGTTCGTCGGCAAGATCCTGCGCCACTGAGGCGGCGCGTCAGCAGCAGCAGCAGGCGGCGCCTCAGGCGCCCAGCTCGCCCACCAGCCCGTGGCTCAGTCGAGACAGCGTGTAGCGGCCGAGCTGGCGCAGATGCGCCACCACGGCTTCCTCGGCGGCCTTGGCGTTGCCTGCCTCGTACGCGTCGAGAATGGCCAGGTGCTCGCGCCGATCGTCCTCGATGCGCTTGAACGGATCGACCACTTCGAACAGACGGCACAGCACGCGCAGATGCCGGATCGTCTCGGCCAGCATCTCGTTGCCCGACGCCTGGGCGAACATGCCGTGGATATGGTCGTCCGCCTGCCAGTGGCTGGAGCCCTGCTGGCTGGAGTCGAGCGAGAGAATCGCCGCGCGCAGGCGCGCCACCTCGTCGGCCGGAATGCGCCCCATCGCAAGCGCCACCGCCTGCGACTCGAGCCGCTCGCGCACCTGCAGGCACTGGAAGTAGTGCGACGCCGTGATGCCGCGCACCGCATAGGAACGCGCATTGGCCCGCACCAGCAGGCCCTCCCCTTCAAGGCGCAGCAACGCCTCGCGAAGCGGTGTGCGGGACATGTGCAGCCGCTCGGCCAGCCGCCCTTCCACCAGCACCTGGCCGCCGGTGAGCTCGCGCTCCAGAATCAGGCGGCGCACCACCGCGTAGGCGCGGTCGGTGAGATTGCTCGGGCTCGGCGGAACATCCTGCGCCGTCTTGGGCGTCGAAGCCCGCTTTTTGGCCGACGCAACGCCAGTCTTGGTCCGGGCCGGCACGGACTTGGCTACTTTGGCTCGCGCAGTCATTGTCTACAAAGTGTGTGCAATGGCTGGAGCATACGAGCTTTGGGGGGTGGGCGCTATGGTGGAAGTGAGCTGTGAGCTGTGAGCGGTGGTGGGGGCGTGTCGCGGTCGCTCGGCGGTGTGGCTGGACGGCGGCTCTGGGGCTGCGCGGGATGGCGATTGGCTGTCGCGCCTTGACGGATCGCAGAGGGAATTGGCTGGTTCAGACTGGTTGCAGTCGATCAGTTCACCCTATTGGGCGGTCTGCTGTCAGTCGCAATCCTGCCGTTTGTTGGCGCATTGGTCCACCTCTCCGTTCGTGCGAGCCTGTGCAGTTCGAATTGTGCGTGGTCAATTCGCCGAATCGCCAGTACCCCAACATTCGACGTATTCGCCGTCACGCCACCGGTCGGCCCCGATAGCCCGCCGGCGGCGACTTCTTCTCCTTGGGCGTCTTAGGCGTCGCAGTCGACTTGAACAGTGAGGGGTCGACCTCGAACACACTGACCGCCACTTGACGATTTCCATGGACGTGCGCGACTAGACGGTCGTGCTTTGGCAATGGAACCTGAGCAGTCGACCCGCCGAACTCGCCAGAGTTTGCCAAGATGACAGGCTGGTACATGTGAAAGTGCAACGCGGCGACCATGTTGTCGAAAGTCTGAACATCTTGATTAAGCGCTGCCACCAGGAACATATCGGACCTGTCGCGCAGGTCGGCCACCAAATCCAGGTCGGTCGCATCGAAGCAGATGGCGGCCGCCACTCGAGTACGAGTCTTCGCACCGACTGGCAGCTCAACTAGCGTCACATGGGGTCTGTAGCCCTTGATGCCCATCTTGTCTTCAAGCTTCATCGGATGCCGCTTCCCTTGCCACACGTATTGGAACGTCCGTCCGTGCGTCTCAGACTCCTCCCGGATAAGCCACAGGCCTTGGTTGATGACTCCTCCAACCCGTGGCGAATCAAAGAACGTCAGGCCCGCGAAGATGTTTGCCTTAAGGTCGTCCGACAGCCGCCGGAGGAGGAACGTGTGCTCCGGATGAACCGCCAGCTCCGGGAAGAGGAGCAGGTCCACAATGGGCCTACCAGATGAGGCGGCGCCGAGTTCATCAGTAGCGCTTGCCCAAGTCCTAAGCTTCTGATGTGCAAGCCGGCACACCTCAGCGAGATGCTTTCTATGCTCCGCAAGGACCTTCGGTGTCCAATGGGTGGGGTCCTTCACATTGAACTCATCGAGTCGTGGCCGCATAGGCTGCACGATGGCGACGCGTAGCGGGCGGTCTTCCAGAGGCCGATGGTCGTCCACTGGAACAACATACATCGGCGTTCGGCTCCGCTGACCAAACAGCGCTGCCTGAACTCGCATCCGCTTCTCAACATACACAAGGAGGTCCATGCGCGTTCGAGCCGAAGAAATATCCTCTCGCCCGTCAGCTCGGAAGTCCACCCCAGGCCACTGGAGCAAGCTTGACAGGAGGCCTGAGAGCCAAGGAGAGATAGGCGCCGGCTCGTCAAGCAAAGCTCTACCGGAGTTCATGAGTCCGAAGCGTCGCAGGTACCACGTGCTCCTAAGGCCGGAATACCGCCCGAGGTCCTCGGTGACAAGGTAGCGTCGCGAGGTAAAGTCAATCTCCCCCGTCAGAGCCGATCGCAAGATTCTTCCGAGTCCGTACATCCATGCTTTATCGCTATCCACCCATTCAGGAGTCTTGCAAAGTGCGTCGACATCCTCCGGGGGCTTTGCGCAAATGACCGAGAGGTACTCCGCGTCAGACGGCACCGCTTGTAGTCCGGACCAGCCTTTGCACTTGATGGCGATGTCGGCCACACCGAGGCCTTCCCCTAGAAATTCCTCAATGCCCTCTGTCCGCAGCAGCGCGGCCGCGAGCATCAGGACCCCATTCTCCTGTGAGAACGGATTATTCGGATGAGCCATCAGCATGGCGAGCGGAACCGGCGCTAGTACGCCGTCATCGACCTTCGAGGTGGCTCCCGCCACGCGATTGGCTTCGACAAGCGAGCGCGGGACGTACTCTCGCCAGCTGGAGGCCGCTCCGCGCGACTTCATGGCGGCTAGTATCAAATCGGGTCGGTTGAGCGAAGTTGTCTCGACGGCTCTAGCGGCTACGGTTTGCGAGGCGGAGCGCAATGCGCCCGTGAACCAGGTCCCAAATCGTTTGATGTTCGGATGCAGTTGCTGTGCTACTAGCGCGAACGGAAGTGCTTCCTGCACCTCCTCCGGCTCGACCGATTGGAACTGAGCGACGTGTTGCAAGGTAAGGTATGACGTCAGCTGGACGTCTATACCAGCTAAGTCACTGAAGGCCGCGTAGTCGCCCATCGAAGCAAGAAACAGCATCGCCTGCTGATGGACATACCAAGGGAACCTCTTGCCTCCATCGATGACCCGTCTCGCAAAAGCTGCGAGATCCTCGCGGTACCCATCGATGTCAACGCCATCGGGGTACTCTTCAGACGGTCTGAAGCCTATCTCAATGGCCCCTGCCCTGAAGAGGTCCGCCGCGATGTACTCGGCCGTCTTGACCTCGCGACGCTGGTCCAGCGTAGGCTCTGTCGGGATGTGGAAGAGCTTGACGTCCAGCGCTTCCAGTATCGGGAACAGAAGTCGAGGGTGAGGAAATAGGTCTAGCCCGCACCGAAGCAGCAACGCAAGTGCTGGGTTCCGGGCCCAACACTTGATGAGCTTCCGTGCGGCCGATTCGAACTCGTGAGAAATGAGTTGCCCTGCCGAAACCTTATCCGAGAGCGCGCCATCATTCTTCACCGACCCCTCTCGGTCGGTCATAGCGAGGCGATGGCGAAGAACCTGCGTCAGTCTCGTAGCCACGAAACGCTTCACGGTGTCGTCACGCACATCCGTGTTTGGGACGGCGACGGCCGCAAGTGCCATTCGGGTACGCGGACGCTCTTCCTCGTCCTCAATCTGGTCCGACATCCAAAGAAGTCCGTCGAGGCCGCCTGCCGCTTGGACCAATGACTCCAAATCGAATGGTCCGCTCACTTCGCCATTGAGCATCTCCATCAGAGCGGATACGTGACTCTGCGCCGACATCGCCCTATAAGGCATTGCCTCAGACTTCAGAGATGAAAGCTCGAGCACCGTATCCGCCTGTATTTCTTCGCAGTGCCCTGCTAGCCAGTTCCCGACTGCTCGTTCAACCCGCTCCTTTATGACGTCCAGACTCTTCGCGGTCAGTCCGCCGGGTGCTTCAACCACAAGCCTCATATCATCAACGTAGCGGCAGTAGTCGCGAACTCGAATGTCTTCGTCGAACGCATCAAGCGGTTCCGCTTCCTGCGCCCTCTTCTGCATGGCGCGGTCGAACCGCACCATGTATGCATTCGCGAGGAAGCCGGCCGCGACCAGCCCCTGCGGCAGTCCCAGGGTGAGCTCAGTACTGTCGGCGCCACTGATGAGGTCCGCTTGGTCGTGCTCTGCGTCTAGCCAGCGCCACTTCAGAATTCTTCCTGCGGAGCTCCAGAATTCCTCGTCTGAGGTAAGCCCATCCGGGAGCCCACGCCGTTCTGCATGTGCCTGCTCAAGATGCTTCAGCTCCTTGATTAGTGCGGCCCGGTCAATGCTGTCGAAGAACGACTTGATATCGAGGGAAACGACGAAGAGCTCACGGCGAGAGCTCGTTCTTGGCGCGAGCTCCGCGCAGACCTGTCGCGACCTTGCGAGAAACGTTCTGTAGTCTTGAAAATACTGCCGATAGGTCTTCCCATTGCCCCACGAATACCAAGCCTCGTCGTGCCCAGCGGAGGACATTGTCCAGGAGCATTGGAGCCGATTTCCATAGCTGACCACGTGGCGGCTCGGAGTTCCATCGTCGTCTACACCAGCAGGGTTTCCCTGAGCAGACTCCACAGCCTCGGCCAGGCAGGCCATGACCGCAGTGGCGAGTGTCTGGTCCCGAATCGATATGTGAGCAAGGGGTCGGAGCTTCAGTTCGCCCACGACGTCCGAACTCTCGCCGAACAAGTTGTCGGGCTCAACGAGTCTCCTGGGCCTCCACTCGTTGAAGTGCGGACGGTCTACGTCGTAGACCGAATCATCAAGTAGACCCTCCAAAGAAGGAGCCCCCTCTTGAAACTCCCACCGAGCATTCTTTGGGGCTGGGACAAGGCGCAAGTGGTCCGTCTGAAAGGTGTCCTTCTCGAGTTGGTCCGCCCACTCATGAAGACGGCGCTCGAGGTTCACAGCCGATGCGTCCAGTTCCAGAACGTCTGCGTACCAGTTGTGCCTGCGGATGAATACCTGCGACTTTTTCCAGGCCTGGGATAGGACAACGACGTTGGATAGCCGGTCGGCCCTGGGAGGCAGCGCCTGGAACTCGTCTTTGATGATGCTCACTTCTTTTCCTTGTTCTTGATTTCGGAGCACGATGGCCCACAGCGGCAGATGGCCTGTCCGCTCAATTTTCGCTAGTTAGATAGCTCTCGCACCTGCACCCGATTGCGTTTCTCTGCCGACTACATGAACAGTCGATAGGGATAGCTGTGCGCCGGCAGGCTTGGCACATTCGAGATCGTGCGAGACAACCTCTGCGAATACATGATCGTCACTGGCAGCGGGTCGTAAAGGGCGTCGTTATTCCAGTCCATCTTGGCAAGCGCCATGGCTTCGGACGCCAGGAGATCAAACGGACCACGCCCCATATGACGACGAAGGACAATGGGTTTCGGGATGCTTTTGCCGCCCTGAAAGTAGTCTCGGCCTCCGACAGCGGATGGTGCATTGCCGGCAAGCCAGAGCAGCGCCGAATTGCCTGATGTCATCACCAGGGTGCCGCGAGGTACGGGGAAGCGCGCCGGCTGGATGCTGGGTTGCTTGCCCGGGGCTTCGACCATCCAGATGCCACGCCAAGCGGAGCTTGAACCGATTTCGATGCATTCGACCTCCGGGATCGATTGCGTTGCGTCCTGCACCCCTTTGAGTTCACTTTCGGTGAACGCCGTGGTTTTGTGGATTACGAGGCGACGCGGGATGCGACCCGCATGGCCTTCCAGGTAGAGGCGTACGCTGCGCGTCAGGACGGCCCGCATGTCGGCCTGAGAAAGAAAGGGGTTGCGCCGCGCCTCGGCTTCGTCAGCAATCGCATCATTTGCTTCGAAGGCTATGAACTGCATGCCACCCCCTTCCATGTCGAAGACCTGCGAACAGCAGGTGACGTAGCGGGCTTCGTCTGCCGATCGACGAATTGCATAGGCCAGGCCGATGTATGCAGTGTCCTCGGGAATGCCTTCGATCGGCGCAAGCTTCCATGGCGTCCCGCCAGCCTTGGCATACAGCGCCACGGAGAGTCGCCAGGCACACGCGCCCCAGTTTCCGAACTTCAGCGACTTGTCATTGATGACCTGCGTCGGAATGCCCAACTGCGCTCCCAGTGCCTTGAGCTCGTCATGTGCGTCGAACTCCTTCGTTCGAAGATGGGGTAACCACCGGTCTGGAAAGTACACCAGCGCCACGTCGAACTGGGCGCGCGCAGCATCAAGCCGTCTGAGGGCGTGATGGAGCGCCGCGCGCATCCGCTCGCTTACCGTGTTGCCTTGCCCCAACTCGAAGAGCTCCTCGGGCCACACGACATGGGCCTGCTTGTCGGCACTCAGAAGGTCTACCCCGAACAGACGGTCGAAGCCTGGATACGCCTGCGCGTAGCTATTCTTGTCGGTGTTGCGCTGGGGTCCCCGCAAGCTCTCGCGCATGTCTCGCACCAGGGCAGCACCCGACCTGGGTCCGACGTAGGCGACGCGAAGGTCCTGGCTGTACTGCCGGTAGGAGGCTTGATCAAATGCGCCGAATCGCGTGAGGCCCAGCAGCGGGTGGCGATGGCGGGCTTTCGGATCTCCAGACGCAAAGGCCAACTCGGGTTCGCACAGCAAGGTGAAGGCAGGCAAGCTGATCGGCGGCGTTGTCTCAGAAGTCATCGTTGCTCCCGCCGCGCGTGGAAGAAGTCGTGGTCGTGAGCAGGCCTGCTGCGTGCCGTCTTGGCACCCAATTCGAACACTGCGTCGACGCCAGTCTCTTGGGAAAGCCCATACGCGCAGCGCCGGGAGCCACGCGTGTGGGCCAACAACTCCACCCAGGCGTCCAGGATGGCGGACCAGCGATGGTTGTACTTCTGCACCCAGCGCTCGCGGCGCCAGTCTTCTGCCATACGCCATTCGGCGCTGGACTGGGCGGGATCCACGTCTGGTGCACGATGATCGAGGTCGATGAAGGTTGTAGGTTCGAACACCGCCCACCAATGCTCGTCCGCGTGTTCCAGGCGTATGGAAAGGCCCTCGGAATACTTGCCCGAAGTTCCCGGCACCGGGCCGGTCAGTTCGGACCCATAGGCTACCTTCAGTCGGGACAGGATGTCCCCCCTTGCCTGAGCCGCTTCTCGTGAGAGTTCACCACTCGGTCGCGACACCGACAGGCTGTGACCTCGACCGTGCAAGCGGGCGAACAGTGGAAAGTCCCTGCATAGCGCGCGAACCAGGGCGTCATAGATGACGCCTTTGGCCCAGGAGTCCTTCGCAATGTCAAGCGTGATCTCCCCGGCCAACTTCGCTCCAAGAGGAGCCAGCGCCTTTTTGATGAGCGCGTCGTCTCCGAAGGCTGCAAGAGTTGCCGCATGCCCGGCCTGACCCACTGTGGCTCTCACACCGTCCTGCTTGAGCAGGGCACGCACGTCGGCGATCCCGGCCTTCGAATCCAAGATGATCTTTCGGGCAGACCTCGGCATGTGGAACACCGGCAGGGCCGAAAGCCGGAGCACCGGCGCCTTCAGGGCCGCTTGCCGCTGCAGCGGCACCTGTGCAACAGCGGCGGTGCTACGGTCGCCGAACGCGTAGGTGGTTAGCGGCGGCGGAAGATCAGTGACGTCCGCGATGTCTCCACAGAGCTCATCGAACGTAGTACCCCTCACGATATGGGCATCCACTTGTGCCAATTCAGCCTCCTCGAGGAATTCCCTGACCGCGGGAAGCAGGCTGGAGGAATCCCGGCACAGCCAATAGATGCCCTTGGGATAACGGACAGAAGCTCGAAGCACGGCTTTCAAGGCCTGCATCACGGAATCATCCCGTCCGCTGTAGCCGACGATGACCAACCCGAATCGCTGCAGTGACTGCGTCAACACCAAGCGCAACCGGGCATCCTGCTGCGCCAGTTCCTGATCGGTGTTCTTGAGCTCAACCGACTGGTAGTCGCCATGCAGCTTCACGATGAGCGGCCACTCGCTCTCGCGCAAGCAGGTCTCCGCGCGGGCGGCGTTGTCGATGGCCGCAAGCGTCGGGACGGCACGTTCGCCGGCCGGAAGCATCTGCGAGGCAATGGTGGCAGCGCTTTCGATGAGTGAGTCGAAATTGGTGGTGAAAACGCAAGGAGTCTGCCTTGATCCCAGTAGGGAACCCACCACCTTGTGCCCGAGAGAGGGACTTCCTTTGTTGACCTGGTTCCTGATGTAAAGCCGCCGATCTTCAGGAGTGGGGTACAGCGTTTCGAAGGCCCTGCAGTATTCCGAAGGGTCGCCTTTGGAAGGGAGACGGTCCTGGCGCTCATGGTGTCTGTCGATGCGAGACTGCCAAACCGGATCCGCTGGGTCGATTTCGCGCAGGCTGATTCCGGTGTCCGAAGCGAACAAACGTGTGCGGAATTCCTGAATCATTTGATAGCCCGTCGGAATGCCTGCCGTTGCGGATGCGCCCGCCCCGAGTAGCCATGCAAAGCCCGAAGGGTTTAGGGCAAATCGCTCGGCGAATGCCCGACCGCTGATTTCCTTCATTCCGTCTTCCTCAGATCGTTGTTCCCATTTGTAAGGCACGCCAAGCCTAACCTGACGCGGGTCGCATGTCGCTTGGGCAGGGCTAGGGTGCCTCGCGGGGTGCAACACCAGCGCGCCTAGACCGCTGGCCGCTCGCTGGTGGCAAAACAACTCTCTTGGCGTCTGGAAGTTGGCGCGCCTTCCGGGCGCCAGGGGCCAAAGCCGCCCCATTGCCCTCGACCGCTTGTGGCCGCTTAGCCGCCCTTAGAACCGATTGAGCTGAACTTCGGCTTTCGCTGCGGACCGGCTAGCCAGACTTGTCGAGCCGGCGCCTGACGATGCGATCTCGCCGCGTCAACGATCAGACTACTCGAGCGGTCAAAGGTGCGCCGAACTCGGTGGTCAATAGGCTAGCGGCTGGCTTGCCGCCACACTGAGTGCAGCGAGCCTCGGTTCTTTGAATCGAGCCTGCGTCGTCTACCTAAAGTTGATGACGCACGGGAGTGAGCTGTCCCGAGAATGGGGCGGAGCAGCGTTGGTGTCGCACGTTGAACTCTGGTGGGGGTTCCAACACTGAACTGGTCGGCGCGTCTCTAGAGACGACGGAGCTCTCGACGGCTCGGCGAGACGCAGATTGAAGCGTATGCTCCCCGGGCCTGTGGTCTGCAGTTTTTCAGGAGGACGTTGATGCCGAACGGTGAAGCGGAGACTTGCGGGTCGATCGGAAGACGTCACTATCTGTTGGGAATCGCTGGCATGTGTGCTTGCTGTGCTGTGCCGGGTGCAATCGCGCAGGAGCGTTCGCCAATACAGGGCGATGGCGGGTGCTTTTTCCTCGAGCAGGTAGCAGGCCAGGTAACGACGGACGTCCGACAGCGCACGTTTCGCACGTCGACGGGCGTCGCCCAAAGCGACGCGGCCGTGTACCAGATGCTGACGCGGGCGGCCACAGCTTTTGGTTTCGAATCGGGGCGCTACCCGTCCTTTCGCTTTATTCCTCCGAAGGGGGAGGGCGGCGACGGCTACGCTACGAACGCTGTAACTCTTGATGCGAATGCCCAGGGCTTAGTGGCGCTAAGTGTCGAGTTGCTACATGGAAGCCTGCCCGAAGAACTGAAGCTCGTTGGTTTCGAGGTAATCCTCGGGCACGAGTTTGCGCACATCTATCAGGCTCGGAAGACGCTCACCGGCGCCCTTTTTGCGGCGAACTCGACCGGCAAGTTGGTCGAGTTGCATAGCGACTTTTTGGCTGGCTGGTTCATGAGCAAGCGAAACAGCCTCGATCGAGAATCCCTCAACGTTGCGGTCAACGCGCTGTTCTCCCGCGGGGACAACAGCGTCAACAAGCCGGGGCATCATGGCACCAAGGCGGAACGCTATGCGGCAGTGATGCAGGGATTCATCCGGGGACCGACCACGGATCATGTCGATGGGGCCAGTGACAACGCGATCGCCTACCTTGAGGAGCTGCGAAAGTGAGAGCGGTTCGACGCATCATGTGGACAATAGCGTGTCTCACGTCGGTGGCTGCGCACGTAAACACGGTGGCGCAGTGCTACCCGGGACTCGAGTGTCCAAGTGAAGCAAGCCGGGCGGGCTCTACACCCCCCACTATTGGTCCGCCCCTCGCTGGTTTCAGCTATACACAGACATTTGTGGTCGATGCCACGCAAGACCTTGTTTGGTCGCGCAATCTCTACGCCATCGGCGATACGACCAAGCTGTTCAAGGACGCGTATGCGCGGAACGAGTCGGTCGCGGACGCGTACGGCAAGGCCAGCCAGCGTGCGGCCACTGCGCAGATCGGCGGCTTCAGTGGATGGAGGCTGGCTACCCAAAAGGAGGTTGAGTCGTTGCTTGGGCGCATGCCAACTGCGACCGTCTATGCGTACTTTAGGGCCCGGTCTGTTCAGTTGCCCATATCGCATGTGATAGCGACCTTCGACGCTGGCGCGCCTGCCGAGCACGTGACCGTTGATGGAATGATCTATGACAACACCGCTGGCGGCCGTGCGCGCTGGGGCATTGGGTCGCCGGAGATCAATCCCTACGGGGTATGGTTGGTCCGCGGTTATGCGGGAGAAGTTGAGAAGGGCACTGCTGCCGTGGCGCAGCCGTTGCGTCAGTATCTGGAGCCGATCGAGGAACTGCGCCTGTCGCCGGCAAACGTCTATCAAGTGGTGAAGCGCGATGAAGCGGTCGAACTGCTCTCGATGGCACCGAAGGCTGCCGCCAAAGTGTCAACAACCCCCGCGCTGAACACACGCTTCTACACTCGCTACAACTTCAAGGGTCTACCGCGCGCTACCTTAGTAACCGCTGAAGTGCAACTGCGCGGTCGAAGCTCCGATGGAGCACCTGCCCCGATTGTTAAAGTGGAGGTCGCCCAAGGTTCGGCGCAGAGCGGCGCCCTCAGGGAGCTTTGGGCATTTGCGAAACCCACCCCGGTGGGTATCTGGCAGATGCCAGAAGCTGCCCGGTTGGAGCTTCCGGGCCATATTGCCCGCAATGCCTACAACTCAGCGGATGACCTCTATCTTTCATTTGCCGCAAGCTACAACACCTGCGAATTTGAAATTCCTGAGCTCATCGTGCGCTACGTACGTGAGCAGAACTTACTTGCCCGCCGGCAGCTCCCGTAGTATGCAAAGAGCCTATCGAAGCGGAAACTCGTATGGATTCTTAAAGAACCAGCCATCGCGCGAATCCGCAGCCACTGTCAGTTGGGCGCCAGTGCGCTCAAGGGGCGGCAGGTTGGCTTCAAACTGCGACATCTGGTCTGGCTTTACCTCTCCGCTCGCTATCTGTTCTTCAACCTTGCGCAGCTGTGCGCTTTCTTTTGAAGTGTCATAGGCCTTGAGTATGTTGGACTTGACGACGAAAGCCGTCGGGGTGGCATTCGCGCAGTACTCGCCCTTTTCAGGGTTTGGTATGCAGTCCTTGATGTCCTCCACGCTCCAACGAGGTCCAAAGCGCCAAACTGCAAAATACATGAGCGTAGCCTTTGTACTGTTGACCCCGTTCTTCAGCATGGCGTCATAGAAGACCCGATGCACATCCTCCCATTTACGATAGCGGTTCTTCGGGATGCAGTAGTAGTCGTGTATGACCGCGGCGTTCAGGTAGAGCCCCTGGTAGGGATGGCCGACAATCGGCCAGAACACTGACGGAATGCTGGCGCCGTCCGTGAGCACGCCCGCTTTCGCTTGCCAGCGAACACCGTTTGAGTCGACGTAGCCGTAGTCGTCCTTGAGTTCAAAAAGGATCTCGCCGTTCACCTGCCGTGGTGCAAAGAGCAGATCGCCAACGAAGCCTTGAGAAACCTGTGCGCAAGCTGTTTTCGCGGGGCCGAAGCTTGCAAGTGGGAATGCAGCCGCTCCACATGCGAATTGCAGCGCGGCCCGCCGATTGATCGATGCACGTGTCATCTCGCCTCCATCGAACGCCTGTTGAGTGGCCTGGCCGTACGCGTGTTTAGTCAGGCGCGAGTGCTTCACGGCCGTCTTTGTCCAACCTGCCTCGCGAATGTAACCCCGCGCACACGGGGTTCCTCTACCCAAGTTTGTGGAGGTCTGTCTGGGCCCGCGCGGACGCGACTGATCGACTTGCGCGAAATGGCTTGGGCGGTGGCGCAGGGCGAGGACCACTTTGAGGAGGTGGGGGCGCGTTTCTTCCCTGAGGATTTTGGTGTCCGTGGAGTTCGGGGTTGGCCGGCGAAGTGACCTGACCCGCGCCGTAGGGTGAGCATGTCGGCACCCGGAAGAGCGGCCCCAGGGAAGGCCGGAGCGCTGCACAGTGCATGGGTTGCCGAAGCCTGTCCGTGTACGCGAAGTCCAGCACCGCGACAGGGCAGTGTAGGTGGCCCGCTGTGCGTCAGTTCTCAGTCATTCGCGCCCGCGAAGCTGAAGGACCGCAAACGCTTCCAGGCGGGCCGGCGGTTCGACTGTGCGAGGCGCGGCGAGAGCGCAACGCCAAACTGCTTTCTCACGGCAATAGGGCTGTGGCACGTTCCGCAAAGACCATGACAAAGACTAATTTCCCGGGCCATGTGGATCAAGCGCGCAGCTGGCTACGGAAGTCCTTGCAGAACCGATTGCCGCTCGGAGTTCGAACAAGTCGATTGCAGGCAATACGCTTACCCCAACATCCGTTAGCCTGCCGAACGCTTTCATGCGTTCCATTGAAACGTCCCATTCATCCAACGGATAAGGTAGTGGAACCAACGGGGATTCGAGTGAACGCCAAAAGGCATCCCAATGAATGGGAATGACCAGACCCGCGCCTGACCTCCCCACCCATCTGCGCCAATGGATTTCCATGTCTTCCAGCGATCCACGGCCCATGCCCGCAATACCCAAGAACGCGACGTCAACGCAGGGGAGTGGTGGCTCGTGTGCCGGTCGCACTGACGCTCCCGGTAGAACAAGAAGCGTGCCACGAGGATGGGAGACCACGAACGCATAACTGGGCCCAGTGCGCAGCTGCCAGACGAAGGCTGGCGAATCCAATGGAGCCGCTATGTCCCCCTTAAAGAGTTCCGGCTCTGAGTGCGGTACCTCGATTGCCGTCACCCTAAAGAATGCGCCGACTCGCGTCTCGGTTTCAAGCACGCGAAACGGCGGACTTACAAGGTCCGCGTTACTTGTGCCTTTGGTCCAAGACCGCGCCTGACCCTCAACGATGCGCCGGGTCGCTTTGGACCCGAAAACCGTAGCCCCCTTCAACGCGGCCACCATCCCAGCGTCGAGTGCATGGTCATAGTGTGAATGGGCGACAAAGACAGCGTGGACGCACCCGATGCCGGACCGATCGAGCGCTGCCTCTATGGCTTTTCGATCCGGTGCAATCGGTGCACCCAGACTGAGCAACGCTGGCCTGCTCAGAAACCCATCGATCATGAGATGTGATGCGCCATCACTGATCCAGAGCGTCGAAGCGCCAAAGAACCGCACGCGCAGTGATTGATCTTCCCTGAGAGGAACGGGTTCTTTGCAGTCGACGAGAGTGGTGTGTTCCGGAGGAACGGGGACGACGGAATGGCGCGCAGACGGGGGCGCGACTACATCGCGCAACGTCATGACCTCAGTTGTGCAACTGCTAAGCGCTACGCATAGGAACGACAGGCCGGCAGCGCCTCTCATGATTTCTTCCCAGATCAAGCATGAACGCTATCAGTGCGCCATGCGCCTCTTGAGTTGGGGAAGCGGACGAACGGCATCGAGACAGGCAAATCCTACCGTGCCTGACCCAGCGGACGTTGTAGCGTTCAAGCGTACTCAAATTTGGGCAGGCCTGCCCGAAGCGCCCTCACGTAGACTCGCCTTCACATTCCAGGAGGGGCGATTGGCCCGAGAAGCATGAAGGTTGCGCTCTGCGCGCCCTTGGTGGCGCTCGGCATTGTAGGTTGCGGATCGTATTCGCCATCCACTCGGGAAAGCCGTGGGCTGGACTTCCCCTTGCATGGATGCACGTCTGCAGCGATCCAAGAGGCCGCCGAAAATTACGAACGATTCGACCCGCTTGGACCCGGCCTCGTGTTCACGGACAAATGGGTTTGCGTCACGCGCACCGAAGGAAAGCATCGGTATGACGAGTTCGTTGCGATCTCGAAGGGCAAAGGGGCGGTCGACTCCAAGCCAATGCGTGATGCCAGCATGGGCGATCTTGGCATCCCACTGCCGACCCCCAAACGGGTTGAAGCGCCCCCAAAGGACTTGAGGCCGGAGCTCGCCGCGCTGGACGCGATCAGGGCGTTTCCGCAGCAGGAAGCTGAACTACGGAAGGCCGTAGAAGCTCCGCTTGTTCGAAAGTCCGAAGGGCCGACTCTCGGCATTGCACTGGCGGGCGGCGGGAGCAAGGCCGCTGCGTTCGGAACTGGAGTGCTAGCCGGGCTGGCTGACAGCGAATTACTCGATAGCGCACAGTACTTAAGTACTGTCTCAGGGGGCGGGTATGCGGCCTATTTCTATTACGCCCACAAGATTCTTCCGCGCCAACGCTGGATGCTGAATGCCGATTCCGTGCCATCGTCGAAGACCCTATACCGGGACTGCCAACGACTTCCCACGGGGCAGGCATCTCCGGAAATATTAAGGAAGGTCGAACGCTATCAAGAGGGCGGCGCGTGCGACGTCGACGAACTCTCGCCGCGCAGAGACGCGGCGATCGCGGAAACGATCAAGTACCAAATGTTCAAGCGCTGCCAGCAAGACATCTTGCAACCGGGGCAATGCTCAGTCGCACTGACCGGTGACGACTGGGGCATCTCGGGTTTGACCGCCGCGACGACACTGCTCACCGCGCCACCCAGTTGGCTTACCACGATTGTCTTCGACTGGGGTAGGCCGACGTCTCCAGCGGCTATCGCCTACCGTGATGGGATCGGCATGGCCTACGGTACCACGGTGACGAACACGCAGCCCTTGCTCGAACTAGGTCGAAACGGCATGCGCGACGCTGTTGTGCGCTGCCCGCCCGAAGCCACTGCGTTCGCACGTGACTGCGTGCCAGGGCCGCACAATCCGTCACCGAGCCCAATGACGTACAACGAGTTGCTGAAAGGAATGCAGGTGGCGAAAGCCGAGGGCAACCCGATGCCTTTCTGGATCATCAACGCCGTAGCTACGAAAAATCGCAGTGGCATGGGTTGGTTTACTAACGCCGGCAAGTTCGACACGCTCAACAGCGACACCTTCGAGATGACACCCGTGACTCATGGTTCGGGACGCTATGGCTTTGTGAGTACGAACATGGGAATCCATGGATTCGACGTTCTGATGTCGGTGGGTGCGGCGGCAGCATTTCTGGATCCCAACCAAAACGTCGCGGGCGGTCGACTGTTGCGAGGGCCGATTGGAGTCGCGCAGCGACTCCTCAACGTTGACTGGGGCATCGACATTTCCAACTACAACGTTCTGGATGCCCGACGAACGTTGCACACTGCGATGCCATTTCCGTTCTTTGATGCCCCGCTTTCGGGAAATATTGTCCACTTCGGTCAGCCCGAGGAGGATAAGGAGCGAGTCGGCTCCGTGTTCATCCGACTCATCGATGGCGGCAATGGTGACAACCTTGGCCTGTACTCCCTACTGCGGCGCGGAGTCGACATCGCGGTCGTGTCCGACGCTGCAGCCGACAACTATGGCATTTTCGACGACCTATGCGAAGTCATGCGGCGCTTAACATACGCACCTGAAAGGACCGCCAAGGTCATGCGCATTCCAGGCTTGCAGAACATGAGCAACCATTGCGCGGATCTGAGCAAGGGAGCGGAGATTGGCTATGGCCTGCGTGAATGGCCGTTTTCGAACTACCCAGTCCTGCTGGGTTGCGTACGGTTTGAAGAAAGAGCCGCCAAAACTCGGGCGTGCGATAAGCTTGAGAAGGGCGAGACCCGCTTGTTTATTGTCAAGCCGGCGATCAACCTCAGAACACTACGCTCCAAGCAGTACGCTAGTGTGGCCGTAGGCGGCACCTTCGTGCCGACCTTAGAGGACTGCACATTGCCAGGAGAGGTCTATCGCTCGGGCGTCGTGAACTGCGGCACTGCCGCCTTCGTGATGGCCACGTGGCAGCGCGAAAAGGGCAACTGTCAGTCCTTTCCGCAGCACAGCACGGTGCTTGTGACAGCCAACTCGTCCGCCACAATATTCTCTGCCTATCGGGAACTTGGGCGGCAATACACCGCGATGGCTGGGGAACTAATCAAGAGGTTCCAAGCAGGAGACGTGACCGCTGGCGAGGATTTCGATGGCTATGTCGAACAACAATTCGAGCAAAACCTGAGTTCACGATCCTGGACCGACCCGAACAAGCCCCCGTGTGGTGGTCCAGCCGAAAGAATGCCCCGCAAGGATTCGATAGCCCAGATCATAGGTTCCGCGGCAACTAGCCAATTGGCCGCCTTTCGGCAATAGCGGTACTCGGCTTCGGGCCCCCAACCTTTGCAGCGGGTTGGCTTTCCGCCATCGGAGGTTGCAGAGCCAGTGAGACCGCGGAGTACAGTCGACGGCTAAGAGCCTCGTGTAACCAAGCGCTGGTGGCGCCAAGCACGCGCCTACGCGGGCCCGGCCCGGCAACTTGGCGAACTGATCGTGTCGGGCGACCAGACCTACTGCCTCTGCGGCACGGGTGCTAGCGGCCACACCAGGTTGCACCCTTGTCTCCGAGTGCGAATGCCAGGACAGCAACGCCGAGTCCGACCCAGAACGCCGTGTGCTCGAGCTCTGTCCAGGAAAGCGCCCTGTAGCGGAGCCACCTCTTGCTGTAACGCAACGGGCCGATCTCCGATTTCAGGAATTCGGCACTGCCGCGCGCGTCGGTCTGGGTGATGCTGCTGACGATCACGCCTCCGGCGAACCCGGCCACCATGATGAAAGCCACCGCAACCAGGACCAGCGGACTGCATGCCGGGAGAAGCAGGTCGCCGTGCGCCCCGCCCTGCTTCAGCGCAAGGGCGGCCATGAAGGCAGAGGCCAGCGTAAGGTAGGCGCCGATGTGGAACTTCGTATAGTCGTAGAGCAGTTCCAGGCTCTTGATCTGTTCTGAGAGCTTCACGTCTTCCGCCGAAGTCAGGGTCGGCGCCGGATCCGTTTCAGGGCTCGGGACCAGGGTGTGCCGGCCCCCTTCACTCGGTTCATTCATCTCCTACTCCTTTCTAGTGACATACGGTCAATCCAGTGGGCGCGAACCCAAAACGGCGGTGCGTTCGCGATCGGCAAGTCTTCGACCTAAGACGGCAGCAAGTCAATAGCCTGAATCGTGGTGGCTTCGTCGTGAACACCAGCGCGCGACCCGCCAAGCGCTCGGGAGTTCGTCAGATGGTTTCACGCGGCTCGATTCTTGGCCGCGCTGGTACTTCGAGCGGATCCTAGTGCGGCTCGGCGAGCCTGCATTGCAGTTCCCGCCTAGCCATCGTTCACGAGATTTGAACCATATGACGGCTTGGAAGGCGTCATGGCTCACCTCCCCCCCGCAACGACGCCACGCTCGACGGCTGCAACTCGCCAGCGTCTGCAAGGGGCGCATCGCTGACGATGGTGGATCAAGGTCAGCTATCCCGACGCTGAGCGTCTGCCGTTCGGTATTCAGCAGTCAGTGCGCCTTGCACCATCGACCGACCGTTTTCGCTGCGAAGCAGCCACCTCAGAAAAGAACGCCAATCCAGTCGACGGCCCTCATCCGTCCTAGATCCACCCCCTCCGGCAGGCAACAGTCGGCCATTGCCCAGGAATCAACTCCTCCACCGCCCCCGACAACGCCAGCACACCCACGTCATCCAGGTGACGGCCCATGATCTGCAGGCCCACGGGTCGGCCATCATGCGTCAAGCCCACGGGCACCGATGCGGCTGGAGCCCCCGTGAGATTCCCGAGCGCGGAGAAAGCCAGCCATGCACTGCCGGCCTCGACCTGCTTTCCGTCGATGACGTCAGGGCCCGGCACATCCAGAGCGAAAGCGGCGCATGCCGTGGTGGGGGTCAGCAGGAAGTCGTAGCCCTCCATGAATCGCCAGGTCGCGTTGACGATGCGCTTTCGCTCGAAGATGGCCCTGGTGTATTCGTCCGCGGTCCACTCGCGCCCGACCAGGCTGGCGAGCCATCCTTCGAGTTGCACGCCCTGCTGCCCCGCCATGCGTCGCAATCCCTCGCGGTCGGTGTCCATGGCAACCAAGGCTTCGAACGCACCCGCGTAGTTGCCGATGACCGGGTGCGCCAATTCGACGGTCGCGCCCAACGCATGGCCAAGACGCAAGGCCGCGGCCTCGGTCAGGGCCCGTACTTCGGGATCCACCGCGGCAAAGCCCAGGTCCGGGCTGAACGCGATGCGCGCGCCGCGCAGCGTCTCTGGCGGGCGCACGGTCCATTGACCGACTTCGCTGGGCAACGAGAAGCGGTCCTTCGGTGTCGGCCCTGCAAGTACGGACATGGCCAGCGCCGCGTCGGCAACCGTTCGCGTCAACGGCCCGATGTGTTCGAGCGATTCCCAACTGGAGATGCCGGGATAGCGTTCGTCGCGGCAACCAGGGTACGCGGGCACGCGCCCCATTGAAGGCTTGATTCCGTAGATGCCGCACAGCGCGGCCGGTGCCCGTATGGACCCGCCGCCATCGCTGCCGATGGCCAGCGGCACCAGGTTGGCTGCGACGGCCGCGCCCGAGCCCGCGCTCGATCCGCCCGGCGTGAGGTCGGTGTTCCATGGGTTGCGCGTGGTCGGGAAGAGCGCGTTGTGTCCGAACGCCCCGTAACCGAACTCGGACGTGTTGGTCTTGCCGATGATGACCGCCCCGGCCGCACGCAGGCGCTCCACGACGACGTCGTCTTCGTCGGGCACGTGGTCCTTGTACAGGCGCGAGCCGAAGGTGGTTCGCAGATGCCTTGTGCAGATCAGGTCCTTGACGGCCACCGGCACGCCTGCGAGCGGGCCTGCGTCTTCTCCTCGTGCGATGCGTTGGTCGACTCTCTTTGCGGCTGCAAGGGCCCCAGCTTCGTCGAGCGTGCAGAACGCGTGCAACGACGGATCGAATTCGGAGATTCGGCGCAATGACTCTTCAGCGAGGGACGTGGCGCTGACCTGCCCGGCCCTCACGGCCTGCGCGATCGATGCCAGGCCAGAGCCAGGCGTGCTTGAAGAAGCGGTGTTCGAGGTCATGCCGTCGTGGGTCGGGACAAGAAGCCCAACAGCATCTGGTGGGATTGTGCGTGGTGGTCCGCTTGCCATTGGTGGCAGAGCAGATCGGTGCCGAAGATGCGCGACAACGTCGGCGCGTGGGCGCGGCTGTAATAGGCCAGGCTCACCATTGCGGTGTAGAGATGGAGGGCGTCAATGCCGGGGCGGAACACGCCGGCCTGCTCCCCGCGTCGCAGCAGGTTGGCAATGTGGCCCAGCACGGGCGAGGCGGCATCGCGAATGACCGCCGAACGATTGAGATGCCGGGCCTGGTTCATGTTCTCGAATGCGAGAAGGCGCCTCAGCTCAGGTCGCGCCCCGAAATGCGTGTCGATGAAGTCGAACATCTTGAGGATGCCGTCCGTGGGCTCCATGGATTCGAAGTCCAGTTGCAGCTCCGCCGCTCGAAGGCGAAGCAGCACTTCTTCCAGCACGCGGACGTAGAGCGCATCCTTGCCACCGAAGTAGTGATACAGCATGCGGATGTTCGACTTGGCGCGCGTCGCAATCTGCACGGTGCGTGCGCCGCTGTATCCCTTCGCGGAAAACTCCGCGATGGCCGCCTTGAGGATGCGGGCGCGCGTTCTGGCAGGGTCGCGCTGGACGATCTTGCGGGAAGGCTCGGTGGCATTGGCCATCGGTTCAGTCTGCATCATGGCTTCTCAAGCTGGCGGCGCCTGCAGCGCGGCCAGCAGCGTGGTTGAGTCCGTCACAAAGCCAAAGCACTTCTTGACGTTCCAAACCGTTGCCTGGGTACAGAAATCCGGCGACGAGGTGGCGCAGCAATCCTCCAGCATGACGCAGCCATAGCCCAGGAAGTTGGCGTCGGTCAGGGAGTGCAGCACGCACTGGTCCGTATTGCATCCCGCGAACAGGATGGTCTTGACGCCGAGGTTTCGCAGGATGCTGTCCAGGGGCGTGTCCCAGAAGCCGCTGATGCGGTACTTGTCCACCAGAATGTCGCCCGGCAGCGGCGCCAGTTCGTCGACGATGGCCGCGGCCCACGAGCCCTTTTCCAGCACATTTCCCCGACCATCGGGCAACGGATCGCCCAGCCCCGTGCCACTGCCGCTGTTCTTGTACAGGTGGATCTGGTTGGGCGGCATGTTGGCGAGATCCGGGCGGTTTCCCCAGTTCACCCAGACCACCGGCACCTGCGCCTCTCGCAGTGCAGGCAGCAGCGCCTGCAGCGGTTCGATCGCCGCACGGTCGGCGGCAAAGTTGCCGCCAATGTGATCGACCCAGCCGCCCGGGGCGCAAAAGTCGTTCTGCATGTCGATCACGACGATGGCCGTGCGCCGCAGATCGATGACGACGTTCTGCGGTTCGGCATTCAGCCGCAACGGACGCGGCGCCGGCGCAGGCATGGCCATGTCCACCTCTTGCTCGGTGGCGCGCCAGTGGTAGTGCGGGAAGACGCCGAGGACTCCGTCTGGCTGGGTCTTGTTCGACTGCATTGCTTGAAGCTCCAAGTTGGTGAATGGTTTGGCACCGCCGCGGTGCCCGCGCAAGCGCCGTCATGGTGCTCATCGGCGCGGCCAACGACACGTTGCGCGCACCTGCAAATGACGAACTCCACTGGTTCTCCCAGCGTCAGCCGCGTCATTTTTCGAATGGCACCGTTCTTGCAAACGCCCGGTCCCGTCTGGTCCATCTGGTAATCGTTCATTTACTTAGCAGTCGCCTTAAGCGAAAGGAATGCCAATGTCGAAAGCGCTCTCCAAGTTCACATCGTTTGCCTTCGGCTCGGTCGCCGCCATGGCACTCGCAACCGCCGCGCACGCCGCAGAGCCACTCACCGTGGGTGTGCTGATTCCGGGCTCCAAGTCCGACAAGGGCTGGATGGAGTCGGGGTATGACGGCCTGACCGCGGCGCAGAAGACCTACGGCGACAAGCTCAAGGTGCAGATGATCGAGAACATCAACTACGCCGACATGGAGCAGGCGCTGGTCAACCTCGCGTCGAAGAACCAGCTGGTGATCGGCGTGGGCGGCCAGACGCAGGCGGCAGTCATGAAGGTTGCCAAGCGCTTTCCCAAGACCAAGTTCTCGATCGTGGGCGGCAACAAGGGCGACGTGGTGCCCAACGTGGCCGGCTACGACGTGAAGCAGGCCGAAATTGCATTCGTGGCCGGCGCCGCCGCCGCCATGTTGAGCAAGACCGGCGTGGTGAGCTACGTCGGAGGCATGGAGATTCCGTCCATCGTCAATGCCGGCAAGGAGTTCGGCAAGGGCGCCGCCTACATCAATCCAAACATCAAGTACGTCGAAAACTACACCGGCGACTTCGACAACGTCGCCAAGTCGAAAGAGGCGACGCTCGCCGCCATCGCCCAGGGTGCCGACGTCCACTATCACATCCTCAACCTGGGCCTGCGCGGCATGGAGCAGGCTGCGAAGGAAAAGAACACCCACATCATCGGCAGCTACACCGACCGCTGCGGCACCGACCCGCTCTACCCCGCCTACAGCATCACCGGCGTCGGCTACCAGGTCGAGTACGCCATCAAGGAAGCCGAGTCCGGCAGCTGGAAGGCGGGCTACAAGCCGTTCGGCCTGGCCATGGGCCCCAAGGCGTCGGACATGGTCATCTGCGGCGCCACGCCTGAGATGAAGGCCAAGATCGATGCGATCAAGAAGGACATCGAAAGCGGCAAGATCAAGGTGCTCGAAGGTTGATTCGATGACCGCGGTGCCGTTGCTCGAACTGCGAGGGGTAGGCAAGTGCTTCGGCTCGCTTCAAGTGCTCGACGACGTGTCGTTGACGCTGCAAGCTGGCGAAGTGCATTGCCTGCTTGGCGAGAACGGCGCGGGCAAGTCGACGCTGTGCAACCTCGTCTTCGGCGTGCATGCGCCAGACGCCGGGGACATGCTTCTTTCCGGCCAGGCGTACCGACCCGGCCGCCCTGCCGATGCACTGGCTCAGGGCATCGCCATGGTCCACCAGCACTTCAGCCTGGTGCCGGACGTGAGCGTGGTGGACAACCTGCTGCTGGGGCAGTCGCGCGGACTGCTGCGCCGATCGGAGTGCGCCGACCGCATGCGCGAACTCAGCGAGCGCTATGGCATGCCGCTGGAACCCTATGCGCTCATCAAGGACTTGTCGGTAGGCGAGCGGCAGCGCGTCGAGATCGTCAAGTGCCTGATGCGCGAGCCCAGGCTGCTGGTGCTGGACGAGCCCACGGCGGTGCTGCTTCCGGAAGAGATCCAGGCCCTGATGGAGGTGTGCGAGAAAGTCGCCGCGCAAGGCTGCGGCGTGGTGCTGGTCACGCACAAGCTGGCGGAAATACGCCGGGTCGCCCGGCGCGCCACCGTGCTGCGTGGCGGCAGGATCGCGGCGCGCTCGGACGCTCCGGCGCAAGAGATGGACGCGCTGGTACGCGCGATGATTCAACGCGACCTGGCAGACCCGAGCGAGACAGTGCCTGCCGGGCCCGCACGCGCTGCCCTGGCGCCTGGGCAGGAGGTTCCGGCGCCTGCGCTGATGGTCGACGGCCTGACCGTGCGCGACGCACAGGGCACAACGCGCCTGGACAACTTCACCGTGTTGCTGGCACCGGGTGAGATCGTCGGCATTGCCGGCGTGGAAGGCAACGGCCAGGTCGAGCTTGCCGGCGTGCTGTCGGGGCTGATGCCCTCCACCCAGGGCCGCTTCTTCGTGAGCGGTGTCGAGTTGACCGGCGAAAGGCCGAAGGCGATTACCGCTGCAGGCGCCGGCATCGTGCCGGAAGACAGGCACGCGTCAGGATGCGTCACCGCGATGAGCGTCGCAGAGAACATCCTGATCAACCGGCTGGGGGACTATCGTCGCTGGGGACTTCTGGATCGCGCTGCATTGCGGCGCGATGCGCAGGATCTCATGCGCAAGTACGACGTGCGAGCGGCCGGGCCCGACGTGGCCTTTGGCGGTCTCTCGGGCGGCAACCAGCAGAAGGCAGTTCTGGCGCGCGAGCTCACGACGCCAGGGCTGCGGTTCCTGCTTGCCGCGCAACCGACGCGCGGCCTGGATGTCGGCGCGGTCGAGGCGGTGTATGGACACATCGTCGGCGCCTGCCAGAACGGCGTGGGCGTGCTGTTGATCTCTTCCGAACTCGACGAACTGCTCAAGGTCGCCAACAGGATCGTGGTGCTCTATCGCGGCCGAATCATGGGGCAATGCGAGGCAAGCCCGTCCCAGCGCGAACGCATTGGCGCATGGATGGCAGGACACACCGAATGAATCAAACTGCTCTTGCGGCGAGGATGCACGACCAGCGCCCCGTCCTTATTTCGCTGGCGGCCGTCGTCGGTGCGCTGGTCATCGGCCTTGTGCTGGTTGCCGCCATCGGCGTGTCCATTCCTGATGCCGTCGCGGGCTTCGCCGAAGGCGCCTGGGGATCGCCCTACGCGCTGGCAGCGTCCATCAACCGCAGCCTGGTCTTCGCGCTGGTGGGCCTGGGCTTCGTGCTGGCCGACCGGGCCAACCTGACGAACGTGGGTGGCGAGGGGCAGATTGCCGTCGGCGCCATCGCCGCCACGGCGGTCTGCCTGCATGGTGGTGTTGCGGGCCTTCCCGCAGGCATGAGCTTCGTGCTGCCGATGTTGGCCGCGTGCGTCGTGGGCGGCATCTGGGGCGGGATTGTCGGCGTGCTCAAGGTGAAGGTCGGCACCAACGAAGTGATCAGCAGCCTCATGCTGTCCTTCATCGGTGTCTGGCTGCTCTACGGCAGCGTGCAGAGCGAGGCGCTGCTTCGCCAGCCGATGACCTCGTCCAGCACTTTGCCGGAATCGCTGGAGATCCCCGATCCGACCAAGCTCCTGCTCTTGACTGGCGACGCCGGCATGCCGCTGCACATCGGCCTGCCGATAGCGCTGGTACTGGCCGTGCTGGTCGCAGTGGTGCTGCACCGGACGGTGTTCGGGCTCCGTCTGCGCGCCGTCGGGCTGAACGCACTCGCGGCACGCAAGGCAGGCATTGCCATCGCCCCTTCGGTGATCGGCGTGTTCTTCGCAGCCGGGGCGCTGGGTGGGCTGGCCGGCTCGATGATGTTGCAGGGCGAGCAGTACTCGCTCAAGGCGGGCTTTTCCTCGGGTTACGGTTTCGATGGCCTGGTCGTGGGTCTGCTGGCGCGCGGCTCTGTCGTGGGCGTACTTGCGGGCGCGGTTCTTTTCGGCTTCATCCGCTCGGGCGGCATCAACATGGAAATGGTGGCCAACGTGCCCAGCTCTCTCGTGCTGGTGATCCAGGGCATCATCATCGTGGCGCTGGCCGGGTCGGCACGCTGGATGACACGAAAGGCAGGTACGCGATGAGCGACACGGCCAATGGCGCGATGGTCGCCGTCTTTGCGGGGTCGACGCTCCGACTGGCAGTTCCGCTGATACTGGGGGCCACCGGTGAACTGGTCAGCGAACGCGCCGGCGTGCTCAACATGAGCGTCGAAGGAATGATGCTGACCGGAGCGTTCGCCGGAGCGGTGGGCGCCATTGCCACAGGCAGTCCGGCCCTGGGACTGCTGATCGGCATAGTTGCCGTGCTTCCCGTCGCACTGTTGCAGGCGTTTCTCAGCATCACGCTGCGTGCCAACCAGGTGGTCACGGGCATCGGCATCAACATCCTGGTGCTTGGCGCAACAACGCTCGCCTACCGCGAAATCTTCGGTGGTCGTTCGCGCGAGCAAGTGCCGGGCTTCGACAAGTGGCACCCGCCGCTGCTGTCGGACATTCCGCTGTTCGGCGACGCGCTGTTCACGCAGGTCTGGCTGGCCTACCTTGCACTTGCGCTGATGGTTCTGGTGGCCTGGACGCTGCGCAACACGGCGCTTGGCTTGGCCGTGCACTCGGCAGGCTCGGAGCCGAAAGCCGTCGACAAGTCGGGCCTGTCGGTGACGGCCGTGCGTTACGGCGCGGTTCTTTTCACCGGTGTGCTGTCAGCTATCGGTGGCTGCTTCCTGTCGATCGGAGACATCCACACGTTTACCGAAGGCATGACCAGCGGCGCCGGCTACCTCGCCATCGCAGCGGTGATCTTCGGCAATTGGAAAGTCGGCCGGATGTTCCTGGCATGCCTGCTCTTCGGCGCCGCCACTGCGTTGCAGTTTCAGCTACCGGCGTTGGGCATTGAAGTGCCCAACGCACTGCTGATCATGCTGCCCTATCTGATGGCGCTGCTGGCGGTGGGAGGGTTGGTCGGCAGGCAGAGTGCGCCTGCCTACCTCACGCAGCCGTATGTGCGCTGACTGATCGCCTTTTGGAAATTGCCGGCCGTCGCCGAACCTAGGTCTGCGATTTGCGTAGAACAGTCCCCGCCAGTACGGCCGCGCCTGCAGAGCATGCTGCGATGGCAGCAACCATCGGCAATGGCGACCCGTCCGCAAACGGCGCCACGAGAGCCATCAGCGCCGCGCCACCCGCGAAGTTCAACGTGCCGATCAGCGCCGATGCGGAGCCTGCGAGCGAGGCGTGCTTTTCCATCGCCAGGACAAAGGCCGAAGGCACGATCAGGCCATTGAGTCCGAAGCCGGCCATGAGCAGCAGCACCAGCAACCAGAGCCGATCCAGGCCCGCGACTTGCGCGGCAAGCAGAGACAGCAGCACGGCAGCCTGAAGCGAGGTCGCCCATCGCAGAGTGCGGCGCAGCCCCAGCCTGGCCGCCAGCGTGCCATTGAGCTGGGAAACGAGGATCAGGGACACCGCATTGAGGGAAAAGAGCAGTGCGTAGCGCTGCGGTGCCACGCCATAGTGGCTTGCGAGAACGAAGGCCGAGTTGGCGACGTAGATGAAGAAGCTTCCCACCGCCAGGGAGGCGATCAGGGCAATGCCGACGAAGTGCCTGTCGCCCACCAAGGTGCGATAGCCTGCAAGCGCGCCGCGCATGCCTGCCGCACTGCGATCGGCCGGGCGTCGGGTCTCGCGCAGCTGGCGCCACACCATCAGAATGGACAGGAGTGCCAGCGCGCCCACCACGACGAAGACGCCGCGCCAGCCCGCCGCGGCGGCGACGGCGCTACCGGCCAAAGGCGCCAGGATGGGCGACACGCTGTAGACCGTCAGCAGCAGTGCCATGAGGCGTGCCGCTTCCGGCCCCGAGTGCAGGTCACGCACCACCGCACGTGGGATCACCATGGCGGCACAGGCGCCCAGGCCCTGCACGAAACGCAAGGCGATCAACACGCCGATGGTCGGTGCCAGCGCGCAACCGAAGCTGGCAACTGCGAAGACCGCCAGACCGATGGTCAGAGGCGACTTGCGCCCGAAGCGATCCGACAGGGGCCCCACCAGCAGCTGTCCCGCGCCCAGCGCGAGAAAGAAGCTCATGAGGCTTGCCTGCCCTGCGTGCGGGCTCGCCTGCAGGGCTTTCGCGAGCGCTGGGAGCGCCGGCAAGTACATGTCGATGGCAAACGGGCCGATCGCAGTCAGGAGTCCGAGTACCAGCGCGAGCCGGCGCATGCCGACGGACGGTTCTCGGAGCGAGGCGGAGGTGGGGGCGGAGACGATGGGCATGGCGGTATCGTCGCGCGATACCCAATACTCATGAATAATCAGACGTACTGATTGCCTATTCGATCGTACAAAATGGACCCTCTTTCCGACGTCCTGTCGCTTCTGCGGGTTCGCAGCGGCCTCGTTTCGCGCTTCGAGGGGCGTGGTGCCTGGGCCTTTGCGTTTCCGGAGTACGCATCCCACATCAAGTTCGGGTGTGTCCTTTCGGGCAGTTTCCTGCTGCAGATCGAAGGCGCAGCCCATCCGTCGGCATTGAACGAGGGCGACTTCTATCTGCTGACCAACGGGCTGCCCTTCTCCACGTTCGCGAGCGCAGCCGACCTTGCGAGCCTGCGCAGGAATGGCCCCGAGACCTACCGCGCCCATCGCGACGACGACGGCGTGGTGCGCTACGAGGGCCGCATGGCGGTTGGCAAGGTCAATCCGCAGGTGGGGCTCGCCAGCGGGCGCTTCATGTTCGAAGGCGAAGCGGCGCCATTGCTGCTTCGGCATCTTCCGCCCCTCATCCATCTGCGGGCAGCTGATGTCGCGACGCGGCCGCTGGCGGATCTCTTGGCGCTGTTGCGCTGGGAAGTCCAAGAGCGGCGGGCCGGCGCGACGATGGCCCAGACGCATGTGGCCGGCTTGCTGCTGATTCAGGCGCTCAGGGCCCAGCTTGCCGCCGCCGTCCAGCCCGAGGGCTGGCTTCGCGCCATGGCGGATGCGCGTGTCGGCGCGGCTCTGGCCGCGATGCACGACGACCTGGCGCAGGCCTGGACGGTCGATCGCCTGGCGCAGGTAGCCCACATGTCGCGCACGGCATTCGCCGTGCGCTTCAAGCGACTCGTGGGAACGACGCCGCTGGACTATCTGACCGGATGGCGCATGATGGTTGCCCGGGATGCACTGCGGCGCGGCACGGACACCATCGCGCGAATCTCCGATCGCGTCGGGTATCAATCGGAGACTTCGTTCAGCGCGGCATTCAAGCGAAGCACGGGCAGAAGTCCCGGTAGCTACCGGGCTCATTCGGCCGCGTTGTCGCTCTCAGAGCGGCAGTAGGGATCAATGGCGAAAGCGGCCCGCTCGATGCGCGCACGACGTGACTTGGCAGAGGCGTCGACCATTTTTTGGGGTCATCTATCATTCGCACTTCCTGCGCAACTGGCGATAAAGGTGAGTTCCACCGTGGAGCGCAGGTGAATCACTGCCGCTCGCCTGGGCACCTCAACCATTTTTCTGCAAGGAGGCGGAAATGAACGGTGCTACCAGGTCCGAATGTGTCGTGCTCGACGGCAAGACGCTCGCAGCGCGGCGAGAAGTCCAACTCACGAAGGCGATTCGTGGGTTTGCGAATCGCCATCAGGGCCGCGTGCCCACGCTGGCCACCATCTTGGTCGGCGACGATCCTTCGTCGGCAGTCTATGTCCGCATGAAGGGCGACGCGTGCCGGCGCGTCGGAATGCATTCAAGAGCAATTGTCTTGCCTGCATCAACCAGTACGCAAGAGTTGCGTGGCGTCATCGACGCGCTCAACCAGGACCCCGACGTCTCCGGCATCTTGTTGCAGCATCCAGTGCCACAACACATCGATGAACGCGCCTGCTTCGATTGCATTCGAATCGACAAGGACGTCGATGGTGTCACGTCTCATGGGTTCGGCCGCATGGCGCTGGGACAAGAAGCATTCGGCTCGGCGACCCCCTCTGGAATCATGAGGCTCCTGTCTGAATACGGTATCGAAGTTGCCGGCCGCAGAGCCGTCGTGGTTGGCCGCAGCGACATCCTTGGCAAGCCATTGGCGTTGATGCTGTCCAACGCCGACGCCACGGTTACGCTGTGCCACTCTCGGACGCAGGATTTGGAGCAAGAAGTGCGACGCGCCCAGATTGTTGTTGCCGCATTGGGCAAGCCGCAGTTCATTCCCGCCGATTGGATTGCCGACGGCGCGGTCGTTGTCGATGCGGGCTATCACCCAGGCGGCATCGGTGACATCGAACCTGGCAATCTTGTAAAGCGGTGTTCTGCCGTCACACCGGTGCCAGGCGGCGTCGGGCCGATGACCATATCTGTTCTACTTGAACAAACGCTGCGCGCGGCCGAGTTGACTATCGCATCGAGGTGATCACGATGACAATCGACATCATCACAGAGCGTCTGCATCTTCGGCAGTGGAAAGATGCCGACCGCGAGCCTTACGCCGCCTTGAACATGGACCCGGCGGTCATGCGGTTCTTCCCCGGCCTCGTACCCCGCGAAAGGAGCGACGACGACATCGCGAGGTGGAGCGCCCAACTCGATGACCGTGGTTGGAGCAACTGGGCTGTGGAGGCTCGCGAATCCGGGAAGTTCATCGGCTTCATCGGGCTGACCGTTCCGCGGCGTGCATTGCCTTTCATGCCGTGCGTGGAACTCGGCTATCGCTTGGCCCGGGAGCATTGGGGCAAAGGGTATGCCACCGAGGGGGCCAGGGCAGCGCTCGGAATCGGGTTCGACCGACTGCAACTCCAGGAGATAGTCTCGTTCACGGCGATCATCAATCTTCCTTCGCGAGCGGTTATGGAGCGCGTTGGGATGACCAACGCCGATGCAGACTTCGACTACCCGAACCCGGCGTTGCCGAACGAGCTGAAAAGGCATTGCTTGTATCGCCTTGACCGCGAGAGGTGGCTTCGGCGTGGCAACGTCTGATGCGACACGCTTGCCGAGCGGTGACCGAGTGTGGGCAGCCAAGTGGAGGACACCTCAAACCCGGCTCCCCTGTTCAGTCGAATCGGTTTGAACTGAGCGTTGGGGCAAGCTACAGTCGGCGAACCCAATTCACCCAAGCCAAGTGTGGCGCCTTCACCGTGTCAGGAGTTCCATGGCAGAGACAACCAAGGTCAAAGGACCGGCTTCGTACTTCCCCTCCATCGAGAAGACCTACGGCAAGCCAATAGCGCATTGGATGGATGTTCTCCAGAGCGCAGGTCCGCTGAAGCACATGGAGCTCGTCAACTTCCTGAAGGCTGAACACCAGATTGGACACGGGCACGCGAACGCGCTGGTCGCGGTGTATCTCGCGAAGAAGTAGCAAGTCCCGAGCATCAAGAACTGGACCAGTCCTTCGCGATCGCAATCGTCCATATCTCGGAATCGACCGTGTAGTCATTCGCGCAGCCTCGAAGAATTCGGCGGCAAGAATGAAAGGCAAAGCGTGAGCATCGGAGTCCTGTTGTTCCTCAATCTCCTTTCATCCCGTTTCTCTATGAGGCTCAAGTACTCATGTCTGACGGGCAGAGGGCTCCCCGGCTAGCTGAAGTGCTGAGGCTTCGAGCTGCCAGAGCTCACGCTGGACCAAGGGCTACCTTGTGTTCATCCTCTGGTCGGGAAATCTCTCGTCTCGGCAGCACCACACTTTGTTCGACAGCGGCTGTCTGCTATCTAAGAATTTGGCGTCCGAACAAAACAGCAAAAACGTGCTTCCATCGCTCGCCACCAAGACCTTCGCCGTACTCGTTGCAGCCATCACCATCAGCGGCTGCGTTGCTCTTCCCCCTGCCACTCTGGCCAGCGTTCCCGAGCTCACATCCAAGAGCGACGGCATCGTCGTGCTGAAGGCCACGCCTTTGCAGTGGGTTAGTTTGATGGCGACCAAATGGAGCACTCTGAGTCTCAAGAATCAAAAGACCGGGCAAGTCGTCACGCTGCGTGACCGCGCACCCCGCGGCGTACGCTACTCGCTGTTCACAAGTGCAGTGCCTGCCGGTCGCTACCAATTGGCGGGCTTCGGCGCAGACGGCGTGGCACCGGCGACCTTCGGGGTCATCGGCGCCATTGCCATACAGGCCATGACATCGGCCGGTCAGGACAGCACCCAGGCCGGCGTGTTCACGGTCGAATCGGGCGGCCTGACAAATCTCGGGATGGTTCTGACCGCCGGCGGCGACAAGCCCGGCACGGCCGTTGTTCACGACAAAGCGGCTCTGCAGTCCAACTTCGAAGATTTCGAGCCCGCATCACGCGAGCGGATGGCGGCCATGCCCTCACATGGTTGGGATGGGGCATGGGATCCTGCCGAGTCGCGGCGAGCGGCTGAAGCGCTCGTGCGAGTTGGCGCGACACGCATTGTGTCCGACTTCTCGCCGGATGGACGGATTCTCATTGGCTCCGTGCTCGGCCAAGTTCATGAGCGTCTGCCGTCGGGGCAATGGCGCATCCTGCAGGCCGGAGTGACGGACGCTATCACTGCAGTGCGTGGCGTTGAAGGCGGAGTGACGTTTGCAGCAACCGACGACGGTCGCTACTACGCCTTTGACGCAAGTGGAAATGTTTCACTTCAAGCCAAACTGCCCACCGGCTATGTGGTCCAACTGATTGAGCCCGTAGCCGGTGGCGCAGCGGTTCTCGCCCAGAAGGTACGCCCCGCCGCCGACGGCGCAACTACAAAGTTCAATCGCGTGTTCGTGCTTCAGGACGGACAGGGCTTCGATACCGCTCGCGAACTCAGCCCAGTTCCGCAACCGGCTGACGGTCAGTGGTTTCCGGGGATGGCCTACATGAACGGGCAGCTTCTCGTCTGGTCGAACAGTTCGGGCATCTCACGAACGGGTGACCTGTATCGTGCGGACCTGCGCACATTCCAGGTCGCGCAGGAGAAGACTCCATTCTGGGGCCGGACGTTCTACCGGCCGACGCCGAAATTCCTGGTGCGTGAGCGCATGAACGGCACCGATGTCTACGAAGATTTTTCGCGCGACGATGGTGCCACTTGGTCCGTGAACGAGAACGCAGCGCCATTGTGGGGAGCCTACTTTCTGGATGAGCGAAAGGGATGGGGCCTGGAAAGAGTCTCGACAAATTGGAGCAGCGCGTCAGCGAAGCTGGTTTTGACCGAAAACTCGGGACGTCATTGGGAGCTTGCCGGCAAGCCCATCGAAGTGACGAGGGGAACTGCTCGACTCGGTCAAGTGGGGGATCGGCTGGTGATCCACACCGGGGATGCAGTGATGAGCACCACCGACCGGGGCAGCAGTTGGCAGATGGAGTGGCCGCGGCTGCAGTGAGGTTGAAGCGAATCGAGCAAACGCGTGGTCAGCGGCTGACAAACCCGCGCAACTTCTGGCCGCATTGAGAGGCTCTCATTCGCTGGTGACGCGAGAGTCAATGGCGCGCCGGTGCCAATGTGGATATATGCGGGCATAGAGCACTTAAGGCAGCCAGCGGCCAAGAGCTGCCGTCCAGTTGCGCGGATGGTCCGACGTTCATGCGTCGGCTTGCCCCGCAAGCAGACATACAGTTGGAGACGATCACCTCTTGGGCATGCGCGGCCTCATGCCTCGGTCTCGTAAACCAGCCCGTAGCTCCCGCTCGTTCGCTTGATCCGCGCGAAGCCGAGTTCTCCCAAATGCATGCCGGCGATCAAGAGTCTCTCCGAGCTGACCCTGTCCAGAAGCAGCGATCGCGTGGTGGCCGCCATGGAAGCGTCTTGATCGAATGCAATCGACACGTCAGGCCGACTGATCTGGATGTGAGGAAAATGAACGACATCTCCCCAGACAAGCAAACCTTGAGCATGGGACTCGAGCAGGTATCCGGTGTGACCATCGGTGTGTCCGGGTAGCGGCATCGCGCTGATGCCGGGGAGCACCTCCGCGTCATCATCGAAAGCACGGAGCTTGTCGCGATAGGCGTCGAACACCTGGCGCGCGATCAGGAAGTTGCCTCGCGCTCGCGCGCTGGCACGACTCAGGTTTGCGTCATCCTGCCAAAACTTGAGCTCGCGCTCGTGGGCAACAAGCTCCGCATTCGGAAAGGCCGATTGCCCGGCTGCGTCCACCAGCCCTCCGACATGGTCGGGATGGGCGTGCGTCAGCAAGATGGTGTCGATCTCCGTTGGCTCCACACCGGCAAGCGACAAATTGGTTTTCAGGTAGCCGCCCCATTGCTTGATGCCCCCGGCGCCACCGTCGATGAGAATCGTGCGGCCCGCTCCGCGTACCACGTAGCAGTTGATATGCACGGCCGAAGGCTCCTTCTGCCCTGCATCGCTTTGGATTCTGGAGGCGTCGGACAGATCGATGTTCGAAAGGAAGTCAAGGCTGGCGTAGAGGTAGCCATCGCTGATGGCGGTGATCGTGAAATCTCCGGCTTGCTGACTTGGAAAGGTGACGATAGACACGATTCTTCTTCTAATTCCGGGCGTGGATGTTCGACGCGGCATGACCGAAACAGCGGATGCGCGCCGTGAGACCCGTGTGTTGTGCGATGGCGTCGTCAAGGGCCTCCATGAACTGGTTCATGGCTGAGGGCGTGCGAATCGTCTCGACGCGATACTGGACTTCCGCGAAGACGGGATGCCCGTGCCCATGCCGAACTTCGACAAAGTTGACATGAACGTTCTTGAGTGCCGCCTCAAGGACAGTGGTACAGAGATTGACGCAGTCGCGTGAAAGGTCGGTGAGCTTCTCATCAGACGGCATTTGCCCCGCGGGCAGATTGAAAGTGACATTGGGCATTGCGTGCCTACTTTTCCTCTTCGGTCGAAGCCGTGTTCGCGGTTGTCAGTTGTTGCGTCATGGGTGCGTAGAGGTGGACGCCTTCAGGAATGTTCTCGCCAAGTCGAGCGTGTCGCCGAGGCAGTTTTGCAAGCCAGCGGCGTTCGGGAAACCTGTCTAGCGCAAGGGCTCGCATGGGCAATGGCGTGACGCCCATCCGGATCAGCGCTTCAGGGCCGCAGCCGCAGAGTGCGAGGAGTTCGTCTGCGTGCACCGCCGGCGCGAGGCCGATATCGCTGTAGAGGTTTCGGTGCCAGTCGATGATGTGGCGCTGCCATCTTGAGAAGTTGCCGCCGCCTTTTTGGCGGTATTCCTCACCCGTGAGCACATCGAGACCGTCGATCGTGTGGACGGCCAGGTAGACCGGGCAACCATCGCTCAACGCCTTGAACCGCTGCGACGTGCGAAAGCCAGTCACGGAGATGAGGGCGGGTAGTTTCTCAAGGCTGTAGAAGTCATTCCATTCCGCTTCGCTGCGAGGATCGGCGAAGCTGCATTCAACGGTGTAGATCAAGGCTCATCCTTCCTGGGCTGGTGTGCTTGTTGCAGCAAACGGTTCGCGTTCATTGCACAAACGTAATGATGGGGCGCGAACTACTGCGTGTAAAACCATATAAACTCACGCTTCACTGACGTTTGCTCAAGCTGGCGTCGAACGTCCACCGGCGACCCTCCATGCGACGCAAGATTCCAAGCAACTCCGCGCTCTTGGCCTTTGAGGCCGCGGCTCGACACGGCAGCTTCGCCCGCGCGGCCGAGGAGCTATCGCTGACCGAGGGTGCTGTCAGTCGACAGATCGCTCGACTGGAGGCGTTCCTCGGTGTCACGCTGTTCGGGCGCGCTGGCAATCGGGTGCGGCTCGCACCCAGCGGCATCCGATACGCGGTGCAGGTCCGCGAGATGCTGGATCGGCTGGAACGGGACAGCCTCTATCTGATGGGGCAGCCTATTGCGGGCGCGAGCATCGACATCGCCGCCATTCCGACCTTTGCCACCCGTTGGCTGATTCCTCGGCTGAAGCGCTTTCAGGACAAGCATCCGAACATCACCGTGCATATCGCCGAACGCATGGATCCCTTCATATTGGCCGGTAGCGGCTTCGACGCGGCAATCCATTTTGAGCATCCCGCATGGGCAGGCATGCGCCTGCATCGACTGCTGGAAGAGGTGCTTGTGCCCGTCTGCAGTCCGGTGCTCCTCGCAGGGGCCGGAGCGAACATATCGCTCGATGAGCTGCCACGCCTTCACAGGCGACAGAATCCGGACGCGTGGCAGCTCTATGCACAAGAGACAGGCATCGTGCTGACCAATTCGGCGGTTGGCGCCCGTTACGACCTTCATTCCATGCTGATAGCGGCGGCCGTGGCTGGCTTGGGTGTTGCGTTGGTGCCGCGTCTGTATGTCGGGGCAGAGCTTGAACAAGGCCACCTGGTCGCGCCTTGGCCGGACAGCAAGGCGATTACCAAGAACTTCTGCCTCGTGCTTCCTGAGCCGGTCGGGTTGAGTGAAGAGCCACTACAGGCATTTGCGAGATGGATTCTTCACGAAGCGCAGGGCTTGGCGCCTTGAGGGCTTCGAGCTGCTGTCGCTTCCTGCGCGACGCCAAACAGCACGTCGATCGTTCGCTTCAAGCCCCCGTACCCCGTGCAGCGACATAGATTGCCGCAGGCGAGCGATGCCGCCTCTCGCGCGTCCGGGCGCGGTTCGCGCAGGTGCAGGTGAGTGAGCGTCATGACCATGCCTGCACTGCAGTAGCCGCATTGGACCGCGCCACACCGGGACAGCGCGTCGCGTACAGGTTCACTGGACGGCGCCGCCGCCAGCGCCTCGATTGTGGTGACACGCCTGCCTTCGAGTTGCCATGCCATCACCAGGCAAGCATTGACGGGCTCGTCGTCGAGCCAGACCATGCAGGCGCCGCACCGCCCGATCTCGCAGCCGGGCTTGGCGCCGGTCAGTGCGAACTCCTCGCGAAGAAGGTCGAGCAAGCGCCGCCCGGGTGCGCAACTGCAGGCGACGGCGTTGCCGTTGAGTACAAAGGACAGGTCCATCATTCTGCGAACTCCAGCACGTCAAGCACGTGATCCGGAGTGACTGGCAATTGCCGGACGGGCGTGCCGAGCGCCGCGCCGATCGCATTGGCAATGGCCGGGGCCGCAATGTTCACGCCAATCTCGCCCGCACCTCGCGGGCCGATCATGTCGCCTTCGGGCAGGTCTTCGATGGGCAGGATCTCCATGTCGGGCGCATCGGCCAGGGTGGGAATCAGATAGCCGTCCAGGTTGCGCGCCAGGTATCGACCGCCTTGCAGCGGCAGCGATTCGGTGGTGACCATGCCCTGCCCGATCACGGCGCCGCCTTCCATCTGCCCAAGAAAGCCCATGGGCGAGACGACTGGTCCGACCGCCGCGGCGATGACGATGCGTTCGACCCGCACGGCGCCGGTCCAGGTATCGAGCGAGACTTGCGAAAGCGCGGCGCACGCTCCGAAGACGTAGTGCGCGGATTCGACCTCGCTGGGCGTTTCCTCGCCATGCAGTTCGATGAACAACTCGGGCAGGTTGCCGTCGAGCAGGCTCGCCAGTTCCGCGTAGCCGATCTTCAGTTCGCCGGCAACCCACAGGCCGCCCGGTCCGGTGCGCAGCGATGGGGCGTCAAGCCCGAGCGCCTTGGCGGCCGCCTCGCAAAGCAGGCTGCGCCAGCGTTGGCCATCGGTTGCCAGCGCTTGCCAGACCAGCGTGGTTGCACGCGACGCAGCCACCGGTCCGGCGTCCGGTGCGAGGGCAGAGTCTCCGATCACTGCCCGGATGTCGCGAGCGTCGCAGCCGAGCCAGCGGACGCCAAGGGCCCGGATGCTGCCCACCAGGTTCTGGCCCAGTTCGGTGAAGCCTGTGCGGACCTCGAGCGCACCGTCCTGCGCCAGTGCCAGCACGAGCCGCGTGCCGTTCGGCCCGCCGCGGCCAAAGCCGTCGCTGCGATGCACCAGCGCCAACCCGACTCCGCGCCGCCAGCGTCCATCGGTCCAACTTCTCTTGCCTTGCCAGAGCGGATGTCGGGCAACGGCGTCCAGCGCCAGGCGCGGCCCATTGAAGGGCGCCACCACCTGTCCCAGGGGACCGGGTCCGTCGAAGGCCTCGAGGTTCATGCGACGGAACTCGGCGCCGTCCATGTCCACGGCCCGTGCAAGCTGGTCGATCTGCTGCTCCAGCGCGAACTGGACCTGGACCGCGCCAAAGCCGCGAAAAGCGCCGGCGATGCCGTTGTTGGTGTAGGCCAGCCGGCCTTCGATGGCGACCGCGTCGTAGCGATAGGGCCCCACCGCATGCTCTTGCGCGGCGTCCAGAACCTCGGGCCCGTGCGTGGCATAGGCGCCGGTGTCGGCGAGTATGTTCACTTCGTGCAGCCGAAGGCGCCCTTGCGCGTCGCATCCGGTGCGCATGTGAATGCGCATGGCGTGGCGCTTCACGCCCAGGTCGACCGATTGCGGGCGTTCAAGGTGCAGGCGCACCGCGCGGCCGGCCTTCCAGGCGAGCAGTGCCGCAATCGGCTGCACCGTGAGCTCGTCCTTGCCGCCATAAGAGCCACCGACCGGCGTGCCCACGACCCTGACCCGTTCGGGCGGCAGTGCCAGCATCGCCGCGATGAACTGCCGATCCCGCTCGGGGTTGTGGCAGCCGAAATGCACCACCCAGCCGCCCTGCCCGTCGGGCTCGACCACGCCGCCTTCGGTCTCGAGGTAGGCATGCATCTGGCGCGGTGTCTCGTACACGGCCTCGACGACGTGCGCGCAACCCGCGCGTGCCGCCTCGGCATCACCGCGCCGGTGCTCGGTGCGATGCAGCAGGTTGCCGCATTCGTGCAACGGTGTGCAGTCGAGCGCCAGGGCGTATTCGGCATCGTCAACCAACGGCAGCTTGGCGTAGTCGACGCGAATCAGCGCCAGGGCCTGCTCGGCCAGCGAGCGTGTTTCCGCCGCGACCGCGGCGACCGGATCGCCGATGCAGCGCACACGCCGGCTGCACAGAACAGGCCGGTCGACCACGCGCAGGCCGTAGCGCGACGCTCCGGGAATGTCGGCATGCGTGACCACCGCATGGACGCCGGGCAGCGCACGCGCGGCGCTGGTGTCGATGGACACGATCTCCGCATGCGGATGTGGACTGCCGAGGATGGCGCCGTGCAACTGGCCTTCGCGTACGCGGTCGCTTGGATAGCCCGGATTGCCGCCAAGCTTGGCTTGCGCATCGGGTCGGACCTGCAAGGCGGGGATGTTCTTCATTCGCGCATCTCCAGCCAGCCGGCGATCAATGCACTGGCGATGCGCGCAAGCGCGGTGTCGCCATCGAGGTCGCGAGCGCATGCGATACGCAGCGCGCTGCGGTCGATGGCTCTTGCACCGCCCGACGCCAGCAGCTTCTCGGCTTGCAGCATGCGGCGCGCGCGAAGACCGGCACCGGACGCGGCGACGCGCAGCGCATGCAGTGCGCCATCGGGGGCGGCGTCCGCGCAAAGGGCGAGTGCCAGGCGGGTCGGAGAGAAGGCGGCGCGACGGCCGACCTTCTCGTAGCAGGCAATGGTCGACGTGTGCCCGACGTCCATTCTCAGCCCGGCCACCAAAGGCAATGCCCCAGCTTGCGCTGCAAGCAGCGCGTCGAGCGGAACGCAGCGGCCGTCGGCAAGCTCCGCCTCGGCCTGCATCGCGAGCAGCACGGCGAGCGTGTCGCCCTGGCCCCAGCCCACATTGCCGCCGAGCGTGGCCAGGTGCCGGACCGACAGCGCCGCAATCTGCTCGCAGGCCGCGGTCAGCAGCGGCGCGTGCCGCGCAACGAGCGGATCGCGCCGCAGGGGCTCCAGCCGAACGGCTGCGCCGACGCGCAGGCAAGTACCGGTCAGCGAGATGCCTTGCGAGCCGGCGAGACGCGAAACGTCGATAAGCGTCAGATCGGGCGTCGTGCCGCCCCAACCCAGTTGCAGCACGGTGCCACCGCCGACGAATGCGCCGCGCGCGCCAAGCTGCCCGGCGCGTTGCTCGGCCACCTGCCCATCGACCGGGTGCTCGATGTCGAGCATCGATGAAGGCCTTCAGCGATGCGCCCAGAAGGCGCGCTGCATCTCGATGGTTTCCTGCGCGATCTCCTGGACCGGCCCGATCAGCTCGACCGGCTTCTGGCAGTGGTCGAAGACATAGCGCGACGGCACGCTCATGGTGGGGTTCTCGGCATGGTCGCCGGTCTCGGCGAGCAACTGGGCCTCGGTCATGCCGAACACCACGCGGCCGATGTTGGCCCAGTAGGCGGTGCCGGCGCACATGCAGCAAGGCTCAACCGCCGTGTAGAGCGTGCAGCTCCAGAGGAACTCGGGCGTGAAGTTGGTCGCCGCCACACGCGCCAGAGTGGATTCGGCATGGTTGACCGTGTCGATGTTGCATTGTTCGAGCAGCACGGTTTCGTTGTCGGGGCCGACCAGCACGGCGCCGAAGGGATGGTGGCCCAGGCCGATCGCGCGCTGCGCGACCTCGTTGGAGCGGCGCAGGTGGCGCAGCATCTGCTCGTGCGTGGGTGTCGGGTTGCGGGCGGCGAAAGATGCGTTTTCGTGGGACATGGTTCTGTTCTATTCAGGCGGGTGAGGTCAGGCTCCACGGGAACAACCGGCGATGCAGCCACAGGATGGCTCCATAGAGCAGCAGGCTGCTGCACACCAGGATGGCCAGCGAGGCGAAAGCCAGCGGCACCTTGAAGGACGAGGTGGCGAACAGGATCAGGTAGCCCAGCCCCTGTTCGGCGGCCACGAACTCTGCCACGACTGCGCCGATCACCGCCAGGGTGATCGACACCTTGAGCGCCGAGAAGATGTACGGCACCGCGTGCGGCAGGCGGATCTGCGTGTACTCGCGCGAGCGGGGGGCCCGCAGCGAGCGCGACAGCTCGATCAGCTCCGGGGGCGCGGAAGCCATGCCCGTGGCGCTGGAGATTACCAGCGGAAAGAAGGCGATCAAGGTCGTGATGACGATGCGCGGCAGGTTGCCGGCGCCCAGCACCACCACGATGATCGGCGCCACGGCGACGATCGGCGTCGACTGCACCACCACCAGCCAGGGCATGAGCGTGCGCGACAGAAGCGCCGAATTGGTGAGCGCCACCGCCAGCGGCAGCGCAATCGCGATGGCCACGAGATAGCCGGCCAGGGCCACCTGCAGGGTTGCCGTCAGGTGGCTCATCCAGCGCGCAAGGCCCAGGTCGAAGGCTGCGGCGACGATCTGGCTGGGCGCGGGCAGCACGAAAACCGGGATCGGCAGCGTGCGGCAGGCCAGTTCCCAAAGAAGGAGCACGCCGATGAAGGTCGCGAGCGAGGCGTGCCGGTTGAGTAGAGCCTTCATCGCATTCAATCGGGTTTGCGCGTGAACACCTTCACGCGGATGTCATTGGCCAATTGGGTGAAGACCGGGTTGGAAAGCGTGGCCAGGTTGCGCGGCCGCGCGAGTGGCACGTCGATGATCTCGGCCACGCGTCCTGGGCGGGCGCTCATGACGACGATGCGGTCCGACAGCAGCAGCGCTTCCTGGATCGAATGGGTGACGAACACCACCGTCTTCGGCCGCTCGCCCCAGATGCGCAGCAACTCGAAGCTCATCTCGTCGCGCGTGAGCGCATCGAGTGCGGAGAAGGGTTCGTCCATCAACAGGATGTCGGGATCGTGCAGCAGCGCGCGCGCAATCGAGACGCGCTGCTGCATGCCGCCGGAAAGCTCGGAAGGCCGCTTGCGTGCGAAGTCGGTCAGGCCAATCGTCTCCAGCAGGGCCTGCGCGCGCGCGCTGTCGCGTGCGTCGACGCGGCCGTACTTGTGCTTCATCGGGAAGGTGATGTTGTCCACCACGTTCAGCCAGGGCAGCAAGGTGGGCTTCTGGAACGCAAAGCCCACTTCGTCGCGCGGCTCGCTCACCGGCATGCCGAAGATCGACACCGTGCCCGACGTGGGCTTGAGCAGGCCGCCCACCAGGCGCAGCAGCGTCGACTTGCCGCAGCCCGAGGGGCCGATCACCGACACGAACTCATGCCGGCGCAGGCTCAGGTTGACGTCCTGCAATGCCTCGACGGGGCTGCCGTCACTGGAGACGAAGCGCTGACCGACGTTGCGCAGCTCGATCGCCGCCACGGGTTCGCTGGCCTTGGATGCGGGCGCGGGCCCGGCCTCGGTCACTGAAGAAGGCATTGCAATCACCGCCGGCTGATCCTTACTTGGCCAGGAAGCTGCGATCGACCAGCTTCTCGGGGTCGACCTTCGACGCCGAGAAGTTCATCGACTTGGCGACCCAGGTCCACGTGGCGGCCAGCAGCTTGGGCTCGAACGCGCCCGTGCCGTCACGCTTGGAAACTTCGTTCTGCAGCAGCGGCACCGAGGCGCGGAATTCGGCTGCGACCACGGCTTCGTCGGCTTCGGGCACCACGGCCTTCAGGTCGGCGGCGGACTTCTCGGGGTTGTCCAGTGCGAACTGCAGTGCCTTGTTCAGTGCCTTCAGGTAGCGCTTGAGGACTTCGGGGCGTTCCTTGATGATCTTGTCGCTTGCCATGGCGGACCAGCCGTAGCCGTCGAGGCCATAGGAGGACCAGGGCACCACCACCAGCTCCTTGCCAGCCTGCTTGAGCACGGATTGCACCGCCGGCGCGACCGTGACCCAGTTGATGGTGGCATCGACGCGGCCTTGCGCCAGCATGGGCGCCAGCGTGCTCGGATCGACCTTGAGCAGCTTGACCTTCGACGGATCGATGCCGTTGCTTTCCAGGATCACGGGCCACAGCGCGTTCGACGACGAGAAGGTAGAGGTGGCGACCGTCTTGCCGACCGCATCTTTCAGCGACTGGATGCCGCTGCCCTTGGCGGTGAAGAGCGCGTCGGGCTGCTTCGAATAGAGCGACATGACAGCCTTGACCGGCACGCCGCCTTCGGCCGCCGCCATCATCAGCGCCGAGATGCCGCCGAAGCCCACGTCGGCCGCGCCGGTGGCCACCTTGGTGATCGCGTCGGCCGAGCCGCGGCCCGGCAGGATCGTGACGTCCAGCCCTTCGGCAGCGAAGAATCCTTCCTTGAGACCGGCATAGACGAAGCTCTTGTCGCCACCGGGCAGCCAGTCGAGCTGCACGGTGAGCTTGTCGGCCGCATGGGCGGCGGCGCCGATGAATGCACTGCCGGCAAGCAGCAGCGACGCGATCAGGGGACGGAATGGCTGTTTCATGGGAGGTCAGTCGTGAAGTGGCAAAGAGGAAAGCGATGCATGACGCGCCAGCAGCGCGTCGAATTCAGGAAGCAGCAGTTCCGTCAGGCGCTGCGGTTGCGCCAGCTGCGGCACATGGCCGCACGGCATCGGGATGCGCTTGGCGCCGGGGCTGAGCGCCTGCATGCGTTGCTGCACCGGCAAGGAGACGGACTGGTCGTCACGGCACTCGACGTAGATGCGAGGCACGGTGCCGAAGCGTTCGGCGCTCAGTCGGTTGCGCATGGCGCGGCCGGTTTCGGGCTGGGGCCGCAACAGCGAAGCGGCCTTGCGTGCTGCGGCAGGCTCGCAGTCCTGCACGAAGCACTGCAACGCGCCTTCGATGCGCACAGTGCTGGCGCTGCGGTCTTCGTTCCAGTCGAGCCAGGAGCCGATGCCCGCGAAGTCCGCGCCAGGGTCCGAAGCCGAGAGGTCGTTCAGAACATCCACGTAGCTCATGCCCGAGGGCAGCATCATCCCGGCCAGGTAGACCACCCCGGCGATTCGCCTGTGCAGTTCCTCGGCCACCTGCGAAACCGTGATGCCGCCGCCGCTGTGGCCCACCAGGATCACCGGTGCATCGATGGACAACACCACGCGTGCGACTTCGGCGACATACGAATCCAGGTTGGCCGGCGCCTGGCCGAGCGGCGGCCAGCCGTTGCCCGGCAGGTCGACCGCGTGGGCCTGCCAGCCTTGCGCGGCGAGCAATGGCGTCCACGCGTCGAAGGCCCAGCTGCCTTGCCAGGCGCCGTGCACCAGCACCGCGTGGCGCATGTTCGATGCATCAGCCATAGGTCCGCCGATAGCATTCGCGCAGGTGCTCCTCGACCGTGACGGGCGGGAAGCGCGGGGCCTCGCCGCTCTTCAGGCAGGTGGGCAGGCATTCGACGAGATGGGTCGGGTTGCCGGTGAAGAAATAGGGCACCGAATGCCGCTCGCGGCCAGATGCGTTGATCACGCGGTGCAGCGTGGAGTGATAGCGGCCATTGGTCCAGCGCGCGAGCAGGTCGCCGATGTTGACCACGTAGGTGCCGGGAATCGGCGGCGCGTCGATCCATGCGCTGGCCTGCGCGTCCCAGACCTGCAGGCCGCCCGAATCGTCCTGCAGCAGGAGCGTGATGCCACCGAAGTCGGTGTGCTCGCCGCAGCCCTTTTCGCGCGGCGAAGGGTTGGGCGGCTGCGGCGGGTAGTGCAACAGGCGCAGGGTTGCCGCCGCATCGGTCAGGAAGCCATCGAAATGGTCGGCCGGCAAGGCCAGCGAGCGGGCCAGCGCACGCACCAGCAGCGCGCCGAGCGCATGCGCCTGCTCGAAATATTCGCGCATGGTCTCGTGGAACCCGGGCAGCCCTTCCGGCCATTGGTTCGGGCCCGTGTTGAATCGCCCGGCCTTCACGCGCGGATCGTCGGCCGCCACGTCCTCGCCGATGTAGAAGCTTTCCTTCAGATCGGGCGGAGCGCCGGCTTCGAGCGTCTGTGCGCGAAGCGGCTCGTAGCCGCGGTTGCAGCTCGAATGCGCCTTGTCGAGCCGCAGCTTGTCTGCCATCGGCAGGTCGAAGAAGGCTTCGGTGAAATGGAACACGCGCTCGATCAGTTCCGCCGGCATGCCGTGGTTGCGCACATAGAAGAAACCGCGCTGCTCGCAGGCGGCCCGCAGGCTGGCTGCGACCTCTTCCTGTGCGGCGACGCTGTCGCCGCGCAATGCGGCGATGTCGATCATCGGAATGCCCGCGACGGGCGTTTGCGAGATCTGGGCGGCGGTGCTTGTCATGGTCTGCTTCGGATCGGCATTCGATTCGAGGCAGTCTATGAATGGCGCCCTGCGCGCGATAGCACTGATTTTTGCACAGGGTGATGCCGAAACGGCATCAGCTGCCCGCGCGGGCCAGGTTCAGGCGGCTTCTTCGGCTTCGCGACGCTCGATTTCCTCGGCCAGGATGCGGATGAAGGCTTCTACGGCCGTCGGGAGCTTTCGGCCGGCGCGCACATAGACGCCAAGCTCCGTGGTGAGCCGGATCTGCGCCTTCAACGGCACATGGACCAGCCGGCCATCGGCCATCTCGCGCTCCAGCCCGAGCCGAGTCTGGAAGGCGACCCCGACACCGCGCCCCACCATCGTCTTGGCCAGTTCGACCGATGCCGTTTTGAGCAGCACTGTCAGTGCACGCTTGTGGTGGGCGAGCAGCGGCTTCATGAGCGCGTGAATCGACAACTGCGGCGCCGCAAGGATCAAGGGATAGCGCGCACATTCGGCGAAGGTCACTTGCGACAGTTGAGCCAACGGATGGTCGTGCCTGACGACTGCGCCCAGCGCGAAGCGCCCCACCGCGCATTGGCGCAGTGCATCGCTGCGCTCGAACGCAAAGCCGATGGCGACGTCTGCATCGCCCTGCACGACAGCCGCCGCCGTCTGCGCGGAGCCGGCGGATTCGACCTGCATGCGGATGGTGGGGTAGCGCGTGACCATGCGCTCGAGGCAAGTGGGCAAAAGGTCGGCGTTGAGCCCTTCCACGGACATCACGCTGATAGAGCCACGCCGGATGCCGCGCAGCATCTCGAGTTCGCTGACCATGCGGCGCTCGTCCTGCAGGACGGTGATGACGTGCAGTGAGAACACCTCGCCTGCCGGCGTCAGCTGGAGCCCCGTGCTCATGCGCTCGAACAGCGGCGTGCCCACCTCCTCCTCCATCTGCAGCAGCTGGCGATTGACCGCCGAAGAAGCCACGTGCAGGCGCCGGGCAGCCTCACGGATCGAACCGCAACGGCGAATCATGTCGAAGTATGTGAGGGCGCGGGCGTGGATGTGCATGGTCAGACGCAATGCTCTCATTTTTCGAAGAGCATCTCGCGCTCACGCGGCCCGGAGCGTCGAAGGGGCGGATAGCTTCACCGCGCCGCCTGTCGAAGGCTACCGAGGGCGAATGGCTGGGATGGATGCTGCTAGCGGCAAAGGAATGCACAGGCGCGGCACCATCGTGTGCTCGTGCCCCAGCAGCACGACCGAGATTGCTCTCAGGCTGGCCTGCGACGCGGCGCCGTGTTTCGAGCGACAGCCCGAGAGGAAGCTTAGCTGCGGCCAGACGAGGGAAAGCTTGCCGAGCCGGGCTCGGCTGGTAAGCGCAAAGCGTTTGTCAGATAGCTGACAGTGCGATAGAAACCGGCCAGCATGAGCAACTCGAGAATGCCTTCGTCGCTGAACGACGATTTCAGCGACTGCCATAGAGCGTCATCGACAGTGCAGTGGGCGTGAAGCACATCGCAAAGCTCCATCAGGAGCCTGTCCCCAACTGACCAGCAGGCATCTTGCGGTTGGCCGGAGGCGAGTGAGATGACCTGGGCTTCATCGAATCCGACCTGCGATGCGAAGAGTGCGATGTGGACACCCCATTCGTATTCCGACCTGCACAGCGCCGTGGTGCGCGCGATGACGAGTTCGCGCTGTCGCACCGTTAAATTTCCGCGGTCAAGCAGCCCGCCAGCGAAGAACTTCTGAAACAGGCGAGGGTCCCTGGCGAGCGTGGTGAAGAGCACCAGAGGCGGTTTGCCACGCATGAGGCTATCGAGGGAAGACTGGATCCCGGCGGGAAAAGGCGGCTCCGCGGGAGTGATACGAGCAGTCATGGGTTGACCTCAAGCGTCTGCTACATTTTCTAAAGCATTGAACTCTAGCGAAGTTGCTTTGAAAAGTAAAGCATGACTGTTCCAAAGGTTGGCGCCCCTGTGCGCGGTTCACGGACGGGCCGCCCTATCATGGTGGCTCTGGACCTACTAGGTCGAAGGTCGACGCTTCGGATCCTTTGGGAACTCCGCGCGGAGCAGTTGACGTTTCGCGCTCTTCAGGAGGCTTGCGAGACAAACTCCAGTCTGTTGAACACGAGGCTGGCAGAGCTACGAACGCTTGGGTTGATCGAGCATGCCGAGGGCGGCTACGGGCTCACCGATGAGGGGCGCAAGTTGAGTGCAGCGCTGACGCCTCTGAGCGATTGGGCGCGTCAGTGGAAGCCCATGACGCGCTGACTCGGGCGCCTTCGATGCCCGGGGTGTCGGGCCGAATTCGGCCAACAGCGGACGGTCAGGGCCAGAGCAGAATTCGGGCTAGAAGCAGACGTTTGACGAGGTCCCAGCGAACGCAGAGGGCGCCCGCGTAGACGCTTCACGGCAGCTACTTAGACTTGCCACCGCGCAGTTGCTTGGCAGACAAGATGTAGTCAGGGTAGTTTCCCAGTCTGCGACGCAACGCATTTGGTTGTCCTCCAGGACCAAGCACTTACGCAGTTGGCGCCTGCAGACCGTCGCAGGGCTCGCGTCATTGTTCAATCGGCTACCGAGTTGTTGCCGGCTATTGGGAGGGCCGGCGCTTTCAAGGAGTTCGTGGCCGTTGGCTATCTCCGCGAAGTAAAAGACCCGCTGACGTTCATGCGCGCGGCCTGCCTCATGGCCGACGTCTCGGACGTGGAGTTAGTCCATGTCGGGAATGCACTCGAGCCCCGATTCGAAACTTGGGCACGCGAAACGATGGAGGCATGTCCGTGCTACCGCTGGCTCGGCGGACTCGCACATGAGGATGCAAGGTCACACATTGCCGGTGCCTATGCGCTCGTCCACATGAGTCGTGTCGAAGGCGGAGCCAATGTGGTTATCGAGGCGGCTCGGTCCGCCGTGCCGGTGATTGCCAGTCGTATCGATGGCAATGTCGGCTTGCTGGGCGCAGACTAGGACGGCTATTTCCCCGTGGGAGACGCGACTGCATTGGCCACTTTGATACGGAGGCTGGTCAGTGACGGCGCATTCCATCGCAGACTCCGTGCTCAGTGCGCGAAGCGTGCTCCGATGTTCCTGCCGGAGGCGGAAATGCGCGCTGTGCTGCCAGCGTTAGCGACTCAATGCAAGCGACGTGGCATAGCCGCCATTGAACGACACGGGCGTGCCGTACAGCGTCAGCGAGCCATCGGTCGCAATGGCGTAGGTCTCCAGCTGGGCAGTGCCGAGCACATACAGGTACTCGCCCGACGGGTCCACCGTCATGGCAGCGACCCCGCCTTGACCGACATTGGCAAGCGACGGGCCGCCCACGAGTGCGCCAGACACAGAATCTACAACACGGTACGTTTTCAGCGTCACCGGGCTTCCGGATGCACCCTCAGCTGCGAACAGGAACTTGCCTGCAGGGTGCATCGCAAGTTGATGTGGACGGTCCGCGGAATATTGAACTATCGCGGCCACGTTTCCGCCGGCGTATCGCCTGTAAACGGTGAGCAAGGTGGAGTCGCGCCCTCCACCATAGAAGTACTCACCTGATGGGAGGGTGACAAGAGTCGAAGGCGTCGCGTCGGCAATGGTTATGTTCACCCAGTTCAGCGTGCCGTCTGCATTGATAAGGAAATTGTTGACGAGGTTGGAGCCTTCGCTGGCCACATACAGATTGCGTCCTGCCGGGTCGATAGCTGCTGCTCGCGAAGCCGTTCCGACGAGTGCAAAGCCGGCACCCGCGGTCAGGTTGCCATTGGCCGGGTCAATGGTGAACATTTGGACCGTGCTGTTGGCATAGTTAACCATGTAGAGGGCCCTGCCCAGCGGGTCCATGGTCAGACTTACGCCACCGGCCGTGGTGCTCGTGAAGTTTACGATTCCCAGGCCCACCCCCACCGGGTTGAGGATGTTGAACTGGTAGATGCCATTGACGTCCAGCGAGTACACCCACTTGTTCGACGGGTCCACAACGACACTCGACACACTCGTGTTGGCAAGGCCATATGGCGAAAACGAGGATGCCGGCTGGCCTGGCCCATTGAACATGTAGGGGAACACACCCGCGCCGGTTGGCGGTGACGCAGCCATCCCGATTTGAATCGTCTTCGGACGAATGACCGCACAGCTGACAGCCACCGAGGTCACATTCGAACTGGTGACGATGGCCCTGTCATTGGTCACCGTGCAAACCTGGTCGATGGCCTTGGGCTGCGTCTTGACCGTCACCGGATACGTACCGCCCGAAGCCAATGGGGTTGCAAACGTGAACGAGCCGTCTGCAGCCACTGCCAGGTCATCGCCACCAGCGATTTGGAGCACAAGGCCGGCGCCCTTGAGCCCAGACACAGTCCCGCCAACCGTGAATGAGTTAGGGGTGCAGTTGACGGTCACATTGCCTACGTCGGCATTCCCCATCGTGCCCGTGGCGTTGGTGACTGAGCAGGTCTGAGAAGGAGAACCAGGCTGCGTCGCGATGGTGACCGCGTAAGGCGAACTGTTGGCGACCTTGGTGGGGAACACGAACGGTGCGCTGGGTGCCCCGCCGTAAACGTTGATGGTGTCCCCTCCATTGTTCTGCAAGGACACCGAGCCAGGGCCTGCCAGCCCTGTCACGACACCGCGCACGTAGTACGAGTTAGTAGAGCACACGACCGCGACGTTGCTGATGCTCACGCCGGCGATAGTGCCGTGGCTTCGGCTGACACTGCAGGTCTGGTTCGGAGACGAAGGCTGCGTCTTCACGGTGACGGCATAGGCGGCCCCGCTGGCCACCGCACCAGGGAAAACGAAGTTGCCATCCGCCGTCAGCGCCAGGTCGTCGCCTGCGTTGTCCTGCAGGACGAGGCCGGCGCCTTGAAGGCCGCTGACCGAGCCACCTACAGCGTAGCTCTGCGTAGCGCAGACCACTGCGACGTCCAACACATCCGAGCTGCCGATGGTCCCGGTGTTCTTGCTTGCGGAACAGACTTGACCAACTGGCTGGCTCTTCACGGTGACCGCATAGGTGCCACCTTCGCTCAGTGCCGTGGTAAACGTGAACACACCCGTAGCGGCGACCGAGATGTCGTCCCCGCCGTTGTTTTGGAGAACCAGTCCCGCGGCAGCCAGGCCAGACACGGCCCCGCCGACCTTGTGAGTGCTGGGCGCAGGAGCGGCGGCTGCGCTGCTGCCACCACCACCTCCGCCGCATGCGCTCAGGATTGCCAATGAGACCGCAACTGCGGCAGCTCGTACGAGCGAATTGAAGGGACGGCCTTCCGTCGAGTTCATGCGGTCAATGCGGCCGAAAATCGAAGCAGGCGCATCCTGCGCGCCGCCATAGGTTTTAGAAAGAAAAATCAAGTCCAACGTCTCCAGAAGCTTGTAGGGGCGCCCTCAAGTGGCCGCAACCACGAGTAACCGAAGGTAACATGACAAGGGCTTGATGGCTCGGATATGGGTGCGCTGCGGCGTGGCGCCTCCTCAGAATGAGGGAGAAGGCTGAAGGCGCACTGGACCATCGGTGGGCCGAGCTCCTAAGAATCTGGCTTGCTTCGCACTCGTGAAAAGCTCAACAGGCCAATCCATGCTGTGGCAGCTTGACAGCCGCTGTCGGCCAAGACCCGACATTCGCGGACCAAGTCCAATTTGCTCTGAACCGGTCGTCCGCCGCCGGGCAGAATCAGGTCCATGATGAACTTCGATGCCCGGTATGAAGCTCTCTGTACGTGAAAATTGGATTGAAGGCGACGGAGTTCGCTTCAAGGGGACCCACGCTGTTATTGAAGCCGTCCTCCTCCAGGAGCGTGTACTGGTCACCTATGACTGGATGTCGTTTGAGCGTGGCGTGGCTGCTCGCAACTTGTTCTGCTACGACAAGTCGGGCGCACAGATTTGGCGAGCTGAGGACATCGGGTTGGGTGCCGTCGACGCTTACACCGGCGTACTTGAGGAGTTACCCCTCTGGGTCGGAAACTTCGCAGGCTTCAGCTGCCGTATCGATGAGGAAACCGGCAAGGTCGTCGAGAAGAGATTCACCAAATGACCGCAACGACGGCGGCCGGCCAGGAGCTGACATTCCTCCGGTGTGGACGGCGAGCGGACATTGACCTTGTCGGAGGGTGACCTGTCTCGCGCTCTTCTCCTCAAAAGTGATGAAGGTCCAACCAGCGGAATACCGCGAGAATTGTGGGAATGGCTGTCATTCAATCGCATTCAAGATCGCTCGTAGTGCTCTCCTGCGCACTCCTTGCGGCGTGTGCTTCGCCCCCAATGGACTGGCCGCCTGTCAAGCAGGATGGGAGACAAGAGTTCACAGCGGAGAAACGGCTTGTCTATGAGCGCATCCGAGCCGCGAAGAGCCGTCCCGCTGATGCACGTCAGCGCGACGAACTCAGTCAAGTCGTTGCCTCGACTCACGAAAGCTTGTTGGCGCAACTTCAAAAATATCCACGGATAGTCGAGTCCAGTCTCGACGCCGCTGCAATGCTGGACGACAGGAACGCGCTAGTAACCTTTAAAGTGGTAGAGCGCTATCCGGCAGGCTACCCAATCACAAATACCAAATGGTCCACTTACGTCTATGCGCTGAGAAGGGAAAGGGACGGGTGGAGCTTGGTCGCCAGCTACGATTTTTTCGAGTCCCAAATCATCTCTTAGCGTGTTCACCCGGACTTAAAGCTCAAATGACTGTCGTGGCCGTGGCCGTGGTGGTCGGCCAAGGGCGGTTAGTCACCCCGGCCAGTAGCGGGGGCTTTGTACACAGACAGTGCAGAAGCAATCCAAATGAGACGGCGCACGTTCGTATTGTCTTTTGTCGGCAGCACAACGATGTTCGTCCGCGCCAGTCATGCTCTCCTACCTCCCGCTCCACCCCCGCCTTCGCTAGAAGAACTCGTGCGCAATTCAGAAATCATCGTCCTGGGGCAGCCAAGGAGCTATTTTTTAAAGGGCTAACATTAAATGACGAACGAGGAAAAATATTCGATGCACCTGGATATTGGAGAGCTTTGTATGTAACGGTGTACCAGAGGGAGATTCTGAAAAACAAAACCCAAACGAAAATAGCCAGCCACATGCGGATCGCAGGGATTCCGTGGGAGGCGTTTCAGGAATTGTCCGGCAAATTTTCCATTCTGTTAATCAGTCGCGCTTATCCAATGAAAGATGATTCGTCTTGGACTTACGATCTCCTGGTCGAACCGGTTGGGATTGACTTGCTGCCACAGGTTAGGCAGTTCATTTCAGACCAGAGCACGTCGAAGAAATGACGAACGCAACGGACAACGAACAAGCACGTTTGTCGAATGTCCGCTTTTGGTAGGACTCGATGACCGCTATGGGCCCAATACAGCCGTTCGCGCCATAGCCCGGCCTTCCGGATCCAACTCGTCCGGCCGGGCGTTTCCTCTGGGCAGCGGGGTGTTCTATAGGGTGGCTCTTGGAGATGTAACAACCGCCCCCCACCGATCCGTTTGCCCCTCGCCGATCGTCTAGACGCTCGCGGGCCCACCGTTTCCGGGCTCGAGGAGCAATCTCGATGACAACATTGAACGACCTGCACGTGCTGGTCACCGGTGCCGGCCAGGGGCTGGGCTTTGCGATGGCCAAGGCGCTGCTGGCGCGTGGCGCCCGGGTGACCGCGATCGTGCGCACTGCGGACCGGCTCGCGCCGCTGCGGCAACTGGGCGCCGACGCGGTCGTCGGCGACGCGGCCGATGCCGCCCTCATGAACCGGGTCGTGGGCGACCTGCAGCCGGACGTGCTGATCCTCAATGCCGGGGCCCGGCTGCCCATGAAGCCCATCGACGCGCAGACCTGGGACGAGTTCTCGGCGACCTGGAACACGGACGTGAAGGCAGGCCTGGCGGGCATCCAGGCGGCGCTCAACACCCCGCTCGAGCCGGGCGCGCGGGTGCTGGCGATGTCCAGCGGTGCGGCAATGGTGATGAGCGTGCCGTTCATCGACCCGGCGGGCCTGCGGCTGTCCGGCGGCTACGTCGGTGCCAAGCGCATGCTGTGGTTCATGGCGCACCAGGCCAACGCGGTGTCGCGCGAACGCGGGCTCGGGTTGCACTTCCAGGTGCTGGTGCCGGGCCAGGTGATTCCGGGCACGGCGCTCGGTCACGAGGTGGCCTCGGCCTACGCCGGGCTCGAGGGTGTCAGCGCCGAGCAACACGTGCTCGACCGCTACGGCTCGATCCTCCAGCCGGACCGGTTTGGCGATATGGTCGCCGACCTGATCGACGATCCCGGCCATGCCGGCGGCGTCGCCTACGGCCTGCGCGCGGACGCCGGGATCTTCCCGCTCGACGTGGCGCTGGCCCGCAAGGAGAACTGATTGACCGCCACCATCGCCGCCGCCGACCAGGCGTTCGAGGCCAAGCTGGGCGCGATGCGCCCGCGGCTGCACCGCTATTGCGCGCGCATGACCGGCTCGACCATCGACGGCGAGGACGTCGTGCAGGATGCGCTGATGAAGGCGTTCGCGGCGCGGGCGTCGTTCGGCGCGCTCGACAATGCCGAAAGCTGGCTGCTGCGCATCGCCCACAACGCGGCGCTCGACTTCCTGCGCCGGCGCGCGCGCCTGCCCGCGATGGACGATGCCGGCGAACTGGAAGAGATCGCCGCCCCCGACCTGCCCGACCCCGAGATTGCCGTGACCAGCCTGCGGACCTTCATGCGCCTGCCGGCGCTCCAGCGCAGTGCCGTCATCCTCAAGGACGTGCTGGGCCATTCGCTCGACGAGGCCGCGCAGATCACCGGGGCCAGCCCGCCCGCGCTCAAGTCTGCGCTGCAGCGCGGCAGGGAGCGGCTCCGCGCGCTGGCCGGCGAGCCGGAAGACTTCGGCGTGGCGGTGGTCGGCGAAGCCGCGCGCGCGCGCCTGTGTGCCTACGTCGACGGTTTCAGGTCGGGCGACTTCGACGCCGTGCGCGAGCTGCTGGCCGAGGATGTGCGGCTCGACCTCGTCGCCAGGCTGCAGCGGCGCGGCAAGGGCGAAGTGGGCGAATACCTGGGGCGCTACGCCGCGGCCGTGCAGTGGGCGTATGCGGCGGCCGTGGTCGATGGGCGTGCCGGCATGCTGGTCTACGACCGTGCGGTGTCGCTGGACACGCCGGCGTATTTCGTGGTGCTGGCGTTCGACGGTGGCCGCGTCGTCTCGATCCGCGACTTCCTGTTCGCGCCCTACGCGCTCGAAGGCACGGAGATCCACCTGCTGTAGATGGGCGGCGACGCCCGTCGTGAAGGCGCCGGTTAGTGAACGCGGGACAGGCGTCCCCGATCTGGCAGCGTCCGCCGTGCCCGGCGGGCACGGTCGGGACATCGGGCTCATGCGCGCGGCCCGCCTTTGGCGAACGATGCATGCACGTTCATCCGATCGCCAACCCAAAGGAGCCGCCATGACAGCCGTGCAGACCTTTACCGACACGCAGCGCTATGCCAGGACGATCGAGGCGTCCAAGCGGGTGCGCTGGGACATCGACCAGGACGTCATCCGGGGGCGCGAATTCGACCTTGCCCAGAAATTCCTGCCCGAGGGGCTGTCGCTGGTCGACGAGCTGCCCTGGCTGAGCGAGCGCGAGCGCCTCTTCATGAGCCAGGTGCAGGGGCGGACCTACGCCAACATGTTCGGACTGGTCGAGCGCTTCATCGGCGCCAAGATGCTGGAGCTCAGCCGCGATCATTGGCTGGGCGACCAGAACGCGCTGGAGGCCATCGTCCGGTTCACCGACGAGGAGCTCAAGCACCAGGAACTGTTCCGCCGCCTCGAGCGGCTGGTGGCTGCCACCATGCCGGCGGGCTACCGCTTCGACGTCGGCGCCAACGACGTGGCGGCTTTCGTGCTGGGCAAGTCCACCTGGGCGGTGCTGGCGCTGACCTGCCACATCGAACTGTTCTCGCAGGCCCACTACCGCGCCAGCATCGAGCATGCCGAGGGCCTGTCGCCGCTGTTCAAGGACGTCTTCCTCTACCACTGGAAGGAGGAGTCGCAGCACGCGATCGTCGATGAACTGGAGTGGCAGCGCGAAGACGCCCGGCTCGCCTCGGAGGCCGAGCGCGACCAGGGCGTGGACGACCTGATCGCGCTGGTGGCCGGTGTCGACGGCATCCTGCAGGGTCAGGCGCAAGCCGACGCCGCCTACTTCCTGGACGTGTGCGGCCTGGCCGGCCACGACGCGCGTTCGGCGAGCGTGCGCGAGACCCTGCTCAAGGCCTACCGCTGGCAATACATCGTCTCGGGCGCCATCGAGCCGCGCTTCCAGAAGATGCTCGCCGCCCTGGCCGGCGAGGCCCGCATGCAGCGCATCCAGGCCGCGCTGGCGCCGTTGACCTACGCCATGCCGCGCAGCGGCGGCGCGGGCGCGTCACTGCGGCATTGACCGGGCCGGCGCCTTCGCGCCCAAGTCAGGCGCCGGCGCCGCGAACCTGGTCGAGCGCGGCCAGAGCGTCGTCGCGCTTCATGACCGCCGCGTACTTCTGCGCCATGTCGAAAAGGTTGGCGTCGTGCGGGGCAAGCGCGCGGTCGCCGACGCAGTCCGAGACGACCAGCGGCCTGAAACCGTGGGACATCGCGTCCACCACGCTGGCGCGCACGCAGCCGCTGGTGACGGCCCCGGCCACCACCAGCGTCTGCACGCCGCGCTGGCTCAGCCAGGCCGCCAGCGACGTGCCGAAGAACGCCGAAGGCACCGTCTTGCGAACCACGAGCTCGCCGGCTTGCGGCGCCAGCTCGGGGACGATCGCGCTGCGCGGGTCGTCTTCCTTGAGCGTGAGCATGCCGGGCACCTTGAGCGAGAAGATGTTGTGGTCGGCGCCGTCGTCGGCATAGACGATCCGGCTGTGCGCGACGGGCCATCGGCGTTCGCGGGCCGCGGCCAGCAGCGCAACGGTATTGTCGATCGCCTGGGGGATGTTGCCGCCGCCGAACACCGCCGGGTCCGCGAAGCCGTTGACGAAGTCGACGATCAGCAGGCCCACCGGGGCGCGCAGCTCGAGCGCGGTGCCGAATCCCTGCCGTTGATAGGTCTCGATCTCAGCGTGCATTGGCGTGCTCCTCCTTGTCCAGGACCTTGCCGTCCTTCACCACTTCGGCGCCGTCGAGCCTGACGGTGCACTTGCGCAGCGGAATGTCGATGTGGCAGGCCGTGGTGCGCTGGCCGCCGGCCTCGTTGTTCGGGCCCAGCGAGAACAGGAAATTGCCCTCGTAGGCGCGCGCGTCCATGCCGATGGTGGCCTCGCGGTCGTACAGGCCCAGCGTGGACCAGCGCGCCCGCGGCTGCAGTCCCCAGCCGATGTGCGAGATCGCGTAGGCCTCGGGGTCGTTGAAGGACGCCATGTAGTCGGTGAGCAGCTCGGCGTCGAGCCCGCCTTCGATGCGGGTCGCGTAGCCGTTCTCCACCGTGAGCACGATCGCATCGGACACATACGACTTCTGCGGCAGCAGGATGTCGCCGCGGTCGATGACGATGCGCCCGCTCGCGCCGCCCTCGTCGGGCCAGGTCAGCGCGAAGCCGCTGGGCCAGTGGTCCCACCGGCCGGGCTCGTCGACGAAGCCGTATTCGCTGATGGCCGGGAACTCGCCCATCCGGCAGCGCAGGTCGGTGCCGGCCGCCGATGTCACGTGCATCTCTCGCGCCGCGCCCAGGCGGGCCGCCGCGGCCCGGACCCGCTCGCGGTCGGCTGCCGTGGGCACCATGCGCACCAGCACTTCCGGCGGCTCGACGGCCAGCAGGATCTTGGTGCCGCCGGCGAGGATCTCGTGCTGCTCCGGCGAGAACAGCAGCGTCATCAGGTCCAGCACCAGGTCGCTGGCCTTCAGGGCCGCGATGGCGGCCCGGTTGCCGGTCAGCGGCGTGGTGCCCAGGTAGGCCAGGCTGTCGCGGCTCAGGGCCTTCTCGGCGTTGACCGGCGGCAGGTCGAGGCGGTTGGCGATCGCACCCATCTGCTGGCACGCGACGAGCGCGCAAGACAGCGTCTGCGGATGCGTGGCTGCGCTGGTCAGCACGGTGACGGTCTGGCCGGCCTCGAGCTTCGACAGCGTCAGCACCTGTTTCCAGGCGTCGATCAATTGATGGTCGCTAACGGGCATGGCAGTCTCTCCTTGTGCTCAATGTGCCGAAAGGGGCGCGCCCAGGAAATCGCCGAACGCGGCATGGAAGCCCGCCTCGTCGTCCCAGGGAATCATGTGCCCCGCGGTGGGCACGTGCACTGTCTGCAGCTGCGGCACCAGGCGCTGCAGCTCGTCGACGTCCTCAGGGCGAATGACGTCGCCGCGGCCGGCCACCATCAGCAGCGTGGGCACCTTGACCGCGGGCAGGTCCGCGTGGATGTCGTCCTGGTGGAAGCCGTCGTACGAGGCGACGATGGCGCGCTCGTCGCAGGTGTGCAGCCATTCGGACCGCAGCTGCAGCTGCGCGTCGGTCCAGGTCGGCGAGAACGGCCGCAGCGCCTCGACGCCGGCGCCCTGGCGCATCAGGCGGATGGAGTCGATGTACCAGTCGAGCTTCGCCGGGTAGGCGCGGCGGCCGGGGCCCGAGACGGGCGGGTCGACCAGCACCAGGCGTTCCAGCCCGGCCGGGTGCCGCCGCGCGGCGCGCACGCCGATGCGCCCGCCCATCGAGTGGCCGACCAGCGCGTAGCGTTGCAGGCCGAGCGCGGCCGCGAAAGCGCCGACGTCGTCGGCGCAGGCGTCGAGCCCGTAGTCGAGCGACTCCGAGGCTTCGGACAGGCCGCGGCCGCGCACGTCGAGCACGTAGGTGTCGAAGTGCCGGCCGAAGCGCTCGGCCACGAAGCCCCAGGTGACGGCGGGGCTGGTGATGCCGGGCACCAGGATCACCGGGCGGCCCTTGCCGCCGTAGCGCAGGTAATGCTGGCGGATGCCGTTGGCCCGCACGTTGGCGCCGTAGAGGAAGGTGCTGCTGGTCATGGCTGCGGCCGCCTTCTCAGTACGCGCCCGACAGCAGCACGCCGGCCCCTGGCACCACGGGCTCGAGGTCCAGCGCCTTGAGCATGGCGTAGGTGGTGGCGATGGCGGCGGTGATCACCGGCTTGCCGGTCAGCGCCTCGACCTTGGCCACGGAGGGCAGCGAGGGCATCTGCACGCAGGCCGACAGCACGATGGCGTCCACGTCGCGCGTGTTCATGCCGGCGACGATCTCGGGCAGGCGGGCCGGGTCGTGGCGGCCGACGGCCAGGTTGTCCGGAATCTCCAGCGCGCGCCATTCCACCACCTCGTAGCCCTCGTTGCGGATGTAGTCCACGACCAGCTCGGTCAGCGGCTTCATGTAGGGCGCGACCAGCGCGATGCGCCTGGCGCCGATGACCTTGAGCGCGTCCACCAGCGCGCCGGCGCTGGTCACCACCGGCGCGTTGCCGTCATTGGCCTCGGTGTGCTCGCGCAGGCGCTTCTCGGAGGCCCGGTGGTAGCCGTGCCCCATCGACATGATGGCCACCAGGCAGGCGTAGCCGAGCACGTCGACGCGGGCGTCGCTCAGCTCCACCGCGCAGCGGTCGGACTCGGCGTCCATGGCGGCCAGCTCCTCCTTCTTGACCGTCTTCATGCGCATGCGGCTGGAGTGGAAGGTGAAGCGCTCGGGGCGGATCTGCTCGCGCATGCGCAGCATGGCGGGAATCTCCGTCTCCATCGTCGTGTTGGAACTCGGCACGATCTGGCCGATGCGGTAGGTCTTGGACATGGGATCTCCTTGTCGTGAGGAAAATGGACTGGAAGGCTCAGGCCGGGTCGAGCCTGAGAATGCGTTCGGCATTGCCGTGGCACACCAGCGCGCGGGTGCGCTCGCTCATGGGCGCCGCCTCGATGAAGTCGGCGGCCACGGCGGTGGACTCGTACGGGTAGTCGACCGAGAACATCACCGCTTCCTCGCCCATCTCTGCGATGGCGCCGGCCAGCGCGGCGGGCGAGCAGACGCCGGAGGTGGTGATGACGATGTTGCTGCCGATGTATTCGGACGGCGCCCGCTGCAGCCGGATGCCGTGCGGGTAGGCGGCGAAGCGGCTGTCGAAGCGCCAGCGCTGGAACGGCAGGCCCTCGCCCATGTGGCCCAGGATCAGCTTCAGCCCGGGGAATCGGTCGAACACGCCGCCGAACAGCAGGCGCAGCGCGTGCGTCGCGGTCTCCACGCCCCAGCCCCAGGTCGCGCCGTTGAGTTCGGCGTGGCCGGCAAGGGACACCGGAACCACCGGGAAATCGATCGGGTGCAGGTACAGCGGCACGTCCAGCGCCTGGAAGCGCTCCCACACGACGTCGAACGCCGGGTCGTCGTAGTAGCGGCCGAGCGTGTGGCCGTTGACCAGCGCGCCCTTGAAGCCCAGCTGCTCCACGGCGCGGCTCAGTTCCGCCGCGGCGGCCTCCGGGCTCTGCATGGGCAGCGCGGCAAAGCCGGCATAGCGGGTGGGATGGCGCGCCACCTGCCCGGCCAGGAAGTCGTTGTTCTCGCTGGCGCTGGCGATCGCCTTGGGCGTGTCCTGCTCGCCCTGCACGCCGGGGCCGGTCTGCGACAGCACCGTCACGTCGATCCCGGCGCGGTCCATCTGCGTCAGGCGCAGCTCGTCGAAGTCCGCGAGGCGGCTGGCCAGTTCGGCGTAGGTGGCCTTGTCGATGTGCTGCAGGAACGTCTTCGAGTAGCGCTCGAAGCCCGGCGCCATGAAATGCTCTTCCAGGGCGATCTTGCGAATTCGTGTCATGGGAATTTCTCCGCGTGGTGTGAAATTGGGTGGACCTACAGGTCGAACAGGAGCACCTCGACGTCCGGCGTCGTGGCCAGCAGCTCGAAGGCCTCGCGGTGCGTGAAGCGCAGGCCGTCGCCCGGGCCCAGTTGCAGTGCCGGCCCGACGCGCACCGTGCCGGCAACGACGTGCAGGTAGCCCAGCCGGTGCTCGGCCAGCGCATAGGCCAGCGTGTCGCCGGCCGAGGGGCGGCCGAGGAAGATCACGGCGTTCTGCTGGACCGTTGCCGACCCTTCCCGGCCGTCGGGCGACGCGATCGGCTGCCAGCCGCCCTGCCCGCGCGCCGGCAGGCGGGTGAGCGAGCAGCTCGGTTCGATCCGGCGCGAACGCGGATAGAGCCAGATCTGCAGGTGGCGCTCCGGCTCGGTGGCCGAGGCGTTCATCTCGCTGTGCTCGATGCCGGTGCCGGCGCTCATGCGCAGCAGTTCGCCCGGGCCGAACACGAAGTCGTTGCCGAGGCTGTCGATGTGGTGGATGCGGCCCTGGATCGGGTAGGTCAGCGACTCGATGTCGCGGTGCCCGTGCCGCGCAAAGCCGGCGCCGGCGGCCACGCGGTCCTCGTTGAGCGCGCGCAGCGAGCCCCAGTGCATGTGGTTCGGGTCCTGGTAGTCGCCGAAAGAGAAGCTCAGGCGCGCCTGCAGCCAGTCGTTTTCCATGGCGCCGCGCTGGTGCGCTCGGCGCGTGTTCTGCTCGCCGAGGATGCGGGGCGTGGAGGCTTGCTTGTACACGGCGTCTATACAATCGTCAGTGTGCTAACAAACGGGATCCGCTGTGGCAACCAGGAAGCGTGAATCGGCGCCGGAGGCCGACGTGCAGGCGCCGGAGATCGGCATGACGACGGTCGATCCCGCGAAGGATCTGCTGTTCGCGCGGCCGGGGTTCCTGGTGCGGCGGCTGCACCAGATCCACGTGGCCATGTTCTTCGAGGAATGCCAGTCGCAGAACGTGACGCCGGTGCAGTACGCCATCCTCACGGCGCTGTCCGTCATTCCCGACCTGGACCAGACCTCGCTGGCGCAGGAGGTGGGGCTCGACCGCACCACGACGGCGGACGTGGTCAAGCGGCTCGAGGAGCGCGGCCTGGTGGTGCGCCGGCCGAACCCGAGCGACAAGCGCCTGCGCCACGTGCGCCTTACCGCCGAGGGCGAGACGGTGGTCGCATCGTTGCGCGGCGACATGGCGCGCGCGCAGGAGCGCCTGCTGGCGCCCCTGCGGCCGGCCGAGCGGACCATGCTGATGGACCTGATGCGCATCCTCGTGGAAGCGAACAACCAGTACAGCCGCACCGTCATGCGCACGATCTGAGGCGCCATGGCTCACAGCGGGTAGACCAGGTCGTTGGCGATCACGGTGGAGTCGTAGATGGCCTGCCGCTCCTTGAGCAGCAGGCGCTCGCCCACGCGCACGAACCTGTCGTAGAAGGTGCCGGCCATGTGGATCGTGCTGGGCCCTTCGACCAGCGTCTGCAGCAGCACGAAGTTGGCCTGCGCCTCGATCTCGCCCGCTTCGGTCTCGGCGGTGACGCGGGTGTTGCTCACCAGGTGCAGCATGTAGCGCGGCGCGAACATCTGCGTGCGGGCAATGGCCACGGCGCGGTCGTGCATCATGTTGCGCCCCTCGGCATAGACCAGGCCGACCGGCATGCCGAGTTCGGCGTTCTCGCGCGCAGTCACGCGGTAGATGCCGTCCTCGGTGAAGTACTCCGGCCAGGCCTCGATGTCGCCGGTGTCGAGCACGGCGCAGTAGTCGGCGTTGAATTCCTCGATGTCGGCGCGCAGCTCGCGCGCCCGTGCGGCATCGATCCGGCGGTCGCGGTACAGCGACAGGGTTTTGGCTTTCATGCTGCTTGGAACCCCATCACTTCGCGGTAGTAGCTGTACATCGCCCGGATGGCGCTTTCCGAGATCAGCGAGCTGGACGTGCCGACGTTGCCGCTGTCGAGCTTGATGATGTTGGTGTCGGTGCTGGAGCGGCGCACGCCCTCCTGCACGAACTTCATCGCCTCGTTGTCCTCCAGCCCGAGGAAGCCCGAAGGCCCCATCAGGTTGCCCTGGCGCAGCCGGTGCTGCGTCATCTCCTCGGTGTCGTCCTCGTAGCCGAACATGGTCCATTGCATGAGCATGCTGTTCGGGCCGTTGGGAACGATCTGCCGCACGCCCAGCGTGTTCATCTCGCGCTGCACGATCAGGTTGGGCCAGATGGTCTGCATGGTCACCGACCAGGGCGAGTCGAACTCCTTGACGAACTCCAGGAACCGGTCGTCGCGCAGGCGCATGCCGTCGTGATAGGAGCGCATCTCCTTCTTGTTCTCCTCGCTCACGGCGGCGTACTTGTCCTCTTTCTTGGCCGAGGCCATGGTCCCGTGGCGGCCGTGCACCGGGTCGGCGATCATGGCGGCGTCGTTGCCCGCCACCAGCAGGCCGAACACGACCAGGAAGGAGTGCAGCAGCGTCGCGTGGTACGGGTCCTTGAGGTTCTCGTGGTACATCTTCCAGTTGCAAGGCAGTTCGTTCTTGTAGTAGCCCAGCACCTTCAGGCGCTTGCCCGGAAAGACGACGTCGAAATCCTTGAGGATCTCGGGCGTCATGTAGTCCTCGAGCGACTCCATGTCCGCGCAGTACGAGGCGAACACCACGCCGTGGCGCGTGGCCACGTGGAGCTTGCGCAAGCCGTGGTCCTCGTTGCGGAAGTCCTTGGGCATGCCGCCCTGGCGGTTGACGCCGCGCTTGAAGGGCACGCCCTGCAGGTTGCCCTTGAGGTCGTACGACCACTGGTGATAAGGGCAGACGAACTCGGTGGCGTTGCCCTGGCCGTGGCGGCAGAACTCCGCGCCGCGGTGGGCGCAGCGGTTCTCGAAGACGCTGATGGTGCCGTCCTGCGCGCGCACCACGACGACCGGGGTCGCCCCGACGTACGAGCGCTTGAAGTCGCCGACCTCGGGAATCTCGGCCTCGAGCGCCACGTAGCTCCATGAACGCCCGCGGAAGATCTTTTCCATCTCCTGGTCGTACACCGCTTCGCTGGTGTAGACCCAGTCGGGGATCGTGTGCAGGGCGTCTTCGGGCCAGCGGCAGGCGGCCAGTTCGGCGTCCTTGGCGCGTGGTGTGCGATCGATGATCGCGTGGGTGCTGTACATGGTGGCTCCGGTCAATGAAGGGCGGGGGCGGCTGCCGCGAGCGCGTCGCGCACGGCTTGCCGCAGGGAAACGGACGGATCGACGAGGCGCGAGGCATCGCAGGGCGTGGCCTGCTCGACCAGGCTGCGCAGGGGCCGCAGATCCGCGCCGGCGTTGACGGCAATGACGTGGCGCACGCGCGCCTGCGCATCGCTGCCGATCAGGACGAACCGGGGCGCGTCGCCGTCGGCGCTCATGTCGCCGCGGCAGTCGTAGCGAAGCCCGGCGGCCGGCAGCCCGACCATCTGCACGTTGCAGCCGAACTGGTCGGTCCAGAACCAGGGCGTGGCCGCGGGCTCGGCCGGCACGCCGAGGATGGCGGCGGCGGCGATGCGGCCCTGCTCGTTCGCGTTCTGCCACGACTCGAGCCGCAGTTCGTCGCCGAGCAGGGCCTGGTGCGCGCTGGTGCAGTCGCCGGCGGCGAACACGCCCGCGGCGCTGGTGCGGCATTGCGCATCGACGCGGATGCCGCCGTTGACCGGGTGCAGCGCGATACCGCTGGCGGCGGCCAGCCCGACCTCCGGGGCCTGGCCGATGGCGACCAGCAGCAACGGCGTGCGGTGTTCGCTGCCGTCGCCAAGGGTCAGCGCAACGTGGTCGGCGTGCGGCCTGACGGCGCTGCATGGCGTGCCCAGCCGCAGCGCCACGCCTGCGCGCACTGCCCGCTCCTGCAGCCAGCGCGAGAACAGGTCCGGCACTGCGCGAGCGAGCACCCGTGGCGCCGGCTCGACGACCGTCACGTCCAGGCCCAGCGCGCGCGCGGTGGAGGCCACTTCCAGACCGAGGAAGCCGGCGCCCAGCACCGTGATTGCGGCGGCGCCCTGCAGCGCCGCGCGCAGGCCCTGCGCATCGGCGAGTGTGCGGATGTAGTGCACCCGCGGCGTGCCGGGCGCGGCGTCGGGCAGCACGCGGGCGCTGCCACCGGTGGCGATCAGCACCTGGCGGTAGGCAATCGATTGGCCGTCGCTGCAGTGCGCGACGGCGTTCGCGGTGTCGAGCGAGGTGACCGTGATGCCGGTGCGCAGCTCGATGCCCTTGTCTTCATGAAAGCCGGCCGGATGGATGGCCAGCCGCGCTTGCGCGGCGGCGTCGAGCAGCACGGCCTTGGATAGCGGCGGGCGCTCGTACGGCGCGCCGGGTTCGTTGCCGACCATCACGATCGGGCCGTCATGGCCCAGGGCGCGCAGGCTGGCGGCCGCGGTGGCGCCGGCCTGCCCCGCGCCGACGATGAGGATGGGAAGCGGATGGGCCATGCGCGCCTCAGGCGTCGACGAAGACGTCGGTGCCCTCGACGCGCACCGGGTAGACGCGGATCGGCTGCGTGGCCGGCGCGCACCTGGCCTCGCCGGTTCGCAGGTCGAATTGCGCCTGGTGCAGGGGGCATTCGACGCAGCCGTCTTCCACGTAGCCGTCAGTCAGCAGGGCGTACTGATGGGTGCAGACGTTGTCCGTCACGTGGAACGCGCCGCCGCTGCGAAACAGCGCCAGCTGGGCGTCGCCGATGTTGATCGGCATCGCCTCGTCCTCCTGAAGCTGCGTGGTGGTGGCGATCTTGATCCAGGGCATGGGTCCGGCTCCTTTGAGACGTGTACTGATTCGATATCGTCAGTGTACTGAGGATAATTTGAGTTGGCGAGTGATTTTTTTGAGACGTCACGGACGGCTGCGGAATCAGGCGGTGCCGTGCGAATCAACCACCGGAAATCACCGAAACCTAGGGAAATCTCCAATGGGAGCGATGCACATTCTTCGTGCATTAGTACGCCCGTCGCGCACCCATTCGAGGCGTGCATTGCGAAGACGGTGCATTTCTTTACGTTTGAAAAAATGTCGTTGACACTCACAAATAAGCTCAGCATACTGACAAATCATGAGCCGACGCGACGCATGAGCCGGGTCGCTCATGACCCCATTGATTGACCCTCACCTCACAGGATCGAACCCATGCAACGACGCCGCTTTTTCCAGCAGACTGGGGCCGCCGCCGGCCTTGCCACGCTCGCCATCCCGGCATTGGCGCAATCGGCGCCGGCCGTGAAATGGCGCATGTCCACAAGCTGGCCCAAGAGCCTGGACACGATCTACGGTTCGGCCGATCGGATGTGCAAGCGCGTGGCCGAGCTGACGGACGGCAAGTTCGAGATCCGTCCCTTCGCCGGCGGCGAGATCGTTCCGCCGGCGCAGAACATGGAAGCGGTGAGCAACGGCACCATCGAGTGCAACCACGTGCTGGCCTCGGCTTTCATCGGCAAGGACACGGCGATCGCCTTCGACACCGGCCTGGCCTTCGGACTCAACGCCCGCCAGCACAACGCCTGGATGCACTTCGGCGGCGGCATGCCGCTGGTGCGCGAGATGTACAAGAAGTACAACGTCGTCAACTTCGTCGCCGGCAACGTCGGCGTGCAGATGGGCGGCTTCTACCGCAGCGAGATCAAGTCGGTCGCCGACCTCAACGGCCTGAAGATGCGCATCGGCGGTATCGGCGGCATGGTGCTGTCGAAGCTCGGCGCCGTGCCCCAGCAGATTCCGGCGTCGGACATCTACTCGGCGCTCGAGAAGGGCACCATCGACGCGGCCGAATGGATCGGCCCCTATGACGACCAGAAGCTCGGGCTGCACCGCGTCGCCCAGCACTACTACTCGCCCGGCTGGTGGGAAGGCAGCGCATCGATCACCTCGATGGTCAACGACAAGGCCTGGGCAGCACTGCCGGCCTCGTACAAGGCGGCGTTCGAATGCGCGGCCGCCGAGCAGACGATGGCAATGCTGGCCGACTACGACGCACGCAACCCGGATGCGCTCAAGAAGCTCATCGGCGAAGGCGCCAAGCTGGCCTACTTCCCCAAGGACGTGATGCTGGCCGCCTTCAAGGCGTCCGAGGAACTGTGGGTCGAGCTGTCGGCCAAGAACCCGGCGTTCAAGGCGATCTACCCGAAGTGGAACCAGTTCCGCCAGAACGAGGCCAGCTGGTTCCGCGTGGCCGAAAGCCCGCTGGACAACTTCACCTTTGCCGAAGTGGCGAAGCTCAAGACCTGAGCGGGACCTGCTGCCATGGAGAAACTGCTGGGCGTCTCGCGCGCCATCGACGCCCTGAACCGCGGCGTGGGCCGGGCCACGTACTGGCTCGTCCTCGCTGCCGTGCTGATCAGCAGCGGCAACGCGGTCGCGCGCAAGACTTTGAGCATGAGCTCGAACGCCATGCTCGAGATCCAGTGGTATCTCTTCGCGGCGATCTTCATGCTGTGCGCCGGCTACACGCTGCTGAGCAAGGAGCACGTGCGGGTCGACCTGATCCACGCGCGCCTGTCGCGGCGCCACCAGCTCATGGTCGAGATCTTCGGCACGCTGGTGTTCATGCTGCCGGTCACGACGCTGATCCTGGTGCTTTCCTGGGCGCCCTTCGTGGATGCCTTCACCAGCGGCGAAGTCTCTCCCAACGCCGGTGGCCTGATCCGCTGGCCGGTCAAGCTGCTGATCCCCGTCGGATTCGGGCTGCTCCTGCTGCAGGGGCTGTCCGAGATCATCAAGGACGTCGCCGAGCTGCGCGCCTTGCGCCGCACGCATGACGCGCCCCGCTGAAGGCCGCGCAGCCACGACCCGGACCCCACGATGATCGAATTCCTCACGGCCTACCTGGCCCCCATCATGTTCGCCTGCCTGGTGCTGCTGCTCCTGGTCGGCTATCCCGTCGCGTTCGCCGTTGGCGCGAACGGCCTGCTGTTCGGCGCGGTCGGCGTCGCGCTGGGGCTGATCGACCTGTCGCTGTTCCAGGCGCTGCCCGAGCGCGTGTTCGGCATCATGTTCAACGAGACGCTGCTGGCGATCCCGTTCTTCACGTTCATGGGGCTGATCCTCGAGCGCAGCGGCATGGCCGAGGAACTGCTCGACACCATCGGCCAGCTGTTCGGCCCGGTGCGCGGCGGGCTGGCCTACGCGGTGATCCTGGTGGGCGCCCTGCTGGCGGCCACCACCGGCGTGGTCGCGGCCTCGGTCATTTCCATGGGCCTGATCTCGCTGCCGATCATGATGCGCTACGGCTACGACAAGCGTCTGGCCACCGGTGTCATCGCGGCGTCGGGCACCCTGGCGCAGATCATTCCGCCGTCGCTGGTGCTGATCGTGCTGGCCGACCAGCTCGGCAAGTCGGTCGGCGACATGTACGCCGGCGCCCTGGTGCCCGGGCTGGTGCTGACGGGCCTGTACGCGCTCTACGTCTTCGTCTACTCGATGCTCAAGCCCGGCTCGGCACCGGCCCTGCCGCCCGAGGCGCGCACCCTGCGCGGCGCCGCGCTCGGCCTGCGCGTGCTGACCTCGCTGGTGCCGCCGCTGGTGCTGATCTTCCTGGTGCTCGGCACCATCTTCATGGGCATCGCGACGCCGACCGAGGGCGGTGCGATGGGCGCGGTCGGTGCCCTGGCGCTGGCCCTGGTGCGGCGCAAGCTGTCGATGCCGCTGCTGCGCCAGGCGATGGACAAGACGGCCAAGCTGACCTGCTTCGCCATCTTCATCCTGGTCGGCGCCACAGTGTTCGGCCTGGTCTTCCGCGGCGTCGACGGCGACATCTGGGTCGAGCACCTGCTGACCAGCCTGCCCGGCGGCCAGCTGGGCTTCCTGATCGCGGTCAACCTGCTGGTGTTCGTGCTGGCCTTCTTCCTGGACTTCTTCGAGCTGGCGTTCATCATCGTGCCGCTGATCGCGCCGGTGGCGGACAAGCTGGGCATCGACCTGATCTGGCTGGGCGTGCTGCTGGCCGTGAACATGCAGACCTCGTTCATGCACCCGCCGTTCGGCTTCGCGCTGTTCTACCTGCGCTCGGTGGCCGGCAAGGAGATCGCCACCGGCGACATCTACCGTGGCGCCATTCCCTTCGTGGTGCTCCAGCTCGTCATGGTCGGCCTGGTCATTGCTTTCCCGGGCATGGTCACGGGCAACCTGCACAAGGCCAGGAAGCTCGACCTGGACACCATCAGAATCGAGGTGCCCCACGCGGGCGGGGCCGACCCGGCCGCCTACCCGGGCAGCAGCGGCGGTGGCGCCTTCGAGCCCCCGTCGCCGTTCGAACAAGCCAAACCATGACCAACGAATCCAACGCACACCACGCGGCGCCCGCAGGCCAGGGCGTGGGCGCCCGCGTCCTTCGCAAGGAGGACGCGCGCCACCTGCACGGCAAGGGCAACTTCGTCGCCGACATGAGCATGCCCGGCCTTTCCGAGGTGGCCTTCCTGCGCAGCCCGCTGGCGCACGCGACGATCGTCGCGGCGCGCCTGCCGGCCCAGGACGCCGAGCGCGTCATCCTGCGCGAGGCAATGGCCGACGCCCGGGACATCGTGGCCGACTCGACGCTGCCGACCTACCAGCGCTCGGCGCAGCCGCCGCTGGCCGCTGGCAAGGTGCGCTTCGTCGGCGAGCCCGTGGCCATGGTGTATGCGCCCACGCGGGCGCAGGCCGAGGACCTGGCCGAGCTGGTGGAGGTGGAGTACGAGGAGCTGCCGGTCTATGCAGACGCCGACACCTCCCGCGCCGCCACCGGCGAGCTGATGCACCCGGGTTGGCGCGACAACACCTTCGTCACGCTGCAGGCCGACAAGGACTTCGAGGCCCACGCCAAGGGCGCGGCCCTGGTGGTCAAGCGCGAGATCTCGCTGGCCCGCCAGTGCATGGTCCCGATGGAAGGCAAGGCCGTCCTGGCCTACTGGGACCACCAGGCGGACCAGCTGGTGGTGGTCAGCGCCACGCAGGTGCCGCACATGATCCGCACCGTGCTGGCCGAATGCCTCGAGCTGGACCAGGCGCGCGTGCGCGTCATTTCGCCGGACGTCGGCGGCGCCTTCGGCTACAAGTGCGTGCTGCAGCAGGAAGAGCTCTGCGTGGCCTGGCTGGCCAAGACGCACCGCAAGCCGTTCCGCTACATAGAGGACCGGCGCGAGCACCTGATCGCGGGCGCCAACACGCGCGAGCACAAATACGAAATGACCGCCTACGCCGACGAGCGTGGGCGCCTGCTGGCACTGGACGCGCGCATCACCATCGACGGCGGCGCGTACTCGGTGTGGCCGTTCACCATCGGCCTGGAGCCGGGCCAGGCCGTGGGCAACCTGCCGGGCCCCTACGCATTCCGCGGCTACCGCTGCGTCACCGAATGCGTGGCCACCAACAAGCCCGGCTTCGTGCCCTACCGCGGCGTGGCGCGCACCGGCGTGTGCCTGGCCATGGAACTGACCATCGATGCCATTGCCCGCGCGGTCGGCCGCGAGCCCTGGGAAGTGCGCCAGGACAACCTGGTGCCGGCCAGCGCCATGCCCTACGTCAACGTGGCGAACAAGCACTTCGACGGCGGCGACTACCCGGCCAGCCTGCTCAAGGCGCGCGACATGATCGACTTCGCGTCGGTGCGCCAGCGCCAGCGCGAGACCCGCGACGACGGCAGGCTGATCGGCATCGGCTTTGCGACCTACACCGAGCAGTCCGCGCACGGCACCTCGGTCTTCGCGACCTGGGGCACGCCGGTGATTCCCGGCTTCGACCAGGCCACCGTGCGCGTCACGCCCGACGGCGGCCTGGAGATCCGCGTGGGGGTCCATTCGCATGGCCAGGGCATGGAGACCACCTTCGCCCAGATCGCGCACGAGATCCTGGGCGTGGACATCGCCCGCATCAAGATGCTGCACGGCGACACCGGGCAGACGCCCTTCTCGACCGGCACGTATGCCTCGCGCTCGCTCGTCATGTCCGGCGGCGCGGTCTCGCGCGCCTGCAAGGCCCTGGCGCCGCGGCTGCTGCACATCGGGGCGCACCTGCTGGGCGAGGCGGACGAGGCGGTGCGCTTCGAAGCCGGGCACGTGGTCGGCGCGAGCGGCCGCGTGTCGGTCGCCGACGTTGCCCGCGCCTGGTTCATCGACCCGAGCCGGCTGCCGGCCGACGTCGACCCGACCGGGCTCGAGATCACCATCGGCTACAAGCCCAAGGTGGACACCGGCGCCTTCACCTATGCCAGCCACGCCGTGACGGTCGCGGTCGACCCGCAGACCGGCCACGTGGAGATCCTGGATTACGTGATCGTCGAGGACTGCGGGACCATGATCAACCCGATGGTGGTCGAGGGGCAGACCTTCGGCGGCGTTGCGCAGGGCATCGGCACCGCGCTGTACGAAGAGACGCCGTACGACCGCAACGGCCAGCCGCTGGCCTCCACGCTGGCCGACTACATGCTGCCCGGCGCCACCGAGGTGCCGCACATGCGCATCCACCATTTCGAGACGCCTTCGCCGCACACCGAGTTCGGCGCCAAGGGCATGGGCGAAGGCGGTGCGATCGCGCCGCCGGCGGCCATCCTGAACGCGGTGAACGACGCCCTGCGCCCGCTGGGCGCCGAGGTGTCGCAGACCCCGCTGTCGCCGCGCCGCCTGCTGCAGGCGATTGCCGACGCGCAGGTGGTCGGCACCCGCAAGGCCGCATGAGGACCGGACGATGAAAGCAGCCTCTTTCGAGTACCACCGGCCCGCTTCCCTGGCCGACGCGCTGCGGGCGCTGGCGGCCGCCCCCGGCACCGCCAAGGTGATGGGCGGCGGCCAGTCCATGGGCCCCATGCTCAACCTGCGCCTGACGCGCCCGAGCCAGGTGGTCGACCTGTCCGCCCTGCCCGAACTGCGCCAGGTGGCCAGGGACGGCGACAACATCCGCATCGGCGCGGCCGTGACGCATGCCGAGATCGAGGACGGCGTGCATCCGGCGCTGCGCGCGGGGCTGCTGCAGTCTGTGGCTGGCGGCATTGCGTACCGCGCCATCCGCAACCGCGGCACCGTGGGCGGCAGCCTGGCGCATGCCGATCCCGCGGCCGACTGGGTGCTGGCCATGTCGGCGCTGGGCGCGCAGATCGAGATCGCCTCGGCCGCAGGCACGCGCCGCGTCCCCATGGACCGCTTCATGCACGGCGCCTACACCACCGACCTGGCGGAGGGCGAAGTCATCGCCGCCGTTCGGGTGCCGGTGCTCGGCGACGCCGCGCGCTGGGGTTATCACAAGTTCTGCCGCAAGACCGGCGAGTTCGCCGAGGCCAGCTGCGCCGCGGTGTTCGACGCCGAGCGCAAGCTGGCGCGCGTGGTCGTCGGCGCCCTCGACGGCGCGCCTCAGGCCCTGCCGGCGCTCGCCGCGCAGGTGGCGCGCAGCGGCGCGCTGCCCGAGCGCGCGGCCGTCGAGGCCGCCGTGGCGACCGCCGCCGCGACCAAGGATGCGATCGATCGCAAGCTCCTGGTCGCCGCGGTGGAGCGCTGCCTTCAACAGGTCCTGAACACGGAGACCGTGCAATGACGTCGATTGCCGTCGAGATCAACGGCCGGGAAATCCGGCGCGACGTGCCCGCGCGCATGCACCTGGCGGACTTCGTCCGCGAGGAAGGCCGCCAGACCGGCACCCACCTGGGCTGCGAGCATGGCGTGTGCGGCGCCTGCACCGTGCTGGTCGACGGCCAGCCCGTGCGCTCGTGCATCACCTTTGCGGTGGCCTGCGACGGGGCCCAGGTGACCACCGTCGAAGGCTACGACGCCGACCCCGTCATGGCCCTGCTGCGGCCGGCCTTCTCGCGCCACCACGCCCTGCAGTGCGGCTACTGCACGCCGGGCATGCTGGCCACCGCGCGCGACATCGTGCTGCGCTTTCCGCAGGCCGACGAGCAGAAGGTGCGGCTGGAACTGTCGGGCAACCTGTGCCGCTGCACCGGCTATGTCGGCATCGTGGCGGCCATCCGCGACGTGCTGGCCCAGACGAGCGGCGACGCGCATCCGCAGATCGCCGCGCTGCGCGAGGCCACGCGCGCCATTCGCGGCGCAGCGGTCATCCCGATCGCCAAGGCGGCCTTCACGCCGTTCGAGGCCGCAGACACGGGCAATGCCGCCGCGCCGGCCGACAGCCCGGCCCCGGCCGCCGAGCCCGTCGCCGAGACCGGCGCCACGGCCAACGGCACGCGCATCACCGGCAACTTCACGGTGCCCTATCCGGCGGACCAGGTCTGGCAGTTCATGGCCGACCTTCCGGCGGTGGCCGCCTGCCTGCCAGGCGCGGAGCTGACCGAGCATTCCGACAACCGCGTCAAGGGCCGCGTGGCGATCAAGTTCGGGCCGATGTCGGCCAGCTTCAACGGCGCGGCGCGGCTCGAGCGCGACGAAGCCGCGCGTTCGGCCGTGCTCAAGGGCGCGGGCCAGGACACGCTGAGCCAGTCGCGCGCGAACGGCGACGTGGCCTATCGGCTGGTCGAGCTGTCGCCCGCGTCGACGCGGGTCGACGTCGACCTGCTGTACGCGCTGCAGGGCCCGCTGGCGCAGTTCTCGCGCTCGGGCCTGGTCAAGGATTTCGTCGGGCGCCTCATCCAGGAGTTCGGCAAGAACGTGGCACGGCGCATGGACCCCGCGCGCGCGCCCGGTGCGCAACTGCCGCCCGCCCGGCTCAACGCGATGAGCCTGGGCTGGAGCGTCCTGTGGTCACGGATCCGGCGCCTGTTCGGCCGCGCCGACTGAAGAAAGAGCCGACACCCCGTCCAACCACCCCCTTCGCGGCGCCGGCCGGAAACCGGCGCCATCGGCGGAGCCTTGCCCATTCAATTCGTTCTGGAGGTCCAATCGTCATGACTGCATCGATCCCGAAGCTCGTCACCCGCCTGCTGGCCGGCTGCATGGGCCTGGCCCTGGCGGCCAGCGCCGCCGCGCAGGCGCCCGAGAAACTGAAGGTCCGCCTGGACTGGACGCCCTGGGGCGTGCATGCCGCCTTCCACCTGGCGCAGCAGAAGGGCTGGTTCAAGGCGGCCGGCCTGGACGTGGAGATGGAGGACGGCAACGGCTCGGTCACCACGGTGCAGATCGTCGGCGGCGGCGAGCAGTTCGACGTCGGCCATGCCGCGCTGGCATCGATGATGATCGCGCGGGACAAGGGGCTGCCGGTCAAAGCCGTTGCCGTGTTCGCACGCCTGAGCGACGTCGGGCTGCTGGTGCCGCAGGGCGCCGGCATCAAGGGCCCGCAGGACCTCAAGGGCAAGAAGGTGGCCTACACCGCGGGCTCGCTGGAGGCGCCCTTCATCGACGCGTTCCTCGCCGCCGGCGGGCTGAAGAAAAGCGACATCGAGCTGATCAACGTCGATGCCGCCGGCAAGGCCGCGACCTATGCCGCCGGACGCACCGATGCGGCCTTCTCGACCATTCCGTTCTTCCTGCCGGTGGTGTCGCAGACGCGGCCTTCCGAAGGCATCCGCTTTGCCGACTACAAGCTGAACATGCCCAGCTTCGGCCTGTTCGCGCCCGAGTCGAAGCTTGCGACGCGACGCGAGGCCATTTCCAAGTTTGCCAGCGTGGTCGGCGCCGCCTGGCAATACGTCTATGACGGCCACGAGGACGAGGCGGTCGATGCGATCGTGGCGCAGCGCCCGCAGGCCAAGCTCGACAAGAAGGTGCTGCGCGGACAGATCGACGCCTTGCGCGGCTTCTTCCAGCTGCCCCCGCCCGCGGGCCAGCCGCTCGGCGCGCCGGTGGCCGCTGACTGGGCCACGGCCGTCAAGACGCTGACCGACGCCGGGCTGCTCAAGACGATCAAGGACGGCAACGACTTCTTCGTGCCCGGCATGGTGCGAGCCGTGGCGCCGGCAGGCGCCACCGCCACGAAGTAGGCCATGGGAGCGGCGACGATCCACGCCAGGGGCGTGCGCAAGGTCTATCCGGGCGAGCGCGCACTCACGGCGCTCGACGGCATCTCGCTCGACGTGCGGCCGGGGGAGTTCATCAGCATCCTCGGGCCCAGCGGCTGCGGCAAGAGCACCTTCCTGCGCTGCGTGGCCGGGCTGGAGGACATCACCGGCGGCGAACTGCAGGTCGATGGCCGGCCGGTGGCGGGCCCGCCCGACCACGTCGGCATGGTCTTCCAGCGCGACGCGCTGCTCGAGTGGCGCAACATCGAGCGCAACATCCTCCTGCCGGTCGAGTTCGCGCGCAAGCCCGCGCAGGCCTACCGGGCGCGCATGGCGCAGCTGCTGCGGCTGACCGGGCTGTCCGAATTCGGCGACCGCTATCCGCGCGAACTGTCCGGCGGCATGCGGCAGCGCGCCGCGATCTGCCGCGCCCTGATCGACCAGCCCAGCCTGCTGCTGATGGACGAGCCTTTCGGGGCGCTCGATGCGCTCACCCGCGACCAGATGAACGTGGAGCTGCAACGCATCTGGCTGGAGACCCGCAACACGGTGATGTTCGTCACGCACGGCATCGCCGAGGCGGTGTTCCTGGCCGACCGCGTGGTGGTGCTGTCGCCGCGGCCCGGTCGGATCGCCGACATCATTGAGGTCGACCTGCCGCGCCCGCGGCGGCTGGCCGTGCGCGAGACGGCCGCCTTCGGCGCCTACACCGGCCATATCCGCCAGCTGTTCCACGAGATGGGCCTCATCAACGAGGAACCGGACGCCGCGCAGCAGGAGGTGGCCGCATGAGCACGCTCAGGCAGAAGGGGCGCCAATGGGGCCTGGGTGCCCTCACGGCGGTGGTGTTCCTGCTGGCATGGGAGGCGCTGGTGCGGCTGATGCACGTGCGGCCCATCACTTTGCCGCCGCCCAGCGCGGTGCTGCTGGAGCTGGCCCATGAATGGCGCTGGTATCTCGAGCATGCGGGCTTCACGCTGCTGACCACGCTCGGCGGCTTCGCGCTGGCGGTGATCATCGGCGTGCTGCTGGCCATGCTGCTGGTGGCGTCGCGCCGCTTCGAGCATGCGGTCTACCCGCTGATCGTGGCGCTCAACAGCGTGCCCAAGGTCGCCATCGCGCCGCTGTTCGTGATCTGGCTGGGCACCGGCTCGCAGCCGAAGATCGCCATCGCCTTCCTGATCGCGGTGTTCGCCGTCATCGTCGACGCGGTGCACGGCCTGCGCTCGGTGCCGCAGGACGTACTCGACCTGGGCCGCGTGCTCAAGGGATCCACGCTCGACTTCTTCCTGAAGGTGCGCCTGCCCTGCGCGCTGCCGTCGATCCTGACCGGCATGAAGGTCGCCATCTCGCTCGCGCTGGTCGGCGCGATCGTCGGCGAGTTCGTGGCGTCGCAGCGCGGCCTGGGCTACGTCATCCTGAGCGCGCAAGGCACTTTCGACACCACGCGTGTGTTCGCGGCGATCGTCGTGCTCGCGCTGATGGGCATCGGGTTGTACGGCGGCCTGGCCTGGACCGAGCGGCGCGTGACGCCGTGGCGGAAGGTGGATTGAGCGGGGCGCGGGGCCCGCAGAGCTACGCCTTGCGACGCGTCTTGGGCTGGGCAGTTGGCTCGGCTCGCAGCGTCTGCAGCAGCAGCTCGGCGAGCTCGGCCCGCCTTGCAGCCGACATGCGCGGCTTGATGGAGGCAATCGACACGGCGGCGAACGGCGTGGCGCCGCCGGCGAGGATGGCCGCGCCGACGCCGGCAACGCCTTCGGTCACCGTGTCCAGCATCTCCGAGTAGCCGCTGCGGCGGGTGCGGGCGACGACTTTCGAGAGGCGTTCGGCAGTGAGTCCCGCGGCTTCGAAGGCGGCCGCGTGTCGAGCCGTGATCTGCTCGATCTCCTCGTCCGGCAGCGCCGCCAGCATGGCCATGCCGCCCACGCCGATGCCGAGCGGGCGGATGTCTCCGACGCGGGTGCTGAAGATCTTCACCGGAAAGGCGCCGTCTTCCCGCTTCAGGCACATGCTGTAGTCGCCCTGCCGCACCAGCAGGAACACGGTGTCCTCGGAAATGCGGGCGAGGCGCTGCACGTGCGCCTCGTAGGTGGAGATGACCGGTGCGCGCGTCAGCGATGCGAAGCCCAGCCGCATCGCGTCGAGCCCCAGGCGGTAACGGCGCGTCAACGGATCGCGATCGGCGAATTGTTCCTCGACCAGGCAGGTCAGCAGCCGATGCGCCGTCGAGCGTTCGAGGCCCGTGGCCGACATGACCTCCGTGACGCCCATTCCCTCCCCGTGATGGCTTGCCAGCGTACGCAGCACCTGGAGCGCCCGTCGCATGTTCTGGGCCCCCGGGGTTTCCTGAGGGTTGCTCACGATATGGGAACTTGCCCTTGTTGTGGTTGCCATGTGGGAATCATCGCAGAAATGATGCGGGGCATGACTTCCTCCCTCATCCTTGTCGAGCAGTTCGGGCCGGTGCGCCGCCTGTCACTCAACCGTCCCGATGCGCGCAACGCGCAAAGCCAGCAGTTGCTGGAGGAGCTGGATGCCCAGTTCGATGCCGCCCAGGCGGATGCGCAGACGAGGGTCGTCGTCCTCGGGGCCATCGGCGCGCATTTCTCGGCGGGGCACGACCTGAAGCAGGCGCAGGCCGAGCGCGCGGAGTTCACCGTCGAGGAACGCTGGGCCTACGAGCAGAAGATCTACTTCCAGTACTGCATGCGGATCTGGGATTTCCCAAAGCCGACGATTGCCCAGGTGCAGGGCGCCTGCGTGGCCGCGGGCTTCATGCTGGCCAACATGTGCGACCTGGTGGTGGCATCGGAAGATGCCTTCTTCTCCGATCCGGTGACGCACACGATGGGCGCCGCGGCGACCGAGGTGCTCATCCATCCCTGGGTACTCGGCCTTCGCCAGGCCAAGGAACTGCTGTTCACCGGCGAAAGGATCGGCGCGGCCGAGGCCAAGGCAATGGGCATGGTCAACCGGGTGGTGGCGCGCGATGCGCTGGAGGCGCAGACGCTCGAGCTTGCGCAGCGCATTGCCAAGGCGCCGCCGTTCGCGCTGCAGGTGCTCAAGAAGTCCCTCAACCGCTCGATGGACGTGCGCGGCATGCGCGAGGCCTTGTCCGCCCACTTCGACCTGCACCAGCTCAGCCACGTGAGCGAGGAATATCGCCGCACCAAGGAGGCCGGCCTGGCCAGCGCGATCGTGCGGGGAGCCGGGGCATGAGCGGCGGCGCACACCGTCTCGACGCGCTCCTGCGGCCCGCTTCGATCGCGCTGATCGGCGCCAGCACCAATCCCGGCCGCATCGGGGGCATGCCGCTGGACCTGCTGCGCCACTTTGGCTACGAGGGCCAGGTGTATCCGGTGAACCCCAAATACGAGGAAGTGTTCGGCTGGCGCTGCTGGCCCGACATCGAGTCGTTGCCGGCCGCCCCGGACCTGGTGGTGCTGGCCATCGCGGCAGAGGACGTGACCGCGATGCTCGAGCGCTGCCATGCCAAGGGCGCGCGCGCCGCCATCGTCTATGCCGCGGGCTTTGCCGAGGCCGGCGACGCCGGTGCCGCGCTGCAGCGCGAGCTCGAAGCCTTTGCCGCGCGCAGCGGCATGGCAGTGGCCGGCCCCAACTGCATGGGCTTTGCCAATCTCAACCTGAAGGCGCACACCGCCTTCGCCTCGGTGTTCAAGACCTCGCCGGCGCAGCACGAGCGCGGACGCGTGAGCATCGTCACGCAAAGCGGCAACGTGTGCTCTGCGGTGTTCGCGCTCATCCGGCGCCTGGGTGTGCCGGTCAGCCAGTTCATCAACACGGGCAACGAGGCGTGCGTGGAGTTCTCTCAGTACCTCGAGTTCCTGGCGCAGGACGAGCAGACCGATTGCGTCGTGGGCTACGTCGAGCAGCTGCGCAACGGGCCGCGGTTCATCGACGCCGCGCTGGCGCTGGCCGAGCAAGGCAAGCCGCTGGTGATCTACAAGGCCGGCGAGACGGACAAGGGCTCCGAAGCCGTCCGCTCGCACACCTCGGCCCTGGCCGGCGACCTGGCCATCTACGGCGCGGCGTTCGACCAGCTGAACGTGATCCGCGGCACCGATTTCGCCCAGATGGCAGACCTGGCCTATCTGAGCGGCTTCCGGTGGCGCAGTGCCGGCAAGCGGGTGGCGGTGCTGACCATGTCCGGCGCGCTCGGGGCGATCCTGGCCGACAAGTTCATCGCGGCGGGGCTGGACGTGCCGACGCTGAGCGCCGACCTGCAGCAACGCCTGCGCGCGGGAATCCCGGACTACGGCATGGTGTCGAACCCGGTGGACGTGACCGGCAACGTCGTCAACGCGCCGGAGTTCGTGCGCACGATCTTCCAGGCGCTGGCGCAAAGCGATGAATTCGACACGGTCGTCGTCTACGCCCCTGGCTACCTGCTCGATCGGATGGCCGAGCCGTTGATCGAGGTGTGCGCCGCGCATCCCCGCCTGTTCGTCGCCATCGACACGGGTGCGGCGCAATCGCGCGAACGCCTGGCCGCGGCCGGCGTGCCCGTCTTCGACGACATCGGTCGTGCCAGCCAGGCGTTGGGGCCTTTCCTGCGCTGGCACGAGCGCCGCGAAGGCGTGGCACGCTGGGCAGCGCTGCGCTCGCGGGCCGCCGCATCGACCAGGCCGGTCGGCATCCCCGACAGCCCGCTGAACGAGCATCAGACCAAGCGGCTTCTGGCGGAGTGGGGCATCCCCGTGCTGGCGGAGGTCGCGGCCAGCGATGCCGATGCGGCGGTGGATGCGGCATGCCGCCTCGGCTTTCCGGTGGCGGTGAAGATCCTGAGCGCAGACATCGCGCACAAGACCGAAGCCGGCGGCGTCAGGCTCGGGCTGGCGGACGAAGACGCCGTGCGTGCCGCGTGCGGGCAGATCATGGCGTCGGTGCGCAGGCATTCGCCCCAGGCGCGCATCGACGGATTCCTGGTCCAGCGCATGGCGGGCGAAGGCGTGGCGGAACTGATCGCCGGCGTCACGCACGACCCCGTGTTCGGGCCCGCGCTCACCGTCGGGCTGGGCGGGGTGCTGACGGAGATCTACCGCGACGTGACGCACCGCCTGCTGCCGGTGGACGACGCGCTTGCCGGCGAAATGCTCAAGGGCCTGAAGGCGTGGCCGTTGCTCGACGGGTTCCGCGGCAGGCCGGTGGCCGACGTCCCGGCGGCCAGCCGGGCGGTGGCGTCCCTTTCGGCTGCGGCGCTTGCGCTGGGCCCGCATGCCGCCGAGATCGAGATCAATCCGCTGCACGTGCGCGCGGACGGCGCCGCAGCGCTCGACGCGCTGATCCTGTTCAAGCCCTGAGTCCGAATACCAACTGGAGACAAGCCAATGAAGATGCTTCGAACGCTTTGCGCAATGTTCCTCGCCAGCGCCGCAGCGCTGGCGCCCACGATCGGCGGCGCCCAGGAGGCGTGGCCCACCAAGCCGGTCCACGTGGTCCTGCCGTTTCCGCCAGGCGGCGTCACCGATCTGCTGGCCCGCGCACTCGGCGAGAAGCTGACGGTCCGGCTCGGCCAGCCCGTGATCGTGGAGAACAAGGCAGGCGCAGGCACCATCCTCGCGTCCGACTACGTGGCGCGTGCGCCTGCCGATGGGTACACCTTCCTGTTCGCCGCCTCGTCGCTCGGCACTGCGCCGCTGCTCTATGACAAGGTGTCGTACGACCCGATCAAGAGCTTCGTGCCGGTGACGCTGGTCGCGTCGGTCGTGCACGTGCTGGAAGTGGGCCCTTCCCTGCCGGTGAAATCGGTCAAGGAACTGATTGCCTATGCGAAGGCGCATCCGGAAAAGCTCAACTACGCGTCGACGGGCGCCGGCACCTCCACCCATCTCGAGGCCGAGCTGCTCAAGAGCATGGCCGGCATCCAGATGAATCACATCCCGTACAAGGGCAGCGGGCCGGCGCTGACCGACCTCGTCGGTGGCCAGGTGAATGTGATGATCGATGCGCTGGGCTCGTCGGGCCCGTTCATCCGCGACGGAAAGCTGCGCGCGCTGGCAGTCACCACGGCCAGGCGCTCGGCCGCCGTGCCCGACCTTCCGACGGTGGCCGAATCCGGCCTGCCCGGCTACGAGGCGATGCCATGGCTGGGTCTGGTGGCACCGGCCGGCACGCCCAAGGCCGTGGTGGACCGGATGCATCGCGAGGTGGTCAAGGTGCTGGCCGAGCCGGAACTGCGCGAGCGCCTCAAGGGCTGGGGCCTCGACCCGATCGGCAACACCCCGGAAGAGTTTTCCGCATTCATCGCGGATGACGTGAAGAAATGGGATCGCGTCATTCGCGAGGCCAGCATCAAGCTGAACTAGGCCCATGCAGTTCGCATTGACGCAAGACCAGGCGCTCATCGCCGAAAGTGCGCGGGACTGGCTCGCGGGGCATTACGACTTTCGCGCGCGGGAACAAGGCGTGCATCGCGACGGCGGCAGCGCGTCCGTCTGGGCGGCCTGGGGAGAACTCGGCTGGCTGGCGCTGCCGCTGCCGGCCGTTCATGGCGGCATCGAGGGCGGGCCGCTCGAGGCCGGCCTGCTGATGCAGGCGCTGGGCCGACACCTGGCGGTCGAGCCCTACGTGTCCGGCGTGCTGCAGGCTGCGCGCCTGTTGTCGCTTGCCGGCAGCGCGGCGCAGCAGGACAAGTGGCTGCCGCCGGCCGCCTCGGGGCGTGCCCGGCTGGCGCTGGCGCACGACGAGACGCAGATGCGGTCGCCGTGGGATCTGCCCGGCTGCACCTTGCAGAGCAATGGCGGGCAATGGGTGCTGTCTGGCAGCAAGGCCAGCGCGAGCGGCGCCGCGGGCGCCGACGCGTGGCTGGTGAGCGCCGTGGAGCCGGCCACGGGCCGGCTGAGAATCGCCGTGGTGCCTGCCGGCGTTTCCGGTGCGCGCGTCGAGGCGCACGACACCACGGACGGCGCACGCGCCGCCGACCTGCACTTCGACGCGGTGTCGCTTGGCCAGGACGCCGTGCTTGGCGAACAGGACCAGGATGTGCGCGCGTCGCTGGAGCGTGTGGTTGCCGAGGGCATCGTCGCGCACTGCTGGGAGGCCACCGGCGTGATGCAGGCTTCGATGGAGCAGACGGCCCGGTACGTGCGCGAGCGCCGCCAGTTCGGCAAGGCGCTGGCGGAGTTCCAGGTGATCCAGCACCGCCTGGCCGAGATGCTGGTGCAATGCACCGAGGCCCAGGCGGCCTGCGAGCTGGCCGCCATGCGGCTCGCACGAGACGGCAATGTGCAGGATGTCGCGGCCGCCGCACGCAGCAAGGTCACGCGGGCCGCAAGATACGTGGCGCAGGAGTGCGTGCAGCTGCACGGCGCCATGGGTGTTTGCGAAGAACTGCCGATCGCAAGCGCGTTCCGGTCCATGCTGGCCTTCTGCGCGCGGGGCGGCAACGGCAAGACCCACGCGCAGCGCCTGGGGGAGCGCCTGCTGTCGACCGGCAGCCATGAACACAGCGTGACATTGGGGGCGGCTGCATGAACCTGGCACTTTCGACGGCCGACATGGCGTTTCGCGACGAGGTTCGCCAGTTCCTGGACGAGCACCTCACCGACGACCTGCGGCAAGGGCAGCGGCGCACCACCGCCATGTACCCGGAGCCCGAAATCTCCGGTCCGTGGCAGAAGATCCTGCATCGGCGCGGATGGCTGGTGCCCCTGTGGCCGACGGAATGGGGCGGCACGGGCTGGACGGCCCTGCAGCGCTTCATCTTCGAGACGGAATGCGCGCTGGCCGGTGCGCCGCTCGTGCACCCGATGGGCGTGCGCCTGCTGGGCCCGGTTCTGCTGCGATTCGGCACACAGGCGCAGAAGCACGAACACCTTCCGCGCATCCTGTCGGGCGAAGACTACTGGTGCCAGGGCTTCTCGGAGCCGGGCGCGGGGTCCGACCTTGCCGCATTGTCCCTGCGGGCTCGCAAGGACGGACAGGACTACGTGCTCGACGGCAGCAAGATCTGGACGACCCACGCCCACCATGCCAACCGCATGTTCGCCCTCGTGCGCACCAGCGACGATGGCAAGCGCCAACAGGGCATCAGCTTCCTGCTCATCGACATGGGCACGCCCGGCGTCACCGTGCGTCCCATCCGCACCATCGGCGGGGACCATGACGTCAACGAAGTGCACTTCGACAGCGTGCGTGTGCCGCAGGCCAACCGGGTGGGCGAGGAGAACGCCGGCTGGGAATGCGCCAAGTACCTGCTCGAGTTCGAACGCGGAGCGGGCATCTTCAGTCCGCGGCTGCGTGCGCAGCTGATCAAGGTGGCCCAGGCCCTGAAGGCGGGAGCCGCCCACGCGGACGCGCACCTGATGCGCAGCTTCGGCGAGGTGTGCGCCGATCTGGACACCTTCGAATGGCTGGAGATGCGCACCATGGCGTCCCTGGCGCCGGGCGAGCGACCGGGACCCGCCGCGTCGGTGCTCAAGCTGCGCGCGAGCCGGCTCAAGCAGGCGATCGGCGCACTCGGCGTGGAGGCGCTGGGGCTCGATGCCGTGCGCTGGCGGGAAGAGCCCGCGTCGCCGCGGGCGGAAGCGGCGCAAGAGGGCCTTCCATCGTTGCTGGTGCCCGAATACTGCAACAGCCGCGCCTTCACCATCTTCGGCGGTGCGCAGGAGATCCAGCTCGGGCTGATCGCGCGGCAGTTGCTGGACTGAGGCACGCCAGGCCGCGGCGGCCTCTTACAGATAAGTCCAGAGCATCTTCGTCGCCAGCACGTAGAGCAGGCAGGCGAAGACCCGGCGTAGGATGCCGACCGGCAAGCGATGGGCGGCCCGGGCGCCCATCGGGGCGGTCAGCACGCTGCCGGCCACGATGCCGGCGAGCGCGGGGCCATGCACGAACCCCACGGCCAGCGGCGGAAGACCCGCGACGTTCCAGCCGCTGAACACGTAGCCGAGCGTGCCCATCACCGCCACCGGCACGCCGAGCGCCGCGCCCGTGCCGATCGCGGTGGTCATGGCGACGCCGCAAAACAGCATGAACGGCACCGTGAGGAACGCGCCGCCGGCGGAGACCAGGCCGCAGACGACGCCGATGAGGAGCCCGATCGCGACCAGGGCCGGCGTGCCGGGCAGTGTCCGCGCGGCCGATGGCTTGCGCCCGATGAGGATCTGCGTTGCGCCCGCATAGACGATCGCGCTGAAGGCCAGCGCGAGCGCACGCTGCGGAACCCACGCCGACAGCGCTGTGGACAGCAGCGTGCCGATGACCATGGCCGGCCCCACGCGGCGCACCAGGGACCAGTCCACGCCCCCGAGCCGATGATGCGCGCGCACGCTGGCGCTGGAGGTGAACACGATGGACGCCATGCCGGTGCCCAGGGCGAGATGCACGACGTGGTCCGGCGCGAAATGCTGCGCGGTGAACAACGACGCCAGCACCGGCACGAGCGTCATGCCGCCGCCGATACCGAGGAGGCCGGCAAGAAAGCCCACCAGGGCACCAGCGGCGAAGTAGAGCGCGATCCAGGTCATGCGCCCGAGTATGTCGCGTGTCGACGATGCCCGCCTTCGGGCGGCGCCTCCTATGCGCCGCGTTGCGGATGGATCGTCTCGCCCCGCTCCAGCATGGCTACGAACTCCGCGATCTTCCGCTTGCGCCCTGCATCGGTGCGCATGTTGCGCGTGCGGAACGCCAGCGCAAAGCGGTTCTGCGCCGACAGCCTGTCCAGCATCGCCCTGGCTTTTGGGTTCGCGTCGATTGCGGCCTGGAGGTCGGGGGGAATCGTCATGTCCTTGCCGCTCTTGTAGGCCTGCGCCCAGCGCCCGTTGGCCTTGGCGGCCGCGACTTCGCGCAGTCCGTGCTCGGTCATGCGGCCTTGCGCGACAAGGCGCGCGACGTTGTCGACGTTGATCTGGCTCCAGATGCTTGTCTTGCCGCGCGGCGAGTAGCGCTGCAGGAAGCTCTTGTCGTCGAATCCCTTGCGCACGCCGTCGATCCAACCCCAGCACAGGACGGCGTCGACCGCCTGCGCGGGCGTGATCGAGGGCAGGCCCGACGCGACCTTGTGGATCTTGATCCACACCTCAGACTCCTTGTCGTGATGCCGGGCGAGCCAGCGGTAGAAGGCTTCGCCGTCCGCGAATTCGTGGACGCGCGACGGATCGATCTCGCGAGCGGCGGTCATCCTGCAAGTATCGCCGCCGGCGCCGTGCGCTCAGGCGGCGCGCAGGCGTGCGGGGCTTCTGGCAAGGCTCGCGGCGGCGCCGGCCAGCGCGGCCAGGGCCGCCAGTGCCATGCCCCAGTGCACCGCCCCGTGGGGAGGCAGCAGCTCGAACATCAAGCCCATCATCAGGCTGCCGAGGGTCAAGCCGGCAAGTCTGGCGGTGCCTTGCGCGCCGCCGGCCGCGCCGCTGCGTTCCTTCGGCGCCGAAAGCAGCATGTTCTGGTTGTTCGGCGTCTGGAAGAAGCCGAAGCCCAGGCCGGCGATCGCCGTGAAGATGGCGATGGGCAATGCCGGGTCGCCGTCGAGCGGCCACAGGGCGCACAGGGCCAGGCCGGCGGCGAAGCACGCGCTCCCGGCCGCGCACAGCCAGGCGCCGGGCACGCGCCGGACCAGTCGCGCCGACAGGGGCGCCGCCAGCATCACCGCAAGCGGCCAGGGGGTGATCAACAGGCCCGCGGTCAGCGCAGTCTGGCCGAGCTCGTGCTGGATGTAGAACGGCAGCGCCACGAGGCCCGCCATCTGGCCGGTGAAGCAGCATACGGAAGCAACGATCGAGGCCCGGAACGAAGGCACGCGCAACAGGTCGAGCGGAATCAACGGCGCGACCTTCGGCCGCTCGCGCCGCACCAGCAGCACCGCGCACACGACCGACAGCGCGAGCAACGCGCCGCCGTGCAGGGGATGCGCCACCATGCGGTCGCTGCCCAGTACCAGGGCGGCGAACATGGCCGCGTTGAGCCCGATGCTCCAGATGTCGATGCCGCGCACCGAGCGTGCCGGCTTCGGCAGCCCCGCGCAGGCGGCCAGCACCAGCAGGCCGATCGGCAGGTTCACCGCGAAGAGCCATGGCCAGCTCGCCACAGACAGGATGAATGCGCCGAGCGTGGGGCCGGACGCCGAGGCGGCCGCGACGGCGAGCGCGTTCCAGGCGATGGACCGGGCCAGCAGGCGGCGCGGATAGGTGAAGCGCAGCAACGCCAGTCCGAGCGGCATGACGGCTGCGCTGCCCAGGCCCTGGAGACATCTGGCGACCAGCAGCCATGACAGCGAGGTGGCCAGCGCGCACAGCAGCGACGCCGCGGTGAACAGCGCGACACCGCCGGCGAAGACCCGCCGGTACCCGAACCTTTCGCCGACCGCGGCAGCCGGCAACAGGAACATGGCAACGGCCAGCTGGTAGGCCGTGACGATCCAGACCGCATCGGCTGGCGCCGCCTGCAACTGCAACGCGATGCCGGGCAGCGCGATGTTGGCGATGGCGCCGTCGAGCACGACCAGCACGCCGGCACCGAGGATTGCGAAGACGGCGGCACAGCGCCGCGGCAGGGGCAGGCCGTCCGAGTCGATCGCCTCGGGGGCGTCTGCGGCGCGGGCCATGGTGAACGAGACGTTCGGTTGCAGCGGAGAGGAGGACATGATGGACGGCTTGGAAGACACGCTCGATCGCGCCAGGCCAGCTTAGGATTGCGCGCCCGGCTTGCACAGCGCGCGGCGCGCAACTTGTTCCTGCATGCGGCGCCTGTCGACAACCTCGCGGCCGTGCTAGCTTCCGGCCATGCCGACAGAAAGCGACCTGAATCTGCTGTTCGCGTTGAATGCGCTGCTCGCCGAGGGCAGCGTCGCCAAGGCCGCCGAGCGCCTGGGACTGAGCGAATCGGCGATGAGCCGGCAGCTTGCGCGGCTGCGGGAATCAACCGGGGATCAGCTCCTGGTGCGCGCGGGTCGCGCCATGGTGCTCACGCCGCATGCGCTGGCGCTGCGCGACCGTGTGAAGGAGCTGCTGCAGGATTCGCGCGCGGTGCTTCAACCGGCCGGCGCAAGTGTCGACCCCCGCATGCTCCGCCAGATGTTCACCATACGGGCCAACGACGGATTCATCGAAGCCTTCGCGCACCAGTTGGTGGCGCTGGCCGCGCGCGAAGCGCCCGGCGTTCGCCTGCGATTCGCGCCCAAGCCGGACAAGGACGTTCGCCCGCTGCGCGAAGGGCTGCTCGACCTGGACGTCGGGGTGCTCGGCGAAGCCGGGCCCGAGGTGCGCGTGCAGGCCCTCTATCGCGACCGGTTCGTCGCGGTCGTGCGCCAGGGCCATCCGCTGCTTGCCGGCCCCGATGTCACCGCCGAGCGCTACGCCGCCTGCGACCATGTGGTCACCTCGCGCCACGGCCGCACGGAAGGCCCCGTGGACGACGCGCTTGCTGCCGTGGGCCTGGCGCGCAACGTCGCGATCGTGGTGCCGAGCTTCGGCACCGCCTTGTCGATTGCGGCCGCCACCGACCTGGTTGCGCTCATCCCGTCCTCGTACTTCGAACACCTCCGGGAACGGGGCACGCTGCACGCATTCGAGCTGCCCTTGCCCACGCGGCAGATTACCGTGTCCCAGATGTGGCATCCGCGCCTGGACCGGGACCCTGCGCATCGGTGGCTGCGCGGGCTGGTGCGCGAAGTCTGCCGGCCGCTGAACGAGGTTTCGGAGGAAGGATGACCCGGGTGGCTCAGCGTCGCCTCATTCCGGCTTGATGCCCTGTTCCTGGATGATGGCGCGCCAGCGCGACAGATCCTGGCGGATGTACTGGCTCACCTGCTCGGGACCGGCGGCGTCCACGCTGACGCCGAAGTCCTCGAACTTCCGGCGCACCTCCTGATCGGCCAGCGCGGTTCCGAGCGCCTTGCGCATTTCGGCCAGCGGCGCTTCGGGCATGCCCGAGCGCGCCATCAGCGCGAACCACGAATACACGACGAAGCCGGGTACCGCGTTGCGCGCCACGTCGGTCCCGGGATACTGCGGCGACGGTTCCTCCGACGTGACCGCGATGAGCTTGATGCGACCGCCGGAGATGTAGCCGCGCATGGTCGACGTGGGCGTCGTCAGCAGCATCTGTACTTCGCCGCTGAGCAATGCGGTGAGCGTGGGCGCCTGCCCCTTGTATGCGACATGCGTCATCTTGAGCCCCGCCTCCTTGGCCAGCAGCTCGCTGGCCAGGTGCCCCAGCGAACCCACGCCGGCACTGGCGAAGTTCAGCTTGCCCGGGTTGGCGCGCGCATAGGCCAGGAAGCTCTTCATGTCGGTGGCCGGCACATCCGTGCTCACCGCCAGCAGCATGGTGGCGCGCGCGATCATGCCTACCGGAACGAAGTCCTTGACCGGGTCGAAGCCCGCGTTCTCGCGCAGCAGCAGCGGCGTTACCGCGCTGGGGCCGTTGTTGCCCAGGAAGAAGCTGTTGCCGTCGGCCGGCGCGCGGACCACGGCCTGGGCACCGATGGCGCCACCCGCGCCAGGCACGTTGTCGACCACGACGGTGGCACCCACCGAGTCCTGCAGCAGGGGCTGAAGCACCCGTGCCATGGCGTCGGTAGGCCCGCCTGCCGCATAGGGCACGACGAGCCGGATCGTGCGGCGGAGGGCGGCCAGGGCCACCTGCGGGGCAGAGATGGCCAGCGGCAAGGCCGCGGCGGCGGCGAGGATGTTGCGTCGTTTCATGGGTGTCTCCTGCCGCAAGGATCGACGATGGCCGGCGCAGGGCCAAGGCACGTGGGCGCACAGCAGATGTGAACGCTCGTCATGCTTCGCGTCCGCGCTCCCGCCGCCTCCCCCGGCGCGCCTTGCCCCGCCGGCATAGATGCTGTGCGCCCACGTGCCTTGTCGTGCCTGCCCGATGCCCGGAACATCTCCCTGCAATCCAGCAATTCCATTCCTCAAGCTATCGGAGAGCAAGCAATGTCCCGTTACGACAAATACCAGGATCTCAGGATCGAGGTGGCCAACAAGGTCGCCACCGTCACCCTCAACCGCCCCGACGCGCGCAACGCCATCAACCAGCGGCTGATCCGCGAGCTGCGCACCATCTGGGACGACCTGGCGGACGACCAGGCCGTCAATGCCGTGCTGGTCACCGGCGCCGGCGACTTCTTCAGCGTGGGCGGGGACGTCAAGGCCATGTCCGACCGCCCGGGAGGCGACGTCCTGGAAGAAGGCGAGGTGCACGACCCCATGATCAGCCGCCGCCTGGTCAACCGCCTGCTCGAATGCGACAAGCCCATCGTCGCGGCCGTCAATGGCGACTGCATCGGCCTGGCGGCCACCATCGCCCTGCTGTGCGACGTGACGGTGATGTCCGACCAGGCCCGCATCGGCGACACGCACGTCAGCCGTGTCGGCCTGGTGGCGGGCGACGGCGGAACGGTCATCTGGCCGCTGCTGGTGGGGGTGAACAAGGCCAAGGAGTTCCTGATGCGCGGCACCCTGCTCAAGGGCAAGGAGGCAGAGCGGATCGGCCTGGTGAACCACGTGGTGGCCAAGCCCGAGGTGCTGGACACCGCCCGCATGATCGCGCAGGAACTGGCCGACGGACCGACCTGGGCCATCCGCTGGACGAAGCTGTCGGTCAACCAGATCGTCAAGGAACGGGTCAACCACCTGCTGGAAGCCTCCATGGCGCTGGAACAGGTGACCTTCGAGACTGCCGACCACAAGGAAGCCACGCTCTCGTTCAAGGAAAAGCGCAAGCCCCGGTTCGGCGGCGCCTGAAGCGATTCGCCGTCGCGCCAAGGGGCGCAACACCTTCCAGCCCGGAAGCGTGTTGCGCCCCTTGTGCTTTTCCGGCGCGGCTAGCTAGCGCGGCAGGCCCAGGCCGCGCTGCGCGATCAGGCTGCGCTGGATCTCGTTGGTGCCGATGCTGATCACCCACATGAGCGAGTGGCGCAGCTGCTGCTCGAAGCGGCCGTCGGCGATCGCGCCGGGCGCACCCTGCGACAGCGCCGCGGACGGGCCGAGGATCTCCAGTGACGCCTCCGCCCAGCGCTCCATCAGTTCGGCGGAAAAGACCTTGCTGATCGCGCCCAGGTGCGGCGGCGTGGTGCCGTCGGCAGCCAGCTCGGCGCAATGGATCATCAGGCGCCGGCCCACCTCGATCTGCGCAGCAAGCTGGCCGATGCTGTCGCGCACCACCGGGTCGTCGCGCAGTCTGGGCTCCCGCCGCACCTCCTCGCACAGCCGGTCGAAGCCGGCCGCAACGCGCAGGACGATGCCGCCGCCGACCAGGCCGCGCTCGTTGGCCAGCGCATCGGTCAGTACCTTCCAGCCGCCGTTGAGTCGGCCGACGATGTTCTCCGCCGGAATGCGCACGTCGTCGTAGAAGATGTTGGCGAAGCTGCCGTCGTACATCGTCGTGGCCTGCTTGACGGTGATGCCTGGCGTGTCCATCGGCACGATGAACATGCTGATGCCGGCATGCTGCGGCTGCGCGTCGCGATCGGTGCGTGCGGCCAGGAACATGTACTTGCCCCACCAGGTGGTGGTCCAGATCTTCTGGCCATTGATGACCCATTGGTCGCCGTCGCGTACCGCGGACGTTCTAAGCGACGCGAGGTCCGATCCGCTGTCGGGTTCGCTGTAGCCCATGCCGTGCATGGCCTCCCCGCGCAGGATCTCCGGCAGGTACCGCGCCTGCTGCTCGGGCGTGCCGTGCATGATCAGCGCGTTGGCCTGCACCGAGGCGCCGAAGCGCGGGGGTGCGTCGCCGCGCTCCATGACTTCGATGAAGGCCAGTTGCTCCAGGGGAGTGCGGGCCTGGCCGCCATGCGCGCGCGGCCAGTTCAGCCCCAGCCAGCCGGTGCGGCCGAGCTGCAGGGCAAAGCCGGCATCGAACTCGCGGTCATGAAAGGGCTGGGCGTCGTATGCCGCCTTGCGTTCGCCGACCCAGTAGTCGGCCAGCCACGCACGCACCTCCTCGCGGAAGGCGTTGCCGGCTTCGCCCATGTCGTATTCGGGTATCCGCCCCGCGTCGTGGTCGAGCAGGGCCGCGGCCAATGCCTCGCGCGCCGGCCGCGCGCCTCCCAGCACGAGCGTGTCCAGGTGCACGCGACGGAAGTGCCGCGGCGCCTCGTGCTCCTCGGCGTAGCCGATCGCACCGAAGGCGTGCTGCGTCTCCAATGCCACGCCGCGCAGGGCGCTGCCGCCGAATGCCAGCGCAGCGTTGACGAAATAGCGCCGGTCCGCCAGCGCGAAGTCGTGGCTGTGCGCCGCATGCTCGACAGCGAGGCGAACGCCTTCGAGCGCGATCAGGTTGTTGGCCAGCTTGTGCGCCACGGCCTGGAAGCGGCCGATGGGCTGGCCGAACTGGCGGCGGTCCTTGGCGTAGTCCACGACCAACTCGAAGGCACGCGCCGCGGCGCCGTAGGCGCGGGCGAGCAGCAACAGGCGCGCCGCATCGCACAGCGTCGCCAACTGCTCGGGCTGCAGGTCGATCAGCCGGGCCGGAACGGCCGCGAGCCGCAGCTCGCACCAGCCATCCATGCCCAGCGCGCGCGTGGGCACGACCGCCACGCCTTCGTGCTGCAGATCGATGGCGGCCAGGCCCTCCGGCGTGGCGACCAGGAGGTCCGTCGCGAACTCGGCGCCGTCGACGAAGCGCAGCACGCCGTCGAGCGTGTCGCCCTGCCAGCGCAGGTCGGTAGCCGCCGGCTCGGGATCGAGTTCGCCCAGCGAGATGGCCAGGCGGGCGTCCCCGCCATGCAGGCGATCGGCAATGGCCGCGGCAACCCCGGCCGGCGGCTCGGCGCCGATGGCCAGGTTGAACAGCGCTGCCCCCAGCAGCGGCGCGGGGGCGGCGGCGCGCCCCAGTTCTTCCATGGCCAGCACGAGCTCGCGCCAGCCCCCGGCCTCCCGCTCGCTCCCGAGCGAAGCCAGGCCCTGCCCTGCAAGGCCCTCCCACAGCTGCACGCAAGCGGCCCGGTTGCGCAGACGTTCGACAGCGCCGCCGGCAGGCCAATGCTGCGCGAGGTAGCCGCGCAGCGAGTCACGCAGCATGCCGCGTTCCTCGTCGCTGGGCAGCGTGGTCGAGTCGATGGCGCTCATGGCTGCGCCCTCCCAAGTACGCCCTTGTTCATCAGCTCGTCGATCCGGGCCGGCGACAGGCCCAGTTCGCTGCGCAGGACTTCCTGGCCGTGTTCGCCGAGCTGCGCGAGCAGCGGTCTTGCGGACATCGGCGTGGCCGAGAGCCGGTACGGCGGATTGGCGACCAGGAAGCTGTCGCTCCCGTCGCCCAGCCGCTTCATGGTGCCGCGCGCGGTCACCTGCGGGTCGGCCATGGCCTCGGCGACGCTGCGGTAGCGCGAGCACGGTACGCCGGCCTTCATGAGGATCTGTTCGCATTCCTCGCCGCTGCGCTGAAGGGTCCAGTGCTCGATGAGCGCCAGCAGCGCCGGCCAGTTGGCCTCCTTGTCGGCCATGGTGGCAAAGCGCGGGTCGTTCTTGCCCTGCGGGTATCCGATGACCTCGAACAGCACATCCAGGTTCTTCTGCGTGACGGCGGCCACCATGACGAAGCCGTCGCTGGCGCGCACCGGCTCGTACACCTGCCGCGGACGCTCCGGTGGAAACTGCGCCGCCTGCATCTCGTAGATGAGCATGCCCAGCACCGAATCCATCAGCGAGACGTCGATGTACTGGCCCCGCCCGCTGCGCTCGCGTTCGTACAGCGCCAGCTGGATCGCACCGAAGGCATGCGACGCGCCCAGCACGTCGGCGATGAAGATGCCGTTGTTGGCCGGGCGCTCCGCGCCGCGCTGGTACTCGGAATAGGCGGCCTCGTAGCCCGAGGCGGCGTGGATCACCGGCGCATAGGCCGGCGCCTGCGCGCGCGGCCCGCTCTGGCCGAAGCCCGAGATCGAGGCGTAGATTGCGCGCGGGTTGGCCGCAGAGACGGCCTCGTAGTCCAGCCCCAGGCGCTTCATCACGCCGGGGCGGAAGTTCTCCACGACGACGTCTGCCTTCGATGCGAGGTCGAAGGCCAGCGCGCGGCCCTCGGGCGTCTGCATGTCCAGCACGATGCTGCGCTTGCCGCAGTTCATGGAGGCGTAGTAGGTGCTCATGCCACCGCGCACGGGTGGCCGCTGCCGTACGACGTCGCCGTCGGGCGGCTCGATCTTGACGACGTCCGCGCCGGCGTCTGCCAGCATGCGGGTGCACATGGGGCCGGACATGACGATGGTGAAGTCCACCACCTTCAGGCCGGAAAGGGCGTCTTGCCTGGTTTGGGATTGCATGCCCGAAGCTTCGTCCCACGCAGGGCCCGGAACAACGTGCGGGCGGGAAGAGTAGCTGTGCCGTGCAGGCACAGCTCGCCTAGGCCTTGGCCAGGCCGTGCTCGACGTGTTCGAGGAAGGCGCGCACGCGCACGCTCAAATGCCGGCGGCTCGGATAGACGGCGTAGATGGGCTCGGGGGGGCCCTCGAACGCGTCCAGCACCGTGACGAGTTGGCCCGACTTCAACGCCTCGTCCATGTGATAGTCGGCCAGCCGCGCCAGGCCCATGCCCGCCACGGCCAGGGTGCAGAGCATGTCGCCGTTGTTGGCCGTCACGGCGCCGCCGGAAACGTCGGGCGCGGGCTCGGGCGCCGCCTGCCGGCCGTCGTGAGGCTGCCGCTCGAGCGGCCATTGGCTGCGGTACGAGCCGGGAAGGAAGTTCAGGCAGCAATGGGCGGCCAGTTCGGCCGGCGTGGCCGGCGTGCCTGCGCGCGCCAGGTAGGCCGGGGATGCACACACCCGCCAGCGCGCGTGGGCCACGCGCCGCGCCACCTGGGTCGAGTCCGGGATTGCGCCGCCCTGGAACGACAGGTCGATGTGCTGCTCGAACAGATCGGGCAGGTTGCCCGCGAGCACGAACTCCACCTTGAGCGCCGGGTACTTGCGCACGAACTCCGGCATGAGCGGCGCGAGCCGGGCGCGGGCGAAAGCCGGGGTGCTGCTCACCCGCAGCGTGCCGCTGGCCTCTTCCAATGCCGGGTTGAGCGCTTCCTCGGCCTCCTCCAGCGCCTGGATCACCTTCTGGGCCGATGCCAGGAACCGTTCGCCTTCCTGGGTCAGCCGCAGCACGCGCGAGGTGCGATGGAACAGCCGCACGCCCAGCCTGTTCTCCAGCCGCTGCACCACCTTGCTGATGGTGGAAGGGTCGAGATTCAGGCTGCGCGCGGCAGCCGAGAAGCTGGCCTCTTCGGACGCGCGAAGGAAGAAGGCCAGCTCGCGGACGTTTTCATAGACGGTCATGCGGTCTTGTGCCCGTGCAGGCCATCAGTTGGCGCTGATGTTGTTCTCGCGCACGACCGGCGTCCAGCGCGCGACGTCCTCGGTGATCATCGCGCCCAGTGCCTTGGGCGTCGCTGTCGCTGCGATCAGGCCGAAGCCGAAGAAGCGCTTCTCGATGTCCGGCGTCTGCACCACCTCGTTGATGCTCCTGTTGAGCTGGTCCACGATCTGCGCTGGCGTGCCCGCTGGCGCGAGAATGCCGAACCAGGTCTCGGCCTTGTATCCCTTGAGCACACTGCCCACCGCGGGCGCGCCGGGTGCCAGGGGCGATGGCTGCGCCGAGGTCACTCCGAGAAGGTGCAGCCGTCCATTCGCGATGAACTCGTTCATGGTGCTCGAAGCCGTGGTGATGAGCATCTGCACCTCGCCGCTGATGACGGCATTGGTGGTGGGCGCCTGGCCCTTGTAGGGCACGTGTGTCATCTTCAGCCCCGCCGTCTTGGCGAACAGCTCGCTCGACAGGTGCCCGAACGAGCCGACGCCGGCCGACGCATAGCTCAGGGGCGACGGCTGCTTCTTCGCGTAGTCGATGAAAGTCTGCAGGTCCTTGGCGGGGACCTGCCCGTTGATCACCACGAACAGCGGTGCGGTGGAGACCAACGCCACGGGCGCGAAATCCTTCTCGCCGTCGAAGCCGGCGTTCTCCATGACCTTCGGCGTGACCGAGACGATGCCGCCGTTGACGAAGAAGAGCGTGTAGCCGTCCGCCGGCGCCCGGGCCACTTCGCGCGCGGCCAGCACGCCGGCCGCGCCGGGCTTGTTGTCGACGATCACCGGCTGGCCGAGCTTTTCCTGCAGCGGCGCCTGGATCGCCCGCGCCATGATGTCGGTGGTCCCGCCGGCCGGGTAAGGTACCACCAGGCGGATCGGCTTGTTCGGAAACGCATGCGCGGCCTGCGCCCACGCAGCGGGCACCTGGACGCACATGGCCAGCAAGGTGGCCGCGGCCGCCGACGCAGCCCTGATCATCTTCTTCATTGCGTTGTCTCCTTTTCCCGTTGTCGTGTGCGTCTCAGGCGGCCAGCAGTTGCTTGGCGATCACCACGCGCTGGATCTGGTTGGTGCCTTCGAAGATCTGCGCCAGCTTGGCGTCGCGCATCATCCGCTCGACCGGATAGTCCTGCGTGTAGCCGTACCCGCCGAAGACCTGGACCGCATCGGTGGTGACCTTCATGGCCATGTCGCTGCCGAAGCACTTGGCCATGCTGGCCAGCAGATTCAGGCGCTCCCAGTCGCCGGTGTCGCCGGCGCGCGCGCATTCGTAGACGAGCGCCCGCGCGGCCTCGATCTGTATGGCCATGTCCGCCAGCATGAACTGGACGCCCTGGAACTCGGCAATGCTGCGCTTGAACTGCTGGCGCTCGCGCGCGTACTGCAGGGATGCATCCAGCGCGCCTTGCGCGAGGCCGACGCACTGGGCGCCGATGGTCGGGCGGTTGAGGTCCAGGGCGCGCATCGAGGCCTTGAATCCCTTGCCCTCCTCGCCGATCAGGTTCTCGGCCGGCACGCGCACGTTGTCCAGGAAGATGGGCGTGTTGGGCGCGCCGCGCCAGCCCATCTTGCGTTCGTGCCGGCCGAAAGTGACACCCTTCATCTTGCGCGGCTCCACCACGAAGGCGCTGATGCCCTCGGCGCCCGACTCGCCGCTGGTGCGCGCCATGACCACGATGTATTCGGCTTCCACGCCGTAGCTGCACCATTGCTTGCGGCCGTTGAGCACGTAGCTGTCGCCGTCGCGTACCGCGCGCGTCTTCATCGCGCCGACGTCGGAACCCGCCTGCGGCTCCGAGATGGCGATGGCGGTGACCACGCCGCCTTCGGCCACGCGCGGCAGGAAGCGGCGGCGCTGCTCCTCGGTGCCGAAGTGGAGCAGCGGCATGATGAACATGGTGTTGAGGCCGGCAATGGAGCCGCAAGCCGGCGACACGCGCGAGATCTCCTCGCGGGCAATGCACATCATGGTCAGGTTGCCGTCGGGTCCGCCGTAGGCCTCCGGCACCCACAGCTGCATCAATCCCATCTCGCCATACAGCTTGACCAGCTCGGTGGGGAAGCGATCGGTCTCGTCGATCTCCGCTGCGATCGGGGCCACGTGCTTGGCGACCATGCGGCGAATGCTGTCGCGAAAGGCCAGTTGCTCTTCGGTGAAATTCATCAGGCGCGTCCTTGGAACGGAGGTGGAAAGTGACCGGAATGGGCGATAAAGGGCTACCATTGAATGGTAGGTCCATTTATATTGAGACCAAAATCGCCATGCGTCAACCCGGGGTGCCCTCATGTACGCTCGGAAACCCTTTTTCCGGTCCGCCGCTCCGATGCCAAATCCGCCATGAGCCTCTCCCCGTCTTCGCCTTCGCCCGTCGCCTTCGAGCCCATCCAGAGCCGGCGAACCTTCGAGGAAATCTGCGACCGCATCCGAGCGCGCATCGAGGCCGGCGACTTGCGCCCGGGCGACAAGCTGCCAGCTGAACGCGAGCTGGCGGTCCAGCTCGGCGTGGGGCGGAACGCGGTGCGCGAGGCGCTTCGCAGTCTGGAGATCGCGGGCATCCTTCAGCTGCGCAAGGGTGTCAAGGGCGGCGCATTCATTCGCAGCGGCGACCCGGCCCGCATGGATGCGGTGGTGCGCGACATGTTCAGCCTGGGGTCCATCACCATCGACGAGCTCGCCGAGGCGCGCGAACACGTGCAGGACCTGACGGTGCGCCTGGTTTGCGAGCGCGCCACCAGGCAACAGATCGACGCGCTGGCCGCAAACATCGACCGGACGGAAAAGATGACGCAGACGGGCAACTACCTCGATCGCGTCGAATGCTCGCGGGAGTTCTATCGCCTGCTTGGCGCAGCCACCGGCAATGCCGTGCTGGCGATGATGGTCCAGTCCGTCACCGAGATCCTGATGCAGTTCGTCTACGCCCGCGTGGCGGCCGGAGGCCCGCCCCAACCCCGTCTCGTCGCAACCCGTCGCAAGTTTCTAGCGGCCGTGGAGGCGCGGGACGCCGACACCGCGGTGCGTCTCATGCGCACACACCTGCAATCGGTGCATCGGATGCTGCGCGACTCCCTGGAGGGTTCGCGCGCCATCGAAAAGGACCGGGGCGAGCGCCACCCGGGCGGCCCGACGGCCGCAGCAGCCGGGCGTCGGTAGCGGCCTCGTCCGACCACGGTTCAAGCGCCTTTGGAAGCCGCTCCGCGCAGATCGGAAAGGACCTCACAACAAAAGAATTCAGCGCGCCTTTGCGTGGCTGTGCGGCTGCGCAAATCCATAAGGCGTCAGCCTGCTTTGGTTCTCGTCGATGTCCAGCGCCCGGCCGACATAGGGAAATGCCCGCTGCGGGCAGCGTTCGCGCTCGCAAACCTTGCAGCCCATGCCGATCGGGGTGGTGGCTTCGGGATCCTGCAGGTCGAGGCCCTTGGCATACACCAGCCGCGAGGCATGGCGCACGTCGCAGCCCAGGCCGATCGAGAAGGTCCTGCGTGGCGATTCGTACCCGCCCTGCCCGCGCGAAATGGAGCGTGCCACCCACAGATAGCGCCGTCCATCGGGCATGCTGGAAAGCTGGGCGAGGATCCGGTCCGGCTGGGCGAAGGCCTCGTACACGTTCCATAGCGGGCAGGTGCCGCCGGTGCGGCTGAAATGGAAATGCGTGGCGGACTGGCGCTTGGAGATGTTCCCCGCGCGGTCGACGCGCACAAAGAAGAACGGAACGCCCGGTGCGTCCAGGCGCTGCAGCGTGCTCAGGCGGTGGCAGACGGTCTCGAAGCCGACGCCGAAGCGCTGCTCGAGCAGTTCGATGTCGTAACGCAGCGACTCGGCGGCCGACCGGAACGCCTCGTAGGGCAGCAGCAGCGCGCCGGCGAAGTAGTTGGCAAGGCCGATGCGCGCAAGCTTGCGCGAGGCGGCATCGCCGGACAACTGCGGCACGTCGATCAAACGATCGATGGTGTCGGCCTGCTCCAGCAGCGCCAGCTGCGTTCCAAGCTGAAACGCCTGCTGCGACGCATCCAGTTCGGGCGCAAGCTGCAGCGTCTTGCGCTGGGGAGAGAAACTGCGCTTGGCCTGCTGTGCGCTGTCCGTCCAGTCGACGCGAATGCCGTGTCCTCCGAGCCGCTGGACCAGCCAGTCGGTCAGGCGCCCGCCATGGGCATCCGCCTCGGCCGCCAGCGACTCGCCGGATCGGTCCAGCACGTCGAAGTAGTTCTTGTGCGCGAAGAAGAAATCCCGCACCACCTCGAACGGCATGGCGACCGGCGTGGCGGCGTCCGAGCGGCCGTCTCCCAGGCGCAACGACAGCATCTCGATGCGCTCCATGGCCTCGAGGTGGCGACGATGCAGCGCCAGCACGGCTCGTCCGAGCGCCGGCATCTGCGCCGCGACCTCCTGCAGCTCGGGCAAGGCGACGGGCTCGGCGGCGTCGGCCAGCGCCTGCTTGAGCCCGGCCATCAGCTGCGACTCCTCGTCTTCGGAGAACTCCTGGATATCGACGCCGAGCGCCCGGTTGATCTTGAGAAGCACCGAGACCGTGAGCGGCCGCTGGTTCTGTTCGAGCTGGTTCAGGTAGCTGGGCGAGAGCCCCAGCGCATGCGCCAGCGCGATCTGCGACATGCCGCGCTCGGCGCGCAGCTTGCGCAGCTTAACCCCCATGAACGTCTTCTTCATGGCGCGCTTTCCAGGCCCGGTTGATTCGCAATATTCGCAATCATGTGCATCCTGTTCGCAAGAATTCGCCTTTTCAGTACTGTCGGCAGGTTCGCATTCTGCGTAGATTGCGAATCATGACAACACCCCAAGGAGCCGGCAGCTGGCGCTGGCGGGGCCGTCCGACCCCCATCGACCGTTCCTGCCTGAATCCGGAGACCCAACGATGAGCACCACCACCGCGGACGCCCGCCCCGTCGCCACTTTCAAACCCAAGAAATCCGTCGCCCTGTCGGGCGTCACGGCCGGCAACACGGCCCTGTGCACCGTCGGCAAGACCGGCAACGACCTGCACTACCGCGGCTACGACATCCTGGACATCGCCGAGGTCTGCGAGTTCGAGGAAATCGCCCACCTGCTGGTGCACGGCAAGCTGCCCACGCGCGCCGAGCTCAAGGCGTACAAGGCCAGGCTGAAGGCCCTGCGCGGCCTGCCCGACGCCGTGGTCGGCGCGCTCGAGGCGCTCCCGGCGGCCGCGCACCCGATGGACGTGATGCGCACCGGCGTCTCCGTGCTGGGCTGCGTCCTGCCCGAGAAGGAAGACCACAACCTGCCCGGGGCCCGCGACATCGCGGACCGGCTCATGGCCTCGCTGGGCTCCATGCTGCTGTACTGGTACCACTTCAGCCACAACGGCAAGCGCATCGACGTGGAGACCGACGACGACTCCATCGGCGGCCATTTCCTGCACCTGCTGCACGGCGAGACGCCCGGCGAAGGCTGGGTGCGTGCCATGCACACCTCGCTGAACCTGTACGCCGAGCACGAGTTCAATGCGTCCACCTTCACCTCCCGCGTGATTGCCGGGACAGGCAGCGACATGCATTCGGCCATCGCCGGCGCCATCGGCGCGTTGCGCGGCCCCAAGCACGGCGGCGCCAACGAGGTGGCCTTCGAGATCCAGAAGCGCTACGACAGTCCCGACGAGGCCGAGGCCGACATCCGCCGCCGTGTCGAGGCCAGGGAGGTCGTCATCGGCTTCGGCCACCCGGTCTACACCGTGAGCGATCCGCGCAACGTGGTCATCAAGGGCGTGGCCCGGCGCCTGTCTCAGGATGCCGGCTCGACCAGGATGTTCGACATTGCCGAGCGGCTGGAAACCGTCATGTGGGAAGCGAAGAAGATGTTCCCCAACCTCGACTGGTTCAGCGCCGTGAGCTACCACATGATGGGGGTGCCGACCGCGATGTTCACGCCGCTGTTCGTGATCGCACGCACCAGCGGCTGGGCCGCGCATGTGATCGAGCAGCGGCTGGACAACAAGATCATCCGCCCGAGCGCGAACTACACCGGCCCGGAAGACCAGGCGTTCGTACCGATCGACTCGCGCAGCTGATCCGGCCGCCCCGCAGCGGGCCTTTCCGGCCGCCGACAATGCCGTGCAGGCGGGCTCGGCGGGCCGCCTTTTCCTGACTCGCCCCATGAACAGAAAACATCGCAAGCCCTTGCCCGGCACGGAGCTGGACTACTTCGACGCGCGTGAAGCCGTCGACGCCATCGAGCCTGGCGCCTGGGACGGGCTGCCCTACACCGCGCGCGTGCACGCCGAGAACCTCGTGCGCCGCGCAGATGCCGCGCAGCTGGACGACTACCTGCGCCAGCTGGTCGGGCGCAAGCGCGAGCTCGACTTTCCCTGGTTCCCCGTGCGCGTGGTCTGCCACGACATCCTCGGGCAGACGGCGCTGGTCGACCTGGCCGGCCTGCGCGATGCCATTGCCAAGGAAGGCGGCGATCCGGCGGCCGTGAATCCGGTGGTGCCGGTGCAGCTGATCGTGGACCACTCGCTGGCCGTCGAGTGCGGTGGCTTCGACCCCGATGCCTTCGCCAAGAACCGCGCGATCGAGGACCGGCGCAACGAAGACCGCTTCCACTTCATCGAGTGGACGAAGAAGGCCTTCGCCAACGTGGACGTGATCCCCGCGGGCAACGGGATCATGCACCAGATCAACCTGGAGAAGATGTCGCCGGTCGTGAACGTGCAGGACGGCGTGGCCTTCCCCGACACCTGCGTGGGCACCGACAGCCACACGCCGCACGTCGACGCGCTGGGCGTCATCGCCGTCGGCGTGGGCGGGTTGGAGGCAGAGAACGCGATGCTGGGCCGCGCCTCGTGGATGCGCCTGCCCGACATCGTGGGCGTGGAGCTCACGGGCCGGCGCCAGGGCGGCATCACCGCCACCGACATCGTGCTGGCGCTGACCGAATTCCTGCGCAAGGAAAAGGTGGTGGGTGCGTATGTCGAGTTCCACGGCGAGGGCGCCGACAGCCTGTCCGTCGGGGACCGCGCGACCATATCCAACATGTGCCCCGAGTACGGCGCCACCGCCGCGCTGTTCGCCGTCGACGGCCAGACGCTGGACTACCTGCGCCTGACGGGCCGCGACGAGCAGCAGGTGCAACTGGTCGAGACCTACGCGCGGACGGCCGGCTTCTGGGCCGACAGCCTGCGCGGCGCGCAATACGAGCGCGTGCTGACGTTCGACCTCTCGACCGTCGTGCGCAACATGGCGGGTCCATCGAACCCGCACCGCCGACTGCCCACCTCGGCGCTGGCCGAGCGCGGCATCGCCAGCGCCGCCAGGCTCGAGCTGGCCCGCGCCGAGGAAGCCCGGGGCCTGATGCCCGACGGCGCGGTCATCATCGCGGCCATCACGAGCTGCACCAACACCAGCAACCCGCGCAACGTGATCGCCGCCGCCCTGCTGGCGCGCAACGCGAACCGGCTGGGCCTGTCGCGCAAGCCCTGGGTCAAGACCTCGCTGGCCCCGGGTTCCAAGGCCGTGGAGCTGTACCTGGAGGAAGCCGGGCTGCTGCGCGACCTGGAGAAGCTGGGCTTCGGCATCGTTGCCTTCGCCTGCACCACCTGCAACGGCATGAGCGGCGCACTCGATCCGGCGATCCAGCAGGAGATCATCGAGCGCGACCTGTACGCCACGGCGGTGCTGTCTGGCAACCGCAACTTCGACGGGCGCATCCACCCCTATGCGAAGCAGGCGTTCCTGGCCTCGCCGCCGCTGGTGGTGGCCTATGCCATCGCCGGCACGGTGCGCTTCGACATCGAGAACGACGTGCTCACCGTGGCGGACGGCAAGGAGATTCGCCTCAAGGACATCTGGCCGAGCGACGAGGAGATCGACGCCATCGTCCAGGCCGCCGTCAAGCCCGAGATGTTCCGCAAGGTGTACGAGCCCATGTTCGCCATCCGCCGGGACGACGGGGAGAAGGTTGCGCCGCAATACGACTGGCGCCCCATGTCGACCTACATCCGCCGCCCGCCGTACTGGGACACGGAAGGCGTCGGCGCGCTGGCCGCCTTCCCGCGTACGCTCAAGGGCATGCGCCCGCTGGCCTTGCTGCCCGACAACATCACGACCGACCACCTCTCGCCTTCCAACGCCATCCTGGCGAGCAGCGCGGCTGGCGAGTACCTTGCGAAGATGGGCCTGCCGGAAGAAGACTTCAACTCCTACGCCACGCACCGGGGCGACCACCTCACGGCGATGCGCGCCACTTTCGCCAACCCGCAGCTGGTCAACGAGATGGCCGTGGTCGACGGCCAGGTGCGGAAGGGCTCGTTCGCCCGCGTCGAGCCCGAAGGCCCGGTCATGCGCATGTGGGAAGCCATCGAGACCTACCTGGACCGTCGCCAGCCCTTGATCATCGTCGCCGGCGCAGACTACGGCCAGGGCTCCAGCCGTGACTGGGCCGCCAAGGGCGTGCGCCTGGCCGGCGTCGAGACCGTGGTGGCCGAAGGCTTCGAGCGCATCCACCGCACCAACCTGATCGGCATGGGCGTGCTGCCGCTGGAGTTCAAGGCGGGCGTGAACCGCCTCACGCTGGGCCTGGACGGCACGGAAACCTACGACGTGACCGGCGAACGCACCCCGCGTGCCGACCTCGTGCTGGTCATCCACCGCCGCAACGGCGAGGCAATGCAGGTGCCCGTGACCTGCCGGCTCGACACAGCCGAGGAAGTCTCGGTCTACGAAGCCGGCGGCGTGCTGCAGCGCTTCGCCCAGGACTTTCTCGCGAGCAACCAAGGAGCCTGAATGGCCTTCGCACCGCAGATCAGGATTCCCGCCACCTACATGCGCGGCGGCACCAGCAAGGGCGTGTTCTTCCGCCTGCAGGATTTGCCCGAATCGGCGCAGCGGCCCGGCGCCGCGCGCGACATGCTGCTGCTGCGCGTCATCGGCAGCCCCGACGCCTACGGCAAGCAGATCGACGGCATGGGCGCCGCCACGTCGAGCACCAGCAAGGCGGTGATCCTCTCGAAGAGCACGCGGCCCGGCCACGACGTGGACTACCTGTTCGGCCAGGTGTCCATCGACAGTCCCTTCGTGGACTGGAGCGGCAATTGCGGCAACCTCTCGGCCGCCGTGGGGCCCTTCGCCATCGCCAGCGGGCTGATCGCCAGGGAGCGCATTCCCGAAGACGGCACATGCACCGTGCGCATCTGGCAGGCCAACATCGGCAAGACCATCGTGGCCCATGTGCCCATCGCCCGGGGGCAGGTGCAGGAAACCGGCGACTTCGAACTGGACGGCGTGACCTTCCCGGCCGCGGAGGTGCCGCTCGAATTCCTCGACCCGGCGGATGAATGCGACGGGGGCGGCGCGATGTTCCCCACCGGCCGCGTGGTCGACGACCTGGAAGTGCCCGGCGTCGGAACCTTCCGCGCGACGCTCATCAACGCGGGGATTCCCACCATCTTCCTGAACGCCCGGGACATCGGCTACACCGGCACGGAGTTGCAGGGCGACATCAACGAGGACAAGGCCGCATTGGCGCGCTTCGAGACCATCCGCGCCTGGGGTGCGGTGAAGATGGGGCTCATCACCGACGTGGCCGAGGCTGCCACGCGCCAGCACACGCCGAAGGTTGCCTTCGTCGCACCGCCCGCGGACTACGTGGCTTCCAGCGGCAAGGCCGTGCAGGCGGGCGACGTCGACCTGCTGGTGCGAGCCTTGTCGATGGGCAAGCTGCACCATGCCATGATGGGCACAGCGGCCGTGGCCATCGGCACGGCGGCGGCGGTGCCCGGTACGCTGGTCAACCTGGCCGTCGGTGGCGGGACACGCAACGCGGTCCGCTTCGGGCACCCCTCCGGCCTGCTGCGCGTGGGCGCGGAGGCCAGGCAGGACAACGGCCAGTGGACGGTCACCAAGGCACTCATGAGCCGCAGCGCCCGCGTGCTCATGGAAGGCTGGGTGCGCGTCCCGGGCTGACCCCTTTCAGTCATATTCGGAGCTAGACATGTCCACCCGCAAGCAACTCAAGCAACTCGTCGAGGCACGCAGCGGCCTGATCGTGCCCGGCGCATTCAACGCGCTTTCCGCCAGGGTGATCGCCGACCTCGGCTTCAAGGCCATCTACGTCACCGGCGCCGGCGTGACCAACATGTGGTTCGGCATGCCCGACCAGGGCTTCATGGGCCTGGCCGAGATCGCGGACCACACGGCGCGCATCCGCGACGCGGTGGACGTGCCGCTGCTCGTCGATGCGGACACGGGCTTCGGAAACGCGCTCAACGTGGTCCACACCGTGCGCACGCTCGAGCGTGCCGGCGCCGACTGCATCCAGCTCGAAGATCAGGTCGCACCCAAGCGCTGCGGCCACTTCTCGGGCAAGGAGGTCATCAGTACCGAGGAAGCCGTCAGCAAGATCAAGGCCGCCGTCGACGCGCGCCGCGACCCCGATCTCCTCATCATGGCCCGCACCGACGCCGCCGCCACGCACGGCTTCGAGGCCGCCGTGGAGCGCGCGCAGAGATTCGCGGAGGCAGGCGCGGACATCCTGTTCGTCGAGGCCGTGACCAAGGCCGATGAGGTGCGCGCGCTCCCGCAGCGCCTGGCCAAGCCGCAGCTGATGAACATGGTGATCGGCGGCAAGACGCCCATCTTCAACGCCGACCAGCTGGCCGGGCTGGGCTTCGGCATCGTGCTGTACGCCAACGCCGCGCTGCAGGGCGCGGTGGCGGGCATGCAAAAGGCCCTGACCGCGTTGCGCGACGAGAAGGAGGTACAGGAGTCCAGCGGCCTCGTCACCCCGTTCGCCGAACGCCAGCGCCTGGTCGGCAAGCCCGAATGGGACGCGCTGGAAAAGCGCTACACCTGATCCTTCCGGGCTGAACCCCCGGCACCCGGAGCCCGTCTGCGCTTTGCCGGGACGGGGGCGACCGGATGGCGGGCGAGTTCGACGAAGGCCCGGACATAGTCGATGTCCGTGTCGGCTTCGCGCGCGCCCAGGAAGATCTGCTTGGCGATGCCGCGCGCCCCGAGCCGCACGGGCACCACGTCGTGCTTGTCGGCGTACTCCTGCACCAGCCAGCGCGGCAGCGCCGCCACGCCGCGGCCGCTGGCCACCATCTGCAGCATGATGTCCGTGGTCTCGATCGTCTTGTGGCGCCTGGGCGTGACGCCCGCTGGCAGCAGGAACTGGTTGTAGATGTCCAACCGCTCGACGTCGACCGGGTAGGTGATCAGCACTTCCCTGGTGAGCTGCGGCGGCTTGACGTAGGCGGCGCCGGCCAGGGCGTGGTTCTTGGCAACGACCAGCACCTGTTCGTAGTCGAAGACGGGCTCGAACTTCAGTCCTGGCTTGAACAGCGGGTCGGGCGTGACCAGCACGTCGATGTCGTAGCCGAACAGCGCGCCGATACCGCCGAACTGGAACTTCTGCTTCACGTCCACGTCCACGTCGGGCCAGGCGGCCAGATACGGCGAGACGATCTTCAGCAGCCACTGGTAGCAGGGATGGCACTCCATGCCGATGCGCAGCGTGCCGCGCTCGCCCTGCGCGAACTGGCGCAGCCGCTCCTCGGCCAGTTGAAGCTGGGGCAGCACCCGGTTGGCCACGGCCAGCAGGTACTGCCCCGCCTGCGTCAGCCGCAGGCTGCGGCCCTCGCGCAGCCAGATGTCGGTGCCCAACTGCTGCTCCAGCTTCTTCATGCTGTGGCTGAGCGCGGACTGCGTGACGTGCAGCACTTCCGCCGCGGCGGTCAGCGACCCCTGCTTCTCGACCTCCTGCACGACGGACAGATGGATGCGTTCCAGCATGATGGATGAGCAAAACTCATGAATACGTGAGAAACAACCATTTTACTTCATTGGTTGGTCTGCCTAGCATCCGCGCTTTCCTCTTCTCCTGTTTTCTGAGAGCGGCACATGACCACGATCCACAACCTCGGCTTTCCCCGCATCGGCGCCAGGCGCGAACTGAAGTTCGCACTGGAGTCGTACTGGAAAGGCGAATCCTCGCGCGACGAGCTCAGGGCGCTGGGCGCCCAGCTGCGTCAGCGCCACTGGGAAGACCAGGCCGGCCTGGACCTGGTGCCGGTGGGCGACTTCTCGTTCTACGACCAGGTGCTGGACATGAGCTTCACGCTGGGCAACCTGCCCGAGCGCGTGCAGGGGTTCCACGGCGACGCACTGGACAACTATTTCCGCGTGGCGCGCGGCCGCTCGGCCAAGGGCGCGGACGGCCATGCGGCCTGCTGCGCGGGGGTGGCCGCCGGGGAGATGACCAAGTGGTTCGATACGAACTACCACTACATCGTGCCCGAGTTCACCGCAGCGACGCAGTTCAAGCTCGATGCCACGCGCCTGCTGGAACAGCTGGCCGAAGCCAGGGCACGGGGCGTGAACGCCAAGCCCGTGATCGTCGGCCCGGTCACGTACGTGGCGATCGGCAAGGCCAAGGACGATTCGAACAAGCTGGCCTTGCTCGAACGGCTGCTGCCCGTGTACGCCAAGCTGCTCGACACGCTGACCGCGCAAGGCGTGGAATGGGTGCAGATCGACGAACCCATCCTGGTGACCGAACTTGCGCCTGACTGGCAGCATGCGTTCAACACGGCCTATCACCAGATCAAGGGCGCCAAGGTCAAGCTGCTGGTGGCGACGTACTTCGGCCATTTGCAGGAGAACGCCTATCTCGCGGCCAACCTGCCGGTGGCCGGCCTGCACGTCGACGCCGTCAACGACCGCGCGGGCGTGCAGCCGCTGATCAACCTGCTGCCGACGCACAAGGTGCTGTCGCTGGGCGTCATCAACGGCCGCAACATCTGGAAGACCGACCTCACGGCAGTTCTTGACTGGATCGAGCCGCTGGCCGAGCGCCTGGGCGAACGCCTGTGGATCGCGCCCTCGTGCTCGCTGCTGCACGTGCCCGTGGACCTGAACAGCGAACACAAGCTCGATGCCGAAGTGAAGTCATGGCTGGCGTTCGCGCTCCAGAAGCTCGACGAATTGCGTGTCCTCGGCAAGGCGCTGCGCGAAGGCCGTGACGCCGTGAAGGAAGCGCTTGCCGCCAACCAGGCCGCGCTGGCCTCGCGCCGTGCCTCGCCACGCGTGAAGAATCCGGTCGTGCAAGCGGCCGTGGCGCGCATCACTGCCCATATGGGCGAGCGCGAAAGCACCTATGCCAGGCGCGCGGCCAAGCAGGCAGCCTCGCTGAGGCTTCCGAAATTCCCGACCACCACCATCGGCTCCTTCCCGCAGACCCCCGAGATCCGCCACGCTCGCAGCGAGTTCAAGGCCGGCCGCCTGGACCATCCGGGCTACCAGGCGGCGATGCGCGCCGAGATCGAGCGCAGCGTGCGCGAGCAGGAAAAGCTCGAGCTGGACGTGCTGGTGCACGGCGAGGCCGAGCGCAACGACATGGTCGAGTACTTCGGCGAGCAGCTCGACGGCTACGCGTTCAGCCAGTTCGGCTGGGTGCAGTCCTACGGTTCGCGCTGCGTGAAGCCGCCGATCCTGTTCGGCGACATCAGCCGCCCGCGTCCGATGACCGTGGAGTGGACCACGTACGCCCAGTCGCTGACCCGCAAGCCCATGAAGGGCATGCTGACCGGCCCGGTGACGATCCTCAACTGGTCCTTCGTGCGCGATGACCAGCCGCGCTCGGCTTCGTGCAGGCAGCTCGCGCTGGCCATCCGAGACGAGGTGCAGGACCTGGAGAAGGCCGGCGTGCAGGTGATCCAGATCGACGAGGCCGCACTGCGCGAAGGCCTGCCGCTGCGCAAGTCGCAGTGGAACGAGTACCTCGCCTGGGCGGTGGAATCGTTCCGCATCACGGCCAACGGCGTGCGCGACGAGACCCAGATCCACACGCACATGTGCTATTCGGAGTTCAACGACATCATCGCGTCGATCGCCGACATGGACGCCGACGTGATCACGATCGAGACCAGCCGGTCCGACATGGAGTTGCTGGACGCGTTCGAGAACTTCCAGTACCCCAATGAAATCGGCCCCGGCGTGTACGACATCCACTCGCCCAACATTCCCACGCAGGAACACATCGTGCAGTTGATGAAGAAGGCGGCAGAGCGGGTGCCGGCCGAGCGCTTGTGGGTCAACCCCGATTGCGGCCTCAAGACCCGCCAATGGGGCGAGGTGATCCCGGCGCTGACCGCCATGGTCGGAGCGGCCAAGACGTTGCGCGCGAAGGGCGGCGCTCAGTGGCAGTCGCCAGCTATCGGATCGTGAGCTTCAGCACGTAGTTGACGGGGGACACGGCCTTCATGGTCTGGAACACGCTTACTTCGTAGGTCTTCCTGGTGCTTCGAAACTGAAGACTGTCGCGGCCGTCCGCAACGCCGTCGACGGTGAACGCGACGGCATTGCCCGCGGAGCTGACGGACAGTTGAACGTTCTGGCCATCGCCGGTGCTGAAGCGCAGGCAATCCACCCCGTCCGCAGGGGCGGTGCCGCGAACATCGGCCGAGCTCGCGCCGCGTTCGAACTTGATGGTCCGGCATTGCTCCTGCACCGCGGCCGATGCCGCGCCGAGGGCGAACGCCAAGGCGGCGGCCATTGGGACGAACGTCGTGGCGAGGCGCCGAATCATTCAGGTCTCCTTGCCGGGCAGCAGCCACAGCGGCGCGGAGGACTTTCCTGTCCTTGCCACTTCGCCGCAGTAGTCGGTCTTGGAGAACTTGCCCTTCGCGCGGGCCGAGGGCACCGACGTCCACTTGACGTTGAGGGACTCCTGAAGCGTACCGTCCTTCGAGATGCTGGTCGCGGAATCGTCGCGTTCGCCGAATCCCGTCGTGACGGCACCATTGGCCTTGTGCGCATCGTCCACGGGCCACGAACACACCATCAGGTACCGCGGCGCCTGCTCGCCCGTCATCGGCGGCTTCGGCGTCTCGAACTTGCGCCTGACGGTCGAAAGGCTTTGCGTGGGCTGATACTCGGTGCGACCGATGAACGTGACATTGCCGGCATCGTCCACACCGAAGGCCGCCGCGCCGCCCGGGTTCTGTGGATTGCCTGGAACGATGACGCTTGCGTGCAGTATGTACCGCTGGCCCTTGCTCTTTCCCCTGTAGACGGTCGTTCCCATCACCCATGCGGAAATCGGTGGGTCTGCCGGCGCGGGGGCTTGGGAAAACGCGGGGGCCGAGCTGGCGGCCACGGCTGCGGCCAATGCCAGCCTGGCAATGCGGCCGGGTCGGTCGCCGGCTGCGGACATACGCTCGATGGCATGCATGGCGCTTCCTCGTTGTGCACCCGCCCGAGGGCCGTCCGGGAACGAGTGACTTCGCGCGAGCCTAGCGCAGATGCGCGACGCGTGAAACTGGCCAGATGGGCGATGAGCTTCAGGCACGATCGCTCACTTCCGTTAGGTCAAGCGCGAATTCCCGAGTGGGCTGGAGACCAGATACTCATTGATAATGCGACCCATTCGTAATTGTTGACTCGGCTCTCAGCCTCTCTTGCAGTCGCTCCCTGCAGAGTGCGCCAGCCGCCATGGGACGTGCCTTGCTGGAGCGCTATTACCGCGAACTGCTGAACTTTCTGCACCGCCAAGTCGATGACCGCGACACGGCGGCTGACCTGGCGCAGGAGAGCTACGCCCGCGTGCTGGCCGTCGAACACGCCGGACGCGGCATCCACAATGCGCGCGCCTTGCTCTACCGGACCGCTCGCAATCTGCTGGTCGACCAGCACCGGCGCGCCGAGGTACGTCGGCACGATGATCTGGACGCGATGCCGGAGGCCGAGCAACCGACCGCGCCACGGCATCTGCAGCCCGACGCCGCCCTGGCGTCGCAGCAGTTCGTGCGTGCTTATGTCGGCGCTATCGAAGGCCTGCCCCCTCGCTGCCGGGAGGCGTTCGTCCTGCACATCTTTGACGAACTGACCTATGCGCAAGTCGCCCAGCGAATGGGCATCTCCGTCAGCATGGTGGAAAAGCACATCGTGCGAGGCATGCTGGCCTGCAGGCAGTGCGAGCGCGACGTCGATACAAGGTGAGATATCGACACCCCTCGTGCGTCTACAGTCTCAAGTGCTGCCGCTGTCCCCGCCCCGCATGAACTCGCCTACCCAAGCTCACGATGCTGCCGACCACGACGCGGGCGCGGACGCTCGCGCGTTGGAAATGTTCGCGCAGGACCATGACCCGATCGAGCTGGCCGCTGCCACCTGGGCGGCGCGGCGGCACAACGGTCTGAGTGCCGAGGCCCAGATCGAGTGGCAGGCGTGGCTGTCTGCCGACCCCAGGCATGCCGTGGCCTATGAGGGCATCACGGCGACTATGGGGCGCGTTCGCTTGATGCCCGCTGAAGACGTCACCGCACTCAAGTCCGGCCTGACGGGGGCCCCGAGAAAGCGCATTGCGACGCCGCTTGCGCCGCCATTCCGCAAGACCGCAAGTCAACCCGCGGAACGCGGGAAATGGCGCCGCGGCCGCGGCCCGTTGTTCGCGCCGGCCGCCGTTGCCGTCCTGGTGGTGGCGGTCGTCGGAACGAGCTGGCTGGGCTTGGACAGGTGGCGAAGCTTGCCGATCTACGAGCACGCGTTTGCCACCGAGCGCGGTCAACAGATCATGGCCACCCTGCCTGACGATCCGACGCACGGGAGCACGGTGCAGCTGGACACCGCCACCCGGTTGGACGTGCGCCTTTTTCACAGCCGTCGCGAGGTCCATCTGACCGAAGGCCAGGCGCTGTTCTCCGTCAGCTCGGACAAGGCGCGGCCGTTTCACGTGCGTGCCGGGAATCTGCTTGTCACGGTGGTCGGCACGCGCTTTTCCGTCCGGCATACGCATTCGGGGCTGGATGCCGGACGGACGGTGGTATCGGTAGAAGAGGGGAGCGTCCGAGTGAGCCGAGCGGCACCACCCGCACAAGGCCGCGACGGCGGGGTGGAGAGCAGCGAGGCGATCGACAAGCCCGTGGACCTTGCGGCCGGCCAGATGGTGGTGGGCGACGACAGCGGCATCGGACCGGTGACGCCGGTGTCGCCGGCGGCCAGCGCTTCATGGCGCTCCGGGCGTATCAGCTTCGACAGCACGCCGCTGGCACTGGCCCTGGCCGAGTTCGAGCGCTATCGCAGCACGGGCCTGGTCATCAACGATCCCGCTGTTGCCAAGCTCAAGGTGGGAGGCAGCTACAACGTCCAGCAGCTTTCGCGCTTCACCGATGCCTTGCCTCATGTGCTGCCGGTTCGCCTGGTGCCCCACGGCGACGTCACCGAAATCGCGCTTCGGAAGCCTTGAATTCTTCTCGATTTGTGGTGTCGCGACCTGAGGGTTCGCTCGGGCTGATGCGTCTTCAGCGGTAGGAGCAGGCGGAACTCCTCGAGGCCGCCTGAAAAAAGACCATCTACCGAGGAGATACCGATCCATGCGCGCCGCGCGTTTCAACCCTGCCCCGCTGACCCTGGCGGCTGCCATTGCCGCGACCTTCGCCGCAGGCATCACGCCCGCCGCACATGCCCAGACCGGCGTCGCAACTCCGGGCGCCACAGCGCTCTCGATTCCTGCGCAGTCGCTCGCGCAGGCGCTCAACGAGCTGGCTCGACAGGCCAACTTGCAGATGAGCTTCCCGGCAGCCCTGGTAGCCGGAAAGACCGCGCCGGCCGTGTCGGGTCGCCTGACAGCGACCCAGGCGCTGGAGCGGCTGCTGGCCGGCAGCGGCCTGGAGGCGACAGTCGACGGTTCGGCCGTGCTGGTCAGGCAGGCCCCGACCGGCCAGACGAGCGCACCCAGCCTTCCGGTGGTCCAGGTGACGGACTCGGCCACCCGGCTGCCTGACGCCTACCCCGGTGGGCAAGTGGCGTACGGCGGCCGCATTGGGCTACTGGGCGACAAGGACATGCTGGACACCCCGTTCAACTCGACGCAGTACACCTCGCAGCTGATCGACGACCAGCAGGCGCAGAACCTGGGTGATGTCCTGCTCAACGACCCCACGGTTCGGAACACCTACTCACGCGGGTCCGGGCGCGACGAATTCAATATCCGCGGATTCACGCTGTTCAACTACGACGTCTCCTTCAACGGGCTGTACGGCCTCTCTCCGCGCAATTCCAGCTCGATGATCGGCATCGAGCGCGTGGAGGTCCTGCGCGGTCCCAACGCCTTGCTCAACGGCATGGCGCCTGCGGGTTCTGTCGGTGGCGCCATCAACCTCGTGCCCAAGCGGGCCGGCGCAGAAAATCTCAACCGGCTGGCACTCTCCTATATCGATGACGGTCAGTTCGGCACCCAGTTCGACGTCGCGCGTCGCTTCGGCGCGAACAGGGAATTGGGGGTGCGCGCCAACGCCCTCTACCGGTCGGGCGACACGCCCATCGACCACTCCAGCGAAAGCGTGGACGCCTTCGCCCTCGGCGTCGACTACCAGGGCGATCGCGTGCGGCTGGAGGCCGACCTAACCTACCAGAACCGACTGACGTATGCGCGCAGCGGCCTGTTGTTCCCGCCCGAGGCGGGCATACCCATCGGCCCGGCCCCCGATGCCAAGACCAACTTCCTGCCTGAGTGGACGTACTGGAAGACCAAGGAACTCTCGGGCATGGTGCGCGCAGAGGTAGACGTGGCGCCCGGTGTGACGGCCTGGGGAGCCATCGGCGCGCAGCAGTACGACTTCAGAAGCCTGCAGACCAGTTGGCTGATGCTGGACACCCAAGGCGAGATCGCCGGACGTCCCGCGCGGCTGAACGAGGACATTGAAACCAGGACGGCCGAGGCCGGTCTGCGCGGCAAATTCGAGACGGGCCCGCTGCACCATGAGCCCGTGATGAGTGTCAGCACCTACGCTTCGGAACAGGGGACGCGCCGCCAGAACGGCGACATCATCTTTTCCAGTCTCTACGCGCCCGTCGACATTCCAGAGCCGAGCATCGCGATCGCCGCCGGCACACCGAAGGTGGCCGACACGCGGCTGCGCAGCCTCGCGCTGGCGGACACGATCTTCTCCAGCGATCGGCGCATCCAGGTGACGCTCGGCGCACGCAACCAGCAGGTCGAGACGTCCGGCTTCAACCCCGTCAGCGGCGCCCAGATCGCGCATTACGACGAATCTGCCGTGACGCCGATGGCGGCAATGGTGTTCAAGGCCACCGACGCGTTGTCGGTGTATGGGAACTACATCGAAGGCCTGAGCCAGGGCCCCGTCGCGCCCGATGGCGCCGCCAACGCGGGTCAGGTGTTCCCGCCAATCAAGACCAGGCAACTGGAGCTCGGCACGAAGTACGACTTTGGCACTTTTGCTGCCACGTTCAGTGTGTTCCAGATCGAGCGCCCGAGCAGCTTTCTGGACCCTTTGAGCCTTCTCTTCAGAGCGGACGGCGAACAGCGCAATCGCGGCGCCGAACTCATCACCCAGGGCGAGCTCGCCCGGGGCGTGCGCCTGCTGGCGGGGGCCGCCTACACCGATGGCACCTTGCTGAAGACGGAAGGCGGCGTCAACGACGGCCGCACCGCGCCTGCGACGCCGAAGTTCCAGCTGAACGTCGCCGGCGAATGGGACACGCCCTTCTTGCCTGGCTTCACGTTGACGGCGCGCGCATTGCGCACCAGCGGACAGTACGTGGATGTCGGCAACACACAACAGCTTCCAGGCTGGACGCGCTACGACATCGGCGCCCGGTATCGCTTCATGACCGGCAACATACCGGTCACGATTCGCGGCGCCATCGAAAATGTGCTGGACAAGAGCTACTGGCAGTCGGCAGCGCGCGAAGGTCTGACGGTCGGGGCACCACGCACGTTCCTGTTGTCGGTCTCGGCGGATTTCTGAACTGTGGATTGCGAGGCGGCCGACGGTCGCGGCAGCACCTGAAACCGTCCCATGACTTCCGCGCACTGGAATGTGTTCTCGCGATGCCTGGCGGCCGTGCTCGGCGGCTACGCGCTTGCCAGCACATTGCCCGTGGCCATCGTGGCGGCCTGCTGGGGCGGCGCAGCGCGTTCCGATGCCGTGCTGATCGCCATGCAAATGAGCTTTGCTGTCTACGCCGGCGCCATCATGTGGGCGTTCTCGGCGGGCAGTGCGCGGTCTGCATGGGCAGGGCTTGGCGTGCTGGTGTTGTTGAGCAGCCTCGTGGCATGGGCGCTCCTGTGAAATGAGGTGGTTGCGGCCATGAAGGACCGTTTCCGACAATCCATGGCGTGGCTGCACACCTGGCTGGGCCTGCTGTTCGGCTGGCTGCTGTACTTCATCTTCATCACAGGCACGCTCGGCTATCTGGACACGGAGATCGATCGCTGGATGCGCCCCGAACTGCCGGTCGCGTCCTATCCGCCTTCTCAGAAGATGGCGATCGACCGCGCGCAAGCCTTCCTGCAATCGCATGCGGCCCATGGTCAACGCTGGACCCTCACACTGCCGATCGACCGCAACGAGCCCTATCTGCACGTGTCGTGGCAAGCAGCGCGTGCGGGCGCGCCCGCTGCGTCGGGCACCGCCTATCTCGATCCTGGCTCAGGCCGACAGATCGAGACACGGGACACGGGCGGCGGTCAGGCGCTCTATCAGATGCACTGGCGGCTGCACTATCTGCCGCCACTGGGCAGTCTCTGGATCGTGGGCATCGCCACGCTCGCGTTGCTGCTTGCCCTGGTCACCGGCATCGTCGTGCACAGGAAGATCCTTGCGGACTTCTTTACCTTCCGACCGCGCAAGGGCCAGCGCTCCTGGCTCGATGCGCACAATGTGGCGAGCGTGGTGTCGCTGCCGTTCCAGCTGATGATCACGTACTCAGGTCTGATCTTCCTGATGTTCTCGTTCATGCCCCTGGTCGCCGCCGCCTGGTACGGGCCCGGCCAGGCGAGTCAGGATGTCTTCCTGGACGAGGTGTTCCCGCCGCTGGCATCGGCGCCAGCCGCTGGCCGGTCGGCCATGCTCCTGCCGCTTGATCGGCTATGGCGCGACGCGCAAGACCGCTGGGGCCCGAATGCCGTCGCCGCGCTGGAGGTGCAGGATCCAAATGACGCGCATGCCCGCGTCCACGTCATCGGGAACTTTGCCGCCGGCCCGCTTCGCGCGACGAGCATCCTCACCTACGACGGTGTGAGTGGCGAACGGTTGGCGGAGCGGCAGGCCTGGCAATCCGGCCCGAAGGCGTTGCGGGACGCGATGCTGGGCCTGCACGAAGGCATGTTTGCACCGCCTGCTCTGCGCGCCATCTATGTGCTGTCAGGCCTGCTGGGCGCCGTCATGATCGCCACGGGGATGGTGCTGTGGTGCGTCAAGCGCCGCCAGCGTGCGGAAAGGGGCCGAGACATGGCACACGCGGGACTGCGCCTGGCGGAACGACTGAACGTTGCCGTGTTCATCGGCCTGCCGGTAGCGATCGGTGCCTACTTCTGGGCGAATCGGCTCCTGCCCACCGGTATGGCGCACCGCGCCGAACTGGAGATGCACGCCTTGTTCGCTGCCTGGCTGCTGATGTTCATCCTTGCCGCGCTGCGCCCGGCGCTTTGCGCATGGAAGGAACAGGCAATCTTCGCCGCGGTGGCGTTTGGCTTGCTGCCCGTTCTGAATGCGGCAACGACCTCGCGGCACCTCCTGCAATCAGTGCCGGATGCCGACTGGGTCATGGCCGGATTCGATCTGGCCTCGCTTGCAATCGGTGCCGCGTTCGCCGGCCTCGCCTGGAAGGTGAAGCGGCACCAGGCACGGCGCACATTGTGCTGATCGCAGTCGCGCTGCTCAGTCTGTCCGTGCCGGGGATGGCCGCCCTGGCGTTCGCCATGGAGCGACACCAAACATGGCTAGCGCCCCGCTGGCGTGGCCGCAACGCGCGGTTGGCATTGCGCGCGGCCGGCATCACGCTGCTGGCGTCGGCGCTGGCATGCGCGGTGGTCGCCATTGGCTGGTCCTTCGGCGTGCTGCTCTGGCTCGGCTTGCTGACTCCTTCGGCCCTGGCGATTGTTGGAGTTCTTGCGCTTGGCCAGAAGTGCTCAGAAAGGTGAGAACGCCAAATCGCCCTCACTTCATCTGGTCACGCAGAAGCTTCCTGTTCACTTTGCCCACGGCGGTCTTGGGAATTGCCTGCGCGAAGACGATGCGCTGAGGCTTCTTGTATGACGCCAGCGATTGCGCAACATATGAGATCAAGTCCTGCTCTCCGACGGCTTGGCCCGCACGCAGGACCACCACCGCTGTGACCACTTCAACCCACTTGTCGTCCGGGGCGCCGACCACTGCACATTCGGCAATCGCAGGGTGACCAAGCAGCACGTCCTCTACCTCGCGCGGGTAGACGTTGTAGCCGCCCGAGATGATCATGTCAGACGTACGGTCCTTCAAATACAGGAAGCCGTTGGCATCAAATACGCCTACGTCGCGGGTTTTGACCCAGCCGTCGCTGGTGAACGTGTTCGCGTTCAGCTCGGGCGCGTTGTAGTAGCCGCGGACGGCCGAAGGCGCACGAACCACGATCTCTCCAGGCTCTCCCTGGGCCGCCTCGTTGCCGGACTCGTCCACCAGCTTGAGCTCGACATCGACCGAGGGCTGTCCGCACGCGCCAAGGCGCTCGCCCTCGTGGTCTTCAGGGCGCAGCACCGCCAAGCACAACGGAACCTCGGTTTGCCCGTAGTACTGATAGAAACGCTCACGCCCCCACAGAGCCATCGCTCGCTCGATCGTGGCGCGCGGCATTGGCGAGGCGCCGTAGATGACTTGTTTGAGCGACGAAACATCGGCCGCCGCAATGTCTGGCAGTTCGCACAGCATCTGAAGCATGGTCGGCACGAGGTTGATCGCCGTAATTGCGTTGTCTCTGATGGCTTGCAGGAAGCCGCGCGGTTCGAAGCCCGGCAGAACCACCGTGCGGGCACCCCTGAGCCAGAACGGCAGGACGAACACACCGCTCGCATGGATGAGCGAGGCCGCGTGCAGCATCGCGTCGTTTCGGTCCGGCGAAATGAGGTTGAGCAGGACGTTCTTGCAAATGGCCGCGTAAGACGCCTGTGTGTGCTGGGCTGCCTTCAAGGTACCGGTGGTGCCTGACGTGAACAAGGTCAGCACCACATCGTCGGGCTCGGGTACGTAGTCCAGAGGCGCGTCCGCCGAGGACTCCGCGAGCGCCAGCAGATCCGCAGCGCCGTGGTCCGCCCCCTCCAAGTGGCTGCCGAGCCCGAGAAGACGAAGGCCGGGAACGGCAGCCGCAATCTCGGCTGCGCGCGCTTGAAGGTCGGGCCCGAAGACGAGCGCCTGGACAGCCGTTTCCTGAACCATTCGCACGTGCTCGGCTGCCGAGAGCCTGCTGTTGAGCGGAACTCGATTGAGGCCCGCCTTCACACAGGCAAAGTCCAGTGGAACACTCAAGATGCTGTTGTTGACCAGGAGCGCAACGCGCTGCCTGGACCCAATGCCACATCCGCGCAGCGCGTTGCCCAACCGGTTACTCAGCAGGTCAACCTCAGAGAAGGTCAGGGATTGGCCTGCGAAGGAAATCGCGACGCGCGGGCCGTGCTGGCGGGCACCGCGTTTGATAATGTCCAGGTAGGTCGCACCTGTGGCATGCGAGTTGGTCATGCTTGTCTCCTTGCGTTGTTGGTTCTTCATGCCGCTTCCGGCGCGTCAAAACTGCCGTGACGACCCGCTCCTTGAGCGAACCGGCTCGCGCCATGCACTCCTTCGGCCAGGACCATTGGCGTGCCAATGCGTCCCTCGTTGCGCAGTGCCTCGGCGAGTTCCAGATTCCATTGCTCATAGGCAGAACGCCGATCGGCCAGCATGCATTCCTGAGGAAACGAGAGGATCTGCTGGGCCAGTTCCAAGCTCGCCTCAAGCGCTTGGCCTTGAGGGACTACCCGGTTGACCAGTCCCATGGCCAGCGCTTCGTCTGCCTTGACCGGCCGACCGGTCATGATGAGGTCGAGCGCGCGGCCCATGCCGACAATTCTGGGAAGGCGAACCGTCCCTCCGTCGATGAGCGGTACGCCCCAGCGTCTGCAAAAGACACCAAGGACGGCGCTGTGCGCAGCCACCCTCATGTCGGCCAACAAGGCCAGTTCCAGGCCGCCTGCCACCGCATAGCCTTCGATGGCGGCAATCAGGGGTTTTGACAGCATCATGCGGGTGGGGCCCATAGGGCCGGGACCTGCGCCACTTCCGTCCAAAGCCGCCCGTCGTTGGGGGTCTCCGACAGACTTGAGGTCGGCGCCCGCACAAAAGTGTTCCCCCTGACCCGTCAGAATCGCGACACGCGCCCGAGGGTCAGCCTCGAAACGTTCAAATGCCTGGCGCAACTCGACGCCCATTGGTCCGTCGACCGCGTTGCGGCGCTCGGGCCTTGCCAGCGTGATGACGCACACGCCACCGATTTGCTCTACTTTTACATTGTCAGGCTCGGCCAATTGATGCTCCATGCTGCTTCGGCAGGGATGCTATGGGTTGTTTCAAAGTTTCACAACGACGGCAATTCCATGTAACTTTGAGGGATGCGTTTGAAAGCTCCCGACCTGTTACTCGACCTGCTTGGCACCAATGAGCAACCCGTGCCGACCCAGGTCCTCATCCAAGCCGGGCGGCTCATTGGCATTGGCGACGTCGCGATTCGAGTGGCGCTGGGGCGCTTGGTGGTAGACGGGAAGATCGAGCGGCACGCGCGTGCGAGCTACCGAGCCCGTCGTCCAGCGGGCGTAGCACGCGCGGTCACGAATTGGCGAGACAAGCACTTCGTGATGGGCCCTTGGGAGGCCGGACAATGGATTGCCATTCAGGACGCAGGCGTGGCACGCGCGGAGAAGATTGTCTGGCGCCGTCACCAGTTGGCGATGGACTTGTGGGGATTCAGACAGCTCAGAGCGGGCTTGCACGTGCGGCCCGCGAACCTGCGCCTTTCTGTCGACGAGCTGAGGGCGCAGATGACGGACGTGGGGCTTTCCCCCTCGGCGTTCGCGTTTCACGTCAGTGCGTTGCCGAAGGAAATAGAGATCCAAGCGCGAGGCCTTTGGCGTGTCGAGGAAATTGTTGCAACGGACACTGCGCTGCTCAAGCGACTTCGAGCAAGCCTGCCGCGGCTCGCCCGGTCCACGCTGGATCACGCGGTGGTGGAGTCGTTTGTCTTGGGCCGGGAGGTCATCGAGTACCTGGTGCGGGACCCTTTGCTTCCGTCAGAACTCATGAAATCGGCCCTGCGCCTGCAATTGCTCGAAGCCGCACGGCGCTATCAAGACCACGGCAAGAATCTTTGGCGGCAGTGGATTGCCGAACGCTTGAGCGGCGCACGTTGAGGTTTGCTAGATGGCGTGGGTCGCGAGGAGCGATGGGTGCGGCGCACGGCGCGCAGCTTCATCGCCGGGGCAGGTCGGGCCACCCCACCCTGCGGCAGACCTTGCGGCACGCCTCCTGGCTGACTCCAAGCATGCTGGCGATGTCCCTAAACTGCATTCAGTCCTTGCGTACGGCGCGCGAGTCTGCGGTCCGGGAGCAGTCGAGGGGCGCGAAACGAAGAAGTGTGGAAACGTTCACATTGCGGAGTAAGTAATCATTTCTACAATGCCCGACAGCGCCGCTGCGTGCTATTGGGGAGACCGCGCGCAGCGTTCCATTGGTGTGACATGCCGGTACTCGAAGGGTGTCGGGGTAAGAAGGGCTAGACGTCAATGAGGTCCTACAGAGAAGCAAAGTCGTTCTCGCCGTCGCACCATACAGCGTAGGTCATGAGCATCTTGCGCAGCGCAGCCACACTGCGCAACCTTCGCGAGCAACCGATGTGGAAGCTCCTTGCTGCCGACCGTGCGCCTGTCATTGCCGCCCTGTTGGACAACTTGCTCCTTCAGGACGAGAAGGTGCTCTCCGCGTCTACCTTCGAAGAGCGGCTTACGCGAGACATGGAAGCGCTTCGCGCGCAGGGCTACGAGTTGCCTTACGCGGCACCGGCCTATGTGCGGGAATGGCTTGACCTGGGTTGGCTGTCGCGGCGTCTTGCTCAAGGCGCCGCCGAGGAAGAGCTCAGCCTCACGACCGATGCAGCAAATGCCGTGCGCTTCGTTGTTGGGTCGACCCAGCCGCGCCGCACTGCAACGGAAAGCCGTCTGGCAACTGTCATCAACCAACTGCAGCGACTTGCCGAAGAAACTGATGGGGACCGCAAAAGCCGACTCGAGTCACTGATCGAGCAGCGCGACTGTATAGACCGCGAGATTGAGCGCGTCAACAACGGCCAAATCACGACGCTGCCAGATGAGCGGGCGTTGGAGCGTGCTCGCGACATTATCTTTCTCGCCGAGGAACTGGTTGCGGATTTTCGGCAGGTGCGCGATGAATTTGAGCGACTCAACCGCGACCTACGCGCAACCCTTATGGATCACGAAGGCAGCCGCGGCCATGTCCTTGAGAAGCTCTTCAGCGGCGTGGACGTCATCGGCGATAGCGACGCCGGTCGCACCTTCCAGGCCTTCTGGCGCCTCCTCAATGACTACGAGCAGTCCGCCATCCTCGACGATGCCGTCGATGCGCTGAACTCTCGCTCATTCTCCAGAAGTCTGAGTGATGCCGACCGGCGCATGTTGCGCAACCTCACGAGTCTTCTGCTCAAGGAAGGTTCGACTGTGCATGAAGTGCAGCAAAGCTTTGCCCGAGGCCTGAAGCATTTCGTTCAGAGTCGGGAGTTCATGGAAAACCGGCGACTGCATCAGCTGCTCGGGGCGGCCCAGCGCGGCGCTGTTCAAGTCAAGGATCAGCTCCGTACCAACGCCAATATCGACTTCACCCTCACCTCGACGGGTGCCCGGGTCGCTTCAGCTGCCCAGTGGGGCTTGCTCGACCCAGAAATGCGAATGGCGGACACCACGATGGAGAAAGTGCCCGAGGGCGAACTCTCGATGGATCAAATTGTTGAGATGGTTCGTCGTTCGGAAATCGACCTCCGTGCCCTGAAGCGCAACATCCTCGCCCTCCTAGAAGACAAGGAAGTGGTGAGCTTGACCGAGTTGCTCGAAAGCTTTGATGTTGAGCAAGGCCTGGGCAGCGTCGTGGGCTATCTCTCCTTGGCGGCGAAGCACGGTCAGATTTTTGACACGCAGCCCTGCTCCATTGAATGGACGGGCGCAGACGGCGTGCGTCGACGTGCTGACGCTCCCACCGTGTTCTTCCGTCGGGAACGGGCCCATGAATTCCAGCTTTGACATTTTTCCTTCCGACGAGCACGGCACTCCCACCGACTCGTTGGAGGCTTCGGTAGCCGCGTTGCAGGTGACCCGTCAGCAGACCTTCGAGGGCGATAGCGGCGCCCTGCCGCTAGACACGCGCCGCACACTGGTGCAACTGTTGACCGGTCCCCTGGTGGACGGCCGCCGACATTCCAAAGCGTGGGAAGTGGTGTTGCGCGACGAGCAAGTCCTACGCAGCCGGCTACACGAGCTTTTCCTGGAGCTGGTACTCGACCGGGACCAGCAGGTGGCTTTTTTGCGCCAGGTATCCCGAGAGGATGTGGACATCCCGATCCTGCTGCGACGAAACACCCTGTCCTTCATCGAGACCGCGCTGCTGCTCTTCTTGCGTCTTCGCCTGACTCAGGCCGACGCGCAGGGGGAACGCGCGGCACTCGACCTCCAGGAAATGCTCGAGTACCTCAAGACGTTTGAACGCAGTGACAACGTCGACCAGTCGCGTTTCGCCAAACAGTGCGATGGTGCGGTGGAGAAGGCAAAAAAGCTGGGCTTGTTGCGCAAGCTGGCCAACTCAGAAGAGCGATTCGAGGTTTCGCCCGCGCTCAAGCTGCTTTTTCCTGCAGAGGAGATTGAGCAGCTGACCAAGGCCTATGCCATGGCAGCCGGCCTTCCGAATGCGCCCGACGTGGGCGCGGCAACCGGCGACGACAACGAGGATGAAGGGGGCGAAGCGTGACGGATTCCAACAACGGGAACCAATCGGGGGGCGAAGGGTTGTTCGCGACAACCAGCGTGCCAGCGTTCCTCTTGAAACAGGCGAATGAGGTCGATCCAATAGCTCTGGCACCAGCCGTCGCCCAGTTTTCGCCAAGCGCCGATCTATTTTCGTTCGAGGTGGACAGCTCGCCCCCTACCCCTTCTCCGCCCTTGACGGCGCGCCCTCCTGCAGTGCGGGCCGACATAGTGAGCGGGCACCTGACCCGTCCTATCGCGTTCCTTGACCGCGAAGACCCCGATGTTCAAGCGCAGTTTCGACTGAGACGACTGCAGGCGTACAACTGGGGGACGTTCCAGGGGGTTGTGGACTTTGCCATCGCACCCGAAGGCTACTTGTTCGTAGGGAACTCCGGCTCAGGAAAGAGCACGATGCTCGATGGTCTGGCAGCCCTTACTACTCCGGACCGCTGGCGCGCTTTCAACGCGGCGGCGCGCGAGGCGGACCGTGGCCGTTCTGACCGCAATCTTGTGACCTACGTGCGCGGCGCTTGGGCTCGGCAGAGCAATGACGAGCGTGAGGCCGTCCAGCAGTTCCTGCGCAAGGGCACCACCTGGAGTGCGCTGGCCGCCACATACCGCAATGCGTGGGGAACGGTGGTCACCATCGTCATGCTGATGTGGATTCGAGGCCAAAGTGCTTCCACTCGCGACCTGCGCCATCAGTACCTCGTCTTCGAGCGCGAATTCGATGTCACTGAATTCAAGGCACCGTTCGCCGAAACGGACTTCGACGTTCGAAAGCTCAAGGCGGCCTTTCCGGAAGCCTTCATCCGCGAAGAATTCAAGGCCTACCAGGAGCGATTCTGTCGGCTGTTGGGCATCGAAAGCGAGCGAGCGCTACGTCTCTTGCATAAGACGCAGTCGACCAAGGACCTGGGCGAGCTCAATGTGTTCCTGCGAGATTTCATGCTCGACGAACCAGAAACATTCTCAGTTTCCGAACGACTGGTTCGCGACTTCCAGGAGCTCAATGCAGCTCACGCTGAAGTGGTTTCGGCTCGTCGACAAATTGAGATGTTGGCGCCAGCGCGGGACAACTTTGCGACCCGTGCGGGCGTCGTGACACAGATCGACGACCTCCAGGCCATCGACGAGCACCTGGAGAGCTATGGTCAGGAGCAGCGCGGGGTATTGATAACTGCCGATATCGAAGAGACGAGAAGGGAAATCCAGCACTCCCAGATCGCCGTTGGCGAGGCAAAGGCGAAGGAAGCGCACGAGAAAAGCGTGCGCGACCAATACATCTCTCAGGTACAGGGCGCTGGCGGCCTACAGCTTCAAAACCTGGAGCTTCGAATCAAGGAGGCCGAGAGCCAGAAAGGCAATCGCCTCGCCAAGCATGCCGTGGTCGATGCGGCATGTCGGGCCTTGGAGTGGCCGACTCCGAATGCGCCGCAAACCTTCCTCACCATCCAAGAGAAGGCGCGGGTCATGCTCACCGGACCGTCTCCGGCTGACGACCTTGAGGAGCGTCGAGACCCCGTCAAGCGCCAGTACGACGGCCTTGCCGAACGTTTGAGCGAACTGCGTGGCGAAATCGAGTCGATGGAGCGCCAACCATCCAACATTCCAAGCCCGTACCTGAGGCTGCGTGCCGAGCTTGCGGAGGAACTTGGCGCAGAGCCTAAGGACCTGCCCTTCGCGGGCGAGCTGATGGAAGTACGTTCCGAGGAGGCCGTTTGGACCGGCGCCATTGAGCGCGTTCTGCGGGGCTTTTCGCTGTCCATCGTCGTGCAGCCAGACCTGTACGCCGATTTCAGCCGCGCGCTCAACGACCGGCACACCGGGATGCGTGTCGTCTATTTGCGCGCCATCATGAACGCGCCCACGGAGGCAGACCGGCGTTCTCTCAGCGAAGGCTCGCTGGTCCGCAAGGTCACGCTGGCCCGTGGGCCTCACCAAGACTGGATGCGTCAGCAATTGCGACAGCACTTTGACTACGACTGTGTCGAGGACATGGCGGAGTTCCGCAGTAGTACTCGGGCCGTCACCAAGGCCGGCCAGGTGAAGCACAACTCCACGCGTCATGAAAAGGACGACCGCTCAAACGTCAGCGACCGTCGCCAGTGGGTGATGGGCTTGGACAACCTGGCTAAGAAGCAGGTTTACATCGCCGAGGCGCAAAAGGTTGGCGTAGACCTTGCCGTGCTCAAAGGGCAACTCGACGAGCTCGCGAAGGAGCGCAACGAACTTCAGCAGCGTCGCGATCAGGCGAACATCCTCGCCAATGTGAGTTGGGAAGAGATGGATGTTAATGGCTTGCTGCGCCAGATTGCCGAGCTGCAGCAGCAGCGCAACCTCGAGCTGGAGCGCAATCCAGACCTAAAGGGCCTGCAAGAGCGCTTGGCCAACCAGGAAAAACACTACGAAGCTGCGGTCGCGAAGCGACAGAAGGCCGAGGGCGATGAGCGCGACGGCCTAAAACGACTGACGGCCCTGCAAAAGTCGCTGGACGCGCTGCATGTACCTCGTGCTCTTACCGAGGGGATGCGCGCTTCCATCAAAGAACGCGTGGTGCGTACTAACCGTCAATTGACCCTGGAGTCGCTGGACAGCGTACTGCACAGCGTAACCCGGGACATTGGGAAGGAGCGCGACACGCTCAAGGGCCGCTCGGCCGCTCTTCAGGCGGCCATCGAACAGGCGTTTCGGGACTACAGCCGCATTTGGCCGTCAGAGGCCGGCGGTCTAGACCCAAAATTGGAGAGCGCAACGGACTTCATCGCCAAGCTCGAACGACTGGAAAGCGACGACTTGCCGCGGTTCGAAGACCGATTCATGCAGCTACTGCAGCAGCAGAGCAACCAGAACCTGGCCACGTTGCAGCAGCGCCTAGACATCGAGCGAAAGCAGATTCATGACCGGCTCGACCAAGTCAACGGCAGCTTGAAAACGGCGGACTACAACCCCGGCACGCACTTGGTGATCGAACCCCACGACCGTGCTCTGGACGAGGTCAAGGCGTTTCGCGCGCAATTGCGCGACGCGTTGACTCAGGCCTTCACGCAGGACAAGGAAGCTGCCGAGCGCCGCTTCGAAGCCCTGAGCGCCATGGTGAAGCGCTTGTCCAGCCAGGAATCGGCCGACGTCAAATGGCGCGCCTTGGTCTTGGATGTCCGACTCCACGTGGACTTCCGCGTTCGCGAGCTTGACCGGGACGGTATCGAACGCGAGGTCTATCACAGTGGTGCCGGCAAGTCGGGGGGCCAGCGGCAGAAACTGGCTGCGGCGTGCCTTGCTGCCGCGCTGCGTTACCAGCTAGGCGGTCAGGACCGCTCAGTCCCCTCGTATTCCACCGTCGTCTTGGATGAAGCCTTCGACAAGGCCGATGCGGAATTCACGGCCGCTGCCATGACCATTTTCAAGACCTTCGGGTTCCAGATGGTGGTGGCCACACCAATGCGCTCAGTGATGACACTCGAGCCCTTCATCGGCGGGGCCTCTGTCATTCATATAGTCGACGGCAAGAGTTCACGCTTTTCGCAGGTTCAGTATGACAACGTCCAAGGGCGCCTCGGCTTGACCGCAGAGCTGCACGCCCTCGCGAACGAAGAGTGAGCGCACGGGGCATGAAGTTGGAATCCGTGGCCACCGTCCTCGCCGAGATGAAGCGGCGCATGGATGCGCGGTTTGGCGTATGGCTTCTGCAGGATGCAGGCGTGCCGGAGGGCGCAGAGCCCCCTGAGGACGGGCTTGACGCTACGACGTGGCCGGTGCGCGTGCCCTTGGGCAGTTTGAAGGAGCGAGATGTCCTCGAGTCGATGGACCTGGTCGCCAAATGGGTGCGAGAGTGGGAGCAAGTGCAAGCCGCTTTGCCCAGAGGCGTCACGTTGGACTGGGAAACTCGCCAGTGGACCCGTCTCGGGGAGCAGCGAATCCCTGCGCGCCTGGTCATTGATTCCCCAGCGGCCCTGGCTGAATGGGTAAATCAGGGTCCGAAATGGCGCCAGGCCTGCCACCGCCGAGACCTGCTTTTCCGGCGTTTTGCAAAGCTGCGCAGCTCACCGGTCTGCCGGCGCCACCTCGCAGTGTTCGCGGACTGGGCCGATGAGGACGTGGAGCGATTGCAGACGCTTCTCGCGTGGTTCGAGGCCAATCCGAGCTCGGGCCTGTACCTGCGTCAACTCCCCGTGCCAACCATCGACACCAAATGGATCGAACCGCGCAAGGCCGTCGTGCGCGATTTTCTATTGGCGGTCAAGGGGCAACTGGTCACTTCGGCGTCTCAGGACTTCCACGAGGTTTGCGGGTTGCGCAAGCCGGCGGGCAAACTTCGTTTGCGAGTCTTGTGCCCCAAGCTACGAGCGACTCTAGCCGGCCTATGCGACATTGAAGCGCCGGTGGAAGAAGTGGCCAGGATGAACCTTCCTGTCCGTTCGGTCATCATCGTGGAGAACTTGGAAACCGGTCTGGCGCTGCCGGATTTCGAGGGCGCAGTTGTCTTCATGCGATTGGGCCACGCGGTTTCGGAGCTCGCACGCATTCCTTGGTTGGGCCCGGACTATCTAGCTGGCCGAGCCGGCCAAGGCATCCCGCCCAGTGTGATCTACTGGGGCGACCTAGATACACATGGCTTTGCCATTCTGTCCAGGGCTCGCGGCATCTTTTCGCGGCTGCAATCCGTCCTGATGGATGAGGCCACCTTTTCGGACGGGCAGTCGCTTTGGGTCACCGAACTCAAGCCAAATCGTGCCGAGGTCTTACCTCACTTAACGCCTGCCGAGATGGACGTGTATGTTGGGCTGCGTTCGAATCGATGGGGCGTCGGCCTTCGATTGGAGCAGGAACGACTCTCTTGGCCGAAGTGTCTACTCGCGCTTCGGGAGGTGCTTGAGGTCAATCTTGAGCAACCAGGCGGTGGTTCGACCGACCGACCGTTGGTCGGCCATACAGTTCAATTCGTGGGCCTCTGAGGGCCACCGCCGTCTGCGCCGCTGCCGCATCAACAGATTCCCGCCGAACGACCAAGCGCGTCAAGCATCCGTTCGTAAGCGCGCGGTGATCCCATCTTGAGCGCGGGCCTTGTGTCCATAACGATGGTGTCCACCAAGGATTTAGGTGGACACCATGGAAGACTCCAAGCGCGTGAGCCGTCGGCGCCACGCGGAAGAGCTGAAGCAGCGGGTGCTGGCGGCCTGCGCCGAGCCTGGCGCGTCGGTGGCGCAGGTGGCGTTGGCGCACGGCCTCAATGCCAACCTCGTGCACAAGTGGCGGCGCCTGTCCACCAGAGTCGCTGGCACGGCAGGTGGTAGCCGGCAAGACGAGTTCGTGGCCATCGCGCTGGCTCCAAGCCAACCGCCCGCTGGCGACATCCGACTCGACCTGCGGCGCGGCGCCATTGCGGTGAACGTGACCTGGCCGCTGAGCGCGTCGAGCGAGTGTGCCGCCTGGCTGCGCGAGATCCTGAGGTGATCCGCCTCGATGCACTGTGGCTGGCTGTCGAGCCACTGGACATGCGCGCCGGCACCGAGGCGGCCCTGGCGCGCGTCGTGCGCGTCTTCGGCGCTGCCAGGCCACACCACGCGTACCTCTTCGCCAACCGCCGCGCCAACCGCATGAAGGTGCTCGTACACGACGGCATTGGCATCTGGCTGGCGGCCAGGCGTCTTCATCAAGGCAAGTTCATCTGGCCCAAGGATGCCGCCCCTACGCTCAGCCTGAATCGCCCTCAATTCGATGCCCTGGTGCTCGGCCTGCCTTGGCAACGCGTCGGCGAGGCTGGCGTCATCTGCGTTCTGTAGCGCGGCAGCGCAATTGTCGAAGTTGCTGATGCTCGCCCCAGTGGCCTGGAGCATCATTGCCTTCCGTGAGCGACACGGCCACCAACCTTGACTACCTGGACGCGCAGCAACTGCGCGAGATGGTGCAGTCGCTCATGGGCCAAGTGCAAGCCAGCAAGCTGGAGATCCAGCGACGCGACCACGAGATTGCGTTCAAGCAGGCGGCCATCGACAAGCTCACTCACGAGATGGCGGTGCTCAAGCGGCTGAAGTTCGCCGCCAAGTCCGAAGCCTTCAGCGCCGAGCAGAAGAGCCTGCTGGAAGAGACCATCGATGCCGATCTCGCGGCGCTGGAGCATGAACTGGAGCAGCTTGCTCCCGCCCAGGCCGCGCAGCACGAGAAGCAGCAACCCAAGCGCCAGGTACTGCCGGCCGACCTGCCGCGCCGAGAGATCCACCACGAACCCCAGAGCACCACTTGTGCATGCGGCTGCCAGCTCCAGCGCATCGGCGAGGACGTGGCCGAGAAGCTCGACTATGAGCCTGGCGTGTTCACGGTGGAGCGTCATGTTCGCGGCAAGTGGGTCTGTGCCCGGTGCGAGACGCTGATCCAGGCGCCGGTGGCACCGCACATCATCGACAAGGGCATCCCGACGGCAGGACTGCTGGCCCAGGTGCTGGTGGCCAAGTACCTCGATCACCTGCCGCTATACAGGCAGGAAGCCATCTTTAGTCGCGCTGGCCTGGCCATCCCTCGTTCCACGCTGGGCGCCTGGGTCGGCCAGTGCGGCGCGCAACTGCAACCGCTGGTGGATGCGCTCAAGTGCGAGATGCTTCAGGCGCGCGTGCTGCATGCCGATGAGACGCCGGTGGCAATGCTCAAGCCTGGCAACGGCAAGACACACCGGGCCTACCTCTGGAGCTACTGCACGACCGCCTACAGCGCCCTGCGCGCTGTGGTGTTCGACTTCGCCGAGGGCCGTGGTGGCCAGCATGCCCGTGCGTTCCTCGGCCTTGGCAGCGAGCACGGCTGGCGTGGGGCACTGGTATGCGATGACTTCTCGGGCTACAAGGCCTCTGCTTCGAGCTCGGCATCACTGAGGCTGGCTGCCTGGCGCACGCCAGGCGCAAGTTCCACGAACTGTGGGCCAACCATGGCAGCCCGGTGGGTGAGCAAGCCCTGAAGCTCTTCGGCGAGCTCTACGACATCGAGCGCGACGTGGCCGCGCTGGCGGCTGAGGAACGCAAGCGGATCCGCCAAGAGCGCTCCCGCAAGGTGGCCGATGCGCTGCACCAGTGGCTCACCGCGCAGCGACAGAAGGTGCCTGAGGGCTCAGCGACAGCCAGGGCCATCGACTACAGCCTCAAGCGTTGGCAGGCGCTGACGCGCTACATCGACGATGGTGATCTGCCGGCGGACAACAACCGGGTGGAGAACCAGATCCGACCCATCGCCCTCGGCAGGTCGAACTGGCTGTTCGCCGGTAGCTTGCGCGCCGGCCAGCGGGCCGCAGCCGTTATGAGCTTGGTGCACTCGGCGCGCCTGAACGGGCACGAGCCCCACGCGTACTTGAGGGACATCCTCGAGCGCTTGCCCACGCAGCCGGCCAGTCGCATCGCAGAACTGCTGCCTCACCGCTGGCAACCACCGACGCCGACAGCCTGATCTGCAGCCGTCGTCAAGACGGGATCACCGCGCGCTTACATTTGTTCCTCAGACTGGCCGTTCCAGCAACTCGGGGTTCAATATCCTGCAGGCGTAGCGTCCACCTGTAAGAGGACCCGTGGGGTGCTACTCAAATGCGTAGCTCACTCGACCTGACGCCTCGATAGACACCTTGCCTCCCGCCAGAAGGCCAGACAGCATTGCCGGCACCGACTCGGCGCTTGCTGCCTCGCCCAAGAGTGACGCGATGGTGGCAACAAGTGACGCCTCCTTCGCCGGCCGACTCGAGGTCCTCTGGAGGCTGGCCTCCACCCGAGCGAGGGCTCGCAGGAGGTCTTCGGCCAGAGGCGCCGGCTGAATGTCCGCAGCTTGAGGCGAGATGCCGGGAAGAACGATCGCAAACCCAACCTGGCGCGCCGCAAACCCGAGGCCAATCGCGTGATCGATCATCGGACCATAGCCCCGATCGTTCGAAGAGTCGGCAACCACTGTCGAGATTGAGTAAATGGCCCGTGTGAGTAGGCCCAAAGAGCGCGTTCCAGACTTGACGACTCAACGGAACCGTCGCGTGCGGGAGACGGTTTCGCCGGCCGCCGATCGCGCCTACAGGGCTTCGGCTTCGGGGTCTGAGCCCCGAATATGGTCCACGGACGAAACGATGGCGGCGAGCAACTGAGAGCGCTCGTCTTCTGTGCGCTGTTCGCGACGCGAACGAACAAAAGCGGCAAATTCGAGCACCCGCGCAGTCGTAGGCGCAGGCTGGGGCTGCGGCATCGACGTATCGAAATCTAGTTCAAGCTGCTTTGGGTCCATCATCCGTGCTCGAGCGTGCCGATGATACCTCCCCGATGAGGCCGCGCTCAACCAAAGATTTGACGACGAGCCCTTCGAGTTCCGGCATGGATTGCAGACTTCTCTCGAGGCGAGGCCGCGCTACTTTTGATGCGATCTTGATGACCTTGCCCTTGGCCTTGCGGGAATTGGGCTTCATCTTGAAGATCGACAAGTAGCGCGAGGGCGCGACCCCCTCATAGGGCAGGATTCGCACCAGATGGGTATCGCTTTCCCGCTCGGTGATTGCGTCGTCGTGAAGCTTGGTCGCCAGACTCTTCTTGTAGGGCTCGATGTAGTAAACGTTCGCAATGCCTGCGGCGATGATATGGCGTGCGCAACCATGGCATGGATACGTAGTGACGAAGATGCTGCCCCCTCGTACTCGGTCGCCGGCAACCCGCAACGCGTTCAGGATGGCATGCATTTCCGCGTGAATGGCTCTGGAGAACTCAATCAACCCTTTGATCTTGCGATCAGAAGTCAGCCGCTCGACGGCCAGTTCTCGCTTGCCCGCCGGAATGATGTCCTCACCTAGCGTCTTGGTGAGGCTGTCAGCAAGTAAATCCTTCTCCTCGTCGTTGAAGCACTTGCCACCGTCCTTGTTGTAGCAGCGGAGATCCTTGGCATTGCGAGCATCATTCTCGGGGTCGGTCTGGTATAGCCCACCGAAAGGCCTTGGGACGTCGTTCCAGCCCACGGCGAGAACTTCCCCCTGCGCGTCCGTCACTGCAGCCCCAACTTGGCGCGACAAACAGGCGGAGTTGCTGGCGGCAGATGCAGCCGCGTACATGGCCGACTCCTCGCTCGTCGGAGTGATGATCTTCGCGCCAAGAATCAAATCGAGGAAACGTTCTACGCGCAGGCTGAGTTCCGAGGTTGAACTGGTATCCATGCGCAAGAAGAAATCGCTCTGCGGAAACGTGTCACTGACAGTTTGTCCGTGAGGGGCATCGCCGGCCGCGTCCTTCTCCATGAGCCAGTGAATCTTTTCACTCTCGAATCCATCGGCGCGCATGCGCTGCTCTCGTACTGTCACTGGCGAAAATACGCCTACTACGTAAAGAACTTCACGGTAGACCTCCCTCAACAGGTCGAGTTCAGCCTGGTTTTTTATAGAGTCGACGATGTGGCAGACGCGCCTCCCGACGTACTGGTCACCACTCTTGCCTTGCTTCTCGCGGTCGATGCGTATTTCGCTGATCGCGAGATCCGCCAGAATGCTGGCACCGAATTGGTCGCGCATCTTGTCGCCGCAATTGATCAACGCTTCGATCTTTGCCGATTTTGGCTCAGCTGGGATTGCATCGGGCTCGCCTACCTTTTCAAAGTGCGCTCGGATGAAGTCACTGAGCCTGACAACAGCGCACTTCTCATAGCCGTATTTGTCTACTAATGCGTCCTTGATGGTCTCTGCCACGTTGTGCAAGGGTGAGCCCATAGGTCCGCAAAGCGCGATCACCAATTCGCTGGTGTTTGTAACCCTTAGAAGTTCACTCGTTTTTCTGTCTTCGAATAGGGGCTTCGTGGGGTTTTCCTCGCTCATCGCGCGCACGGTAGCAGTCATGTTGGTCCCGATACAGTTTGGAACAATAGTAGCCGAGTCCTGCGCATATAGGGCGCCTAGATCGTCAGGGCTGTTAATGACCTCATGACAAAGGGCGCGTTTGCGAGCACTGAATCGCGCGCGGACTCACGTCAGTTCGCGTCTGACCGCCTACGGGCGCTCGGATTGAGCGCAATGGCGCCGAAAATCCGGCGAACTCGACTAAATCTGTCCAGACAAATCGACGCGAGTCCGCTGAAATTCGTTCCCTCTCAAGAGCCTCGCTCGAGATTCCCGATGGTCATTCAGGTGGACCGTCTGCGGGGCGAGCCCGTGGATTTCTCATCTTATGGGTCTCAGATTCTCACCTAATGGGTAGCCCTACAACGCCGCTCAAACGTCAATATTCGCCGCGCGCAGCGCATTCGTCTCGATGAACTCCCGGCGCGGCTCGACCTCGTCGCCCATCAGCATGGTGAACACGTGGTCGGCCTCGATCGCGTCGTCGATCTGCACCCTGAGCAGGCGGCGCACGTTCGGGTCCATGGTGGTTTCCCACAGCTGCTCGGGGTTCATCTCGCCCAGACCCTTGTAGCGCTGGCGGCTGGTGGCGGCTTCGGCCTGTCCGATCAGCCAGCGCATGGCGGTGCGGAAGTCGCTCACGCGCTCTTCCTTGGCCCTTTCGCCTTCGCCGCGGCGCACCATGGCGCCCTCGGACAGCAGGTTGCGGAAGGTGCCAGCGGCCTCGGCCAGCGCGGCGTAGTCGGCGCCGTGGACGAAGTCCTGGGTCAGCACGCTGCTCTTGATGTTGCCGTGATGGCGGCGGCTGATGCGCAGCACCGGCTTGTCGGTGCGCGCGTCGAATTCGCTCGCCACTTCGGCGGGCACGCCGGTGGTATTGAGCTCGCGCAGCTTGGCCTGCAATGCCACTGCGCTGGCCTCGGCGGCCGGCGTGGTGTCCAGGTCCAGCGCGACGCCGTCGGCGATGGCGCGCAGCGCCTCGGCATCCATGAAGCCACCCAGCCGGTCGATGACCGCCTCGGCCAGCTGGTGCTTGCGCGCCAGTTCGGCCAGGGTGTCGCCGTCGATCAGGGTGGGCTTTTCGCCGCCGGTGCTGATGCTCGCGTCCTTGAGCGCCACCTTGAGCAGGAACGCGTCGAGTGCCGGGCCGTCCTTGAGGTATTGCTCTTCCTTGCCGACCTTCACCTTGTACAGCGGCGGCTGCGCAATGTAGATGTGGCCGCGCTCGACCAGCTCCGGCATCTGCCGGTAGAAGAAGGTCAGCAGCAGGGTGCGGATGTGCGCGCCGTCCACGTCGGCGTCGGTCATGATGATGATGCGGTGGTAGCGCAGCTTGCTGACGTCGAAGTCGTCCGCGCCGCCGCCCGAGGTGGTTGCGCCGGCACGGCCGATGCCGGTGCCCAGCGCGGTGATCATGGTCAGGATCTCGTTGCTGGTCAGCAGCTTCTCGTAGCGCGCCTTCTCCACGTTCAGGATCTTGCCGCGCAACGGCAGGATGGCCTGGAACTTCCGGTCGCGGCCCTGCTTGGCCGAGCCGCCGGCGGAGTCGCCCTCCACCAGGTAGACCTCGCACAGCGCCGGGTCCTTTTCCTGGCAGTCGGCCAGCTTGCCGGGCAGGCCCATGCCGTCGAGCACGCCCTTGCGGCGTGTCATCTCGCGTGCCTTGCGCGCCGCTTCGCGGGCCCGGGCGGCCTCGACGATCTTGCCGCAGATGATCTTGGCGTCGGCCGGGCGTTCCTGCAGGTAGTCCGACAGCAGGCGCCCGACGATGTCTTCGACCGGCGCGCGCACTTCGCTGGACACCAGCTTGTCCTTGGTCTGGCTGGAGAACTTGGGCTCGGGCACCTTCACGCTGAGCACGCAGCACAGGCCTTCGCGCATGTCGTCGCCGGTGACCTCGACCTTCGCCTTCTTGGCGAAGTCGTTCTCTTCAATGTACTTGTTGATCACGCGCGTCATGGCGGCGCGAAGACCCGTCAGGTGGGTTCCGCCGTCACGCTGCGGGATGTTGTTGGTGAAGCACAGCACCTGCTCGTTGTAGCCGCTGTTCCACTGCATCGCCACCTCGACGCCGATGTGCGTACCGGGAATGCCGCCGTAGGTTTCCGCCGGCTTCTCGCCTGCCGCGTAGAACGGCGTGGGGTGCAGCACCTGCTTGCCCTTGTTGATGAACTCGACGAAGCCCTGCACGCCGCCGGCGCCGGAGAAGTCGTCTTCCTTGCCGCTGCGCTCGTCGATCAGGCGGATGCGCACGCCG
>Ga0160470_100065_pt1 | contig 151122 bp, 162 predicted proteins | sample HID1973I_E11MG_FD_108214 | JGI IMG/M metagenome (GOLD analysis project Ga0160470, IMG submission 108214) | Enriched mosquito-associated microbial communities from UW Madison campus, WI, USA - HID1973I_E11 MG | ecosystem: Host-associated > Arthropoda: Insects > Digestive system > Unclassified ... | reverse complement strand
TGCAGACAACGGTTGGAAGGCGTATGCGGAGACTTCCAAGAAGCTCTTCTTGGTGACTGAACTTTCGGATGCCCTGAAGATGTATCAGGGGCTCGATGCGCGACGGCTTGAATTGGTCGCCAAGGTGGCTTCACATATCGACGAGGCAGTAACTGATTGGGAAGGATTCGAGCAGATCAAGACCGAGCTCTCGGGGGTCGACTGGCAAGCGGTTGCGTACTCGGGCTTTGATTTCGATGTTGAGCTAGACGTAGAAGTTGGAAGCGTTTCTCTTGACGGAGAGAGTGCAATCGAGTGCCTTGATCTAATTGACTACAAGGGGGCGGTGTTGAGTGTCGCCGCAAACCTGCAAGCTCACTTGCGTGTTGACGCGCAGTTCGGCTTCTCGATGGATGGTGTGGACATGGGGGTGGCGGAACTCTCGGGAACCGATTCGGTATCCTTCGACGCTGTCCTATCGTTCAAACTGCACAAGGACAAAGACCCGGAGCTGCTTGAAGTAGAGATAGATCATCTCAATCGACGAATCGATTTCGGCGACGTCGAGCCAGACCACTCTCTAGATTCACCCGACTACGAAGAGTAGGTTGTCTACCGAAGCAGGTGCTCGCGCAGGGCTTGGCCTTTAGATGGGTTCGATTCAGAGAGGGTTGAGCATCGGCTTCATGCCAAGTGTGGTTCCGTTCCTGCAATCACGCTCAATCCTGAAGGCGTCAGCAGCGCTTTGGGCGACGGCGAACTGATACTCCAGTCGTTCGTGTATGTACTTCTTGGTGAGCTTGTCTAGGTTGAGTTCGCCTGACGCGAACAACGGCAGTTGCTCAGGCTTTAGCGATGGGATCACGAACCTGTTGGCCACATACACGCAGAACTGATTGCCGCTGAGCCTTCCGTTGGCGTGCATGCCCAGTCTGTTGACCAGGCCTACCTTGACCCTGCCCGCAGTTACCGACTTGTCGAACTCGCGGCCCGCCATGCCGCAATAGATCAATTTGGCTTCTTCCCAAATGGCGTAGACGCCGGCCGCGACATGGGGGACCTCAATGTTGGGCCAGTGCTCGAATCTATGGCGAGGTGAAAAGGCGGGACTCATACGCCGATTCTTGCACTTGCTGCTTCGCCTTCCGCCATTCCCAAGGGGGAGTAGGTTCAGGATCACGCCACAAGCCCAGGTAGAGTACCTTGGCTTGTGACCTGCCCGATTTCACCGAGACAGTTTTTCCTAGAGGATGGCGGGTTGCAGTTCTTGGCGCAGTTCCTGTTTGAACTCCGCCGGGGTCAAGTATTGCAGGCTGCTGTGCGGACGCACCTCGTTGTAGTGATTTCGCCGGGCCTCGATCAGCACGGCCGCTTCGCGGCGTGAGCGAAACCACTCGATGGACAGGCACTCGTCGCGGAACTTGCCGTTGAAGCTCTCGTCGGTGCCGTTCTGCCAGGGCTTGCCCGGATCGTTGAGCACGGTGGCGATGCCAGCGTGCGCGATCCACTCCAAGATGGCTTGGCTGACGAACTCCGGCCCATTGTCCGAGCGCATGAACAGCGGCGCACCGTGCAGGCTGACCAGGCGCGAGAGCACCTCGATCACCCGCCTGGAGCGAATCGCCCAGCCACGTCGATGACCAGGCACTCGCGGGTGTATTCGTCCACCACCGTGAGGCACTTGATCTGCTGGCCGCTGACCGTGGTGTCGAAGACGAAGTCGTGGGCCCAGACCATGTTGGCCTTGAACGGCGTGTGGATGCGCGGACGCACCGAGGCGATGCGCTTGCGCGGCCGCTTTCGGGCACCAGCAGGCCCGCCTGGCGCCACAGGCGATATGTACGCGACCAACTCAGCTCGAAGCCCTTGCGGCGCAGGACACGCGAATTCGGCGATAGCCGTAGCGCGGGTACTGGGCTGACAGTTCCTTCATCGCCGCGAGCACTGGCCCGTCCTTGGCCGGCAGGCGCAGTTCGTAGCTGGGCGTGGCACGGTGGCACGCGACATGCCAAGCAGCCCGCAAGCGCGGCGCAGAGACCTTTCGGCTTTTGTAATTATAAAAATAATAAAGAATCGCGTTAACAACGCGTGTTAACACTGATGAGTCAAATAAAAACCACTGGTGTTAAGCCGGTGGTTTTGTGTTGACGGATTCGGATTTTGGGTTGAATTAGAGCGTCACAGATAAAAAACTTGTGCTACTTCAATATCTCATCAAGACAATTGAGAAGTCTTCTCTTCTCGTCCCCTTCGAATCGCAAGACAGTAGTGATAGTGTCTGAACCATTGGCGGGGAAGGGTTCAAAGTAGACGGTGATTTCCTTGCCTTCAATAATCCCGCCTAACGTATCGAGCGTTGAATCGAAGTTTGCACCGTTGATCTTGTAAGGCGGGTTGTCGGCACGAATCATTTCCCCAATAGGCACCATGGCTGGTTTATTTGGTGCCTTCAACCACCATGTGCGGGCCTCTGATTTTTTAAACTCTTTGTCGGTCGGCTCTTTTCGGATCAAGGCCATTTTGGTAGTGCCGTAGAAGTTGTCCTTGCCTTCTCGATTAAGGTACATGCTGCCATTTACACCGTTCGCCACCATGTCGCTCTCATTCGTGCCAATAACACGAATGATGCTTAGCTCTAGGCCGCACGCCTTTACCTTTCCAGTCTTAGATTCAACGGCAGTTTGAAACGTGGCGGTGCCCATGGTGGCCACTTCCGCGGAGGCAGTGCCCCATATGAGTGGAATACACAACACTAAGGCAGTGGACTTGAATTTCATCGGTAGCCCTCCGAATAGAGCAGGAGTATACCGGAGCAGGATCGCAAGCTCAACTGAAGTTGATTTGATGGTCACTTGGCAGCTTGGAAAATTAGTTTGATGACGCCTTTGATGACTGCACTAATAACCCAGAAGACCATGAAAGCAATCCCACCCTTAGTCTTGCTGAGTTGATCAATGTTGCGTGCAGTGCGAACGTCTGAATTGAATGACATAAAATCTTTCGGTTAAGAATAGAAGAATGATTTATTACGAGATTTTCGGTTGGGAAAAGGTCTAGAATCCGAATTCCTTTAAAGCTTTTTGTCAACGGGTCAGAAATAAAAAAGCCCGCGAATTTAGCGGGCCTTTGTTTGAATTGCAGCTGCGATCAATCCATGGCAGCCAGTTGTTCGAGCTGTTTGAGGATTGCCTTCTTTCGTTGAGAGGGGACAGAGGCAGCAGACTGATACTGCCGCCATGCTGCAAGCTCTGCGGGCGTCATCGCTGCAAGGCGCTTCTTGCGGGACTGCATAGAGGCTTGCGAGGCGGCCAACTTGGTTTCGGCGGTCTTGGTCCAGGTCCTTGGTTCGGTGAAGAAGAACCTAGATATTGCGCAGACTATCGAGTCTTGGGAGCCGGTTGCCGACTTCTATTGCCGGGTTTCTTCCTTGACCGCAGTCAGTTGAGCCACCTTCGCGTGAAGATCTTGGGCTTGGATATGCGTGTACCGTTTAAGCAATGTTCCAAGAGGAATGCCCAGTCAGCACGGACACCTCTTGAATGTCCAGGCCAAAGCGGAAGAACTGGCCCACGGCACTGTGCCTGCTGTCGTGAAAGTGGAGGTCCTTGATTCCGCATGCCTTAACCGCACGGGTAAAGGCTGTAGAAGCCGACTCCGAGTTGCGTCGAGGACACGTCCCTTCTTAGGTCCCTCGAGCAGCGGCGCCAAGTTCGTCCACGCCTTAGGCGGCAGCGGAACAAGCTGATCGTTCTGCGTCTTCTTAGTAGGGTGCTTCCGCTGCCGGATAATCACGGTCTTGTTGTCGCGGTCAATGCCTTCCAGACGGAGGCCGCAGATTTCAGAGAGGCGCATGGTGGTCGCCAAGGCAAGCCGGACGATGGTCTCCATGGGGATCTTCTGGCGCGTGCCCTTGTCCTTCCAGTAGGCAAACAACTTATCCAGTTCATCGGCGTTCGGCTCGCGTGAACGCTCGGCAGGGCGGGTATTGATACCTCGATACGCGAGCGCTGCCCTAGCTTCTTTGGCGAGGTTGGAGTCGATGTTCAAGGGTCGAGCGTGCTTCCCAAACTGGAGGATGGTGGAAAGGGCGGAGAGGTACATGGCCACGGTAACACCGCCAGTGCCCAGCTTCAGGCGCTTGTCGATCCACTCCCGCAGGGTGTTGGCGGTGAGCTTGGAGAGGTAGACATCGCCCAACTCCTTGCGGAGCAGTTCGATGGACATTGCCTTGGATCTTCCCCAAGTACGTGGAACATCCTGGAGGTAGCGGTCGATGAGGTCTGCCAGGGTGGCGCCGGCGACAGGGTCACATAGCCACCAACCCTGCTGGCCTTCGCTAGGGCGAGCCATGCGGAGTTGGCCTCCACTGCTTCGCGCTTGGAATCGAACGTGCCAGACTGCTGGAAGCCGGGAGCGCGGACCTGCGCGCGCCACTTGTCACCGACCTTGTTCACTGCCACTGGTGCACCTCCGGCTGAGTGAAAAGAGAGGTCACACAATATGTAGCTGACGTGTACACGTGGAGTATTTTTGGAGTAATTCAAGAGCCATATTACTCCGAATCACTCTAAGCGAATTGACGATTCTCGAATGATATCAACAACTTACGTGGGGCGAATGTCTGTTGCCCCTATGATGGACTGGACGGACAGGCATTGCCGCTATTTCCATCGCCTGCTCAGCCGCCGTGCATTGCTCTACACCGAGATGGTGACCACGGGCGCCTTGCTGCATGGCGATGTGCCGCGCCATCTGCGCTTCAACGCCGAGGAGCACCCGGTGGCCCTTCAACTCGGTGGCAGCGAACCGCAGGACCTGGCGCGATGCGCGGCCCTGGCCGAGCAGTGGGGCTATGACGAGGTCAACCTCAACTGCGGCTGTCCCAGCGAGCGGGTGCAGCGAGGTGCGTTCGGCGCCTGCCTGATGGCCGAGCCCGCACTCGTTGCCGACTGCGTCAGGGCCATGGTCGGCGCCACGTCGCTGCCGGTCACGGTCAAGCACCGGATCGGCATCGACAAGATCGAGCGCTACGAATTCGTGCGCGATTTCGTCGCCCGGGTGGCCGATGCGGGTTGCGCCACCTTCATCGTGCATGCCCGCAATGCCTGGCTCAAGGGGCTGTCGCCCAAGGAAAACCGCGAGATCCCGCCATTGCGATATGAACTCGTGCACCGGCTCAAGCACGAGTTTCCGCAGCTCACCATCTCCATCAACGGCGGCTTCGTCGACAACGCGGCCGTGCATGCGCAGTTGCGCCTGCTCGACGGCGTGATGGTGGGGCGCGAGGCCTATCACAACCCCTGGTGGCTGGCCCAATGGGACGCCGAGTTCTTCGGCGACGACCCGCGCGAGCTGTCACGCGAGGACGTGGAGGCGGCCATGTGCGACTACATGGCGCGCGAGGCTTCGGAACATGGAACGCCCTGGTATGCGATTGCACGCCACATGCTGGGGTTGCGCAACGGCCTGCCCGGCGCGCGCCGTTGGCGGCAGGTGTGGAGCGACCACCGCCTCAAGCAGTTGCCTGCGCACGAAGTGATGCAGCGCGCGCGCGAGGCCGTGCCGGCGGGCTGACGCTTCCCCCAACTGCTGGGCGGGCGAAGCGCTGTCAGGCTGCCGCTTCGAGCCCGTTGTCGAAGTGCAGGCGCATCTGCCGGGCGGCGCGCTGGGCGTCGCGTGCCTTGAGCGCGGCCATCAGTGCGCGGTGCTCGGCCAGCGATTCCTCGATGCGGCCGCTTTTGAGCAGCGAGTTGTGCCGGTTGAGCTTCATGACCTTGCGCAAGTCAGCCACCATCTGGTCGCGCCAGCGGTTGTCGGCCAGCGCCAGGAGCTTCATATGGAAGCGTTCGTTGACGGCGAAGAACTGGTCCCGGTCCACTTGACCGGGGCGTGCTGCCGCCTCCAGCTCGGCATGCAGGCCTTCGAGCTCGGCCAACTGCCCCGGGTCGGCGCGCTCGGCCACCACGGCGGCGGCGTCGCTTTCGAGCAGGCTGAGCAGGTGGTAGACGTCCGACAGGTCCTTGTCCGACACTTCCGTGACATAGGCGCCGCGCCGCACTTTCATGGTGACGAGTCCTTCAGCGGCCAGGACTTTCAGGGCCTCACGCAGGGGCGTGCGGCTGATGCCGTATTCCTCGGCCAGCTTGAGTTCGTCGATCCAGCTGCCGGGCTCCAGTTCGCGCCGGAAGATGCGCTGGCGCAGCAGCTCGGCAACCTCCTCGTAGAGGGCGCGCGGGGCGATGGGCAGGGCGGCGGACATGGCGTGAGTGTAGCGTTATTCGGAACTATGAATTCATAATTATGTTGGAGTAAACTCCCGTTCGTCGTCCGAATCGTCAAACTCCGGGCAAACCCCGAACCAACTGTCAGCCGCCTGTGAGCGAGCCGCGTCCATGAGCAAATCCGAACCGCAATTCCAATCCGCCAGCCTTGCAGACTGGTCCAAGGCCGCCGCCAAGTCCGCGCCGGGCGGCAACGTGGAGGCGTTGAACTGGATGACGCCGGACGGCATAGCGGTCAAGCCGCTCTACACCGCAGCCGACGTGCAAGGGCTGGCGCATGCCGACACCTTGCCCGGCTTCGAGCCCTACCTGCGCGGGCCGCAGGCCACGATGTACGCGGTGCGGCCCTGGACCATCCGCCAATACGCCGGCTTCTCGACGGCCGAGGAATCGAATGCGTTCTATCGCCAGGCACTGGCGGCGGGGGGGCAGGGCGTCTCGGTCGCCTTCGACCTGGCGACGCACCGCGGCTATGACAGCGATCACCCGCGGGTGACCGGCGACGTCGGCAAGGCCGGCGTGGCGATCGACAGCGTGGAGGACATGAAGATCCTGTTCGACGGCATCCCACTCGACAAGGTGAGTGTGTCCATGACCATGAACGGCGCCGTGCTGCCCGTGCTGGCCGGCTACGTAGTGGCCGCCGAGGAGCAGGGCGTGTCGCAGGACAAGCTGTCCGGGACCATCCAGAACGACATCCTCAAGGAGTTCATGGTCCGCAACACGTACATCTACCCGCCCGAGCCGAGCATGCGGATCGTGGGCGACATCATCGAGTACACGTCGCGCCACATGCCGAAGTTCAACTCGATCTCCATCTCCGGCTACCACATGCAGGAGGCCGGAGCGAACCAGGCCCTGGAACTTGCCTTTACGCTGGCCGACGGCAAGGAGTACGTCAAGACCGCGTTGGCCAAGGGGCTGGACGTGGACGATTTCGCCGGGCGGCTGTCGTTCTTCTGGGCCATCGGCATGAACTTCTATCTCGAAGTGGCCAAGATGCGGGCCGCGCGCCTGCTGTGGTGCCGGATCATGAAGGGCTTCGACGCGAAGAAGCCCAAGAGCCTGATGCTGCGCACGCACTGCCAGACGTCTGGCTGGTCGCTCACCGAGCAGGATCCCTACAACAACGTGGTGCGCACCACCATCGAGGCGATGGCGGCCGTGTTCGGCGGCACGCAGAGCCTGCACACCAATGCACTGGACGAGGCGATCGCGCTGCCTTCGGAGTTCTCGGCCCGCATCGCCCGCAACACGCAGCTGATCATCCAGGAAGAGACCCACATCACCAACGTGATCGATCCCTGGGCCGGCAGCTACATGATGGAAAAGCTCACCCAGGACATGGCGGACAAGGCCTGGGAGATCATCGAGGAAGTCGAGGCCATGGGCGGCATGACGAAAGCCGTGGACTCCGGCTGGGCCAAGCTCAAGATCGAGGCGGCTGCGGCGGAAAAGCAGGCCCGCATCGACTCCGGCCAGGACGTGATCGTCGGCGTGAACAAGTACAAGCTCAAGAGCGAAGACGCCGTCGACACGCTCGAGGTGGACAACATGAAGGTGCGCGACCAGCAGGTCGCCCGCCTGGATAAGGTTCGCGCCGCGCGCGACGATGCCAGGGCGCGGGCGGCGCTGGCGGCCTTGACCGAGGCCGCCGAGAGCGGACAGGGCAACCTGCTGGCCCTCGCCATCGACGCGGTGCGCCTGCGCGCCACGGTGGGCGAGGTCTCGGACGCCCTGGAGAAGGTTTTCGGCCGCCATCGGGCCGATACGCAAAAGGTGACCGGTGTGTACGCTGCTGCTTACGATTCGGCCGAAGGCTGGGAACAACTCAAGCAAGAGATCGACACCTTCGCCGAGGCGCAGGGGCGCCGTCCGCGCGTGATGATCTCGAAGCTCGGCCAGGACGGGCACGACCGTGGCGCCAAGGTGGTGGCGACCGCGTTCGCCGACCTGGGCTTCGACGTCGACATGGGCCCACTGTTCCAGACGCCGGAGGAATGCGCCCGCCAGGCCATCGAGAACGACGTGCATGCCGTGGGCGTCTCGACGCTGGCGGCCGGCCACAAGACGCTGGTGCCGGCGATCATCGCCGAGCTGAAGAAGCAGGGCGCGGACGACATCATCGTCTTCGTCGGCGGCGTCATTCCGCGCCAGGACTATGACTTCCTGTACGAGGCGGGGGTCAAAGGCATCTATGGCCCCGGTACGCCGATCCCGGCCAGCGCGAAGGATGTGCTCGAGCAGATCCGGGCCGCGACGGCAGCCTGAAGTGGCGCGACCTCCGGTTACCGCCGAGTCGGTGTGCGGCGCGGAAGGGCTGGTGCAGCGCCGCGCCATCGCCAAGGCGATCACGCTGCTCGAATCCACCCGCGCCGACCACCGTGCGCAGGCGGACGAACTACTGACCGCCCTGTTGCCGCACACCGGCAAGTCCTTCCGTCTCGGCATCTCCGGGGTACCGGGCGTCGGCAAGTCGACGTTCATCGAGACGCTGGGCCTGTTCCTGATCGAGCGCGGCCACCGTGTGGCGGTGCTCACGATCGACCCGTCGTCGACGGTCTCGGGCGGCTCGATCCTGGGCGACAAGACGCGCATGGAGAGGCTGTCGGTGCACGAGCGCGCGTACATCCGGCCCAGCCCGTCGAGCGGCACGCTGGGCGGCGTGGCCGAGAAGACGCGCGAGAGCATGCTGGTTTGCGAGGCCGCCGGCTACGACATCGTCATCGTCGAGACCGTCGGCGTCGGCCAGTCCGAGACGGCGGTCGCCGGCATGACCGACATGTTCGTGCTGCTGCAGCTGCCCAACGCCGGCGACGACCTGCAGGCCATCAAGAAAGGCGTGATGGAGCTGGCCGACCTGGTGGTGATCAACAAGGCCGACATCGATCGCGACGCTGCGACTCGTGCCCAGGCCCAGATCACGTCGGCGCTGCGGCTGTTCGGCCAGCAGGGTCATCCGGACCATGCCGCGAGCGGGCGCGACGCGCACGGCGCCGTGCTGGCGCAGTGGGTGCCGCAGGTGCTGCAGATCAGCGCACTGGCCGGCACGAACATCGACGGCTTCTGGGCCGCCGTCTCGCGGTTTCGCGAAACGCAGGACGCCAACGGCAAGATCGCCACGCGGCGCGAGAAGCAGGCGCTGGCCTGGATGTGGGAGCGCATCGACGCCGGCCTCAAGCAGGCCTTCCGCCAGCATCCGCAGGTGCGCCTGCTGCTGCCGCAGATCACGCAGCAGGTGGCCGGCGGGCAGCTGCCCGCATCCGCCGCCGCCCGCCGCCTGCTGGCCACCGCGGCCGGGCTGGGCGACTGAATTCAATCAAAGCACGACCAAGCACATTCCCTTCGCAAGAAAGAACATCATGCAAGATCTCATCGACGAACTCGAAAGGCGGCGCGCGCAGGCCCGCCTGGGCGGTGGCGAAAAGCGCATCGAGGCCCAGCACAGGAAGGGCAAGCTCACTGCCCGCGAGCGCATCGAACTGCTGCTGGACGACAACACCTTCGAAGAGTGGGACATGTTCGTCGAGCACCGGTGCACCGATTTCGGCATGGAGGACACCAGGATCCCCGGCGATGGTGTCGTGACCGGCTACGGCATGATCAACGGCCGCCTCGTGTTCGTGTTCAGCCAGGACTTCACCGTGTTCGGCGGCGCACTGTCCGAGGCGCATGCCGAGAAGATCTGCAAGGTGATGGACCAGGCCATGAAGGTCGGCGCGCCGGTGATCGGCCTGAACGACTCCGGCGGCGCCCGCATCCAGGAAGGCGTGGCCTCGCTCGGCGGCTACGCCGAAGTGTTCCAACGCAACGTGATGGCCTCGGGCGTGGTGCCGCAGATCAGCATGGTCATGGGCCCTTGCGCCGGCGGCGCCGTGTACTCGCCGGCCATGACCGACTTCATCTTCATGGTCAAGGACAGCTCCTACATGTTCGTCACCGGCCCCGACGTGGTCAAGACGGTGACGCACGAGGAGGTCACGGCCGAGGAACTTGGCGGAGCTTCCACCCACACCACCAAGAGCGGCGTGGCCGACATGGCATTCGAGAACGACGTCGAAGCGCTGATGATGCTGCGCCGCCTGTTCAACTACCTGCCGCTGAACAACCGCGAGAAGCCGCCCGTGCGCCCGAGCGGCGACCCGGCAGATCGCATGGAACTGTCGCTCGACACGCTGGTGCCGGAGAACCCGAACAAGCCCTACGACATGAAGGAGCTGATCGGCAAGGTGGTGGACGATGGCGAGTTCTTCGAACTGCAGCCCGACTATGCAAAGAACATCGTGATCGGCTTCGGCCGCATGGACGGGCAGTCGGTAGGCATCGTCGCCAACCAGCCGCTGGTGCTGGCTGGCTGCCTGGACATCAAGAGTTCCATCAAGGCGGCACGCTTCGTGCGCTTCTGCGATGCCTTCAATATCCCGGTGGTCACTTTCGTCGACGTGCCCGGCTTCATGCCCGGCACCAGCCAGGAGTACGGCGGCATCATCAAGCACGGCGCCAAGCTGCTGTATGCATACGCCGAGGCTACCGTGCCCAAGATCACCGTCATTACTCGCAAGGCCTACGGCGGCGCGTACGACGTGATGGCTTCCAAGCACCTGCGCGGCGACGTCAACCTTGCGTGGCCCCGTGCCGAGATCGCGGTGATGGGTGCCAAGGGTGCCGTCGAGATCATCTTCCGCGAAGACAAGAACGATCCGGCCAAGCTTGCTGCCCGCGAGGCCGAATACAAGAAGCGCTTCGCCAATCCCTTCGTGGCCAGCGCGCGCGGCTACATCGACGACGTGATCCTTCCGAGCGAGACGCGCAAGCGCATCTGCCGTTCGCTGGTCATGCTGCGCGACAAGAAGCTCGACAACCCGTGGCGCAAGCACGGGAACATCCCGCTGTGAGCGTCGCCAAGGAAGGAACAACGATGTCCATCAGCCTCTACTACCACCCCTACTCGCGCGCCGCCGGCACGATCTGGGCGCTCGAGGAAGCCGGCGTTCCCTACGACCTGAAGGTCGTCGACATCATGAAAGGGGAGCAGAAGGAGTCGGAGCTCGTCACGAAGAATCCGATGGGCAAGCTGCCGACGCTCGTCGATGGCGAGGTCGTGGTCACGGAGTCAGCCGCCATTGCGCTGTACCTGGCGGACCGCTATGCAGCCGGCCGCCTGGCGCCGGCGCTGGACGCACCCGAGCGCGGCACCTATCTGCGCTGGGCCTTCTTCGCGCCCAGCGTGATCGAGCCGGCGGTGATGGCGCGTGGTGCGGGCTGGGAAGTCAAGGAGATCGCGGCGGGCTGGGGCAACTACGCGGCCATGCTCGCCACGGCGCAGACCGCCATTGCTGGCAGGGACTTCCTGCTGGGCGATACGTTCTCGATGGCGGACGTCGTGTTCGGCGGCCTGCTGCGCTTCCTGATGGGATTCAAGCAGATCGAGCCGACAGCGGCGTTCTCGGCCTATGTTGATCGCCTCGATGCCCGTCCGGCCTTCCAGCGCGCCGAAGCGCGCAACATGGCGATGCGCAAGGAACTCGGGCTCAAGTAGTCCGGTACGGAGAAAAAGCAAATGTTCAAGAAGATCCTGATTGCCAACCGCGGCGAGATCGCATGTCGGGTGATCGCGACGGCCCGCAAGATGGGCATCCAGACCGTGGCCGTGTATTCGGATGCGGACAAGGAGTCGCGCCATGTCGAACTGGCTGACGAGGCGGTGCACATCGGCGCGGCGCCCTCGCGCGAGAGCTACCTGCAGGCGGACCGCATCATCGCGGCGTGCAAGAAGACTGGCGCCGAGGCGGTGCATCCGGGCTACGGCTTCCTGTCGGAGAACGAGGGCTTCGCCAGGAAGGTGGAAGAAGAGGGCATCGTCTTCATCGGGCCGAAGCACTATTCGATCGCCGCGATGGGCGACAAGATCGCGTCCAAGAAGCTGGCGAACGAAGCGAAGGTCAACACCATCCCCGGCTGGAACGACGCGATCGAGACGCCGGAGGCGGCGGTGCAGATTGCCAAGGACATCGGCTACCCCGTGATGATCAAGGCCAGCGCCGGCGGCGGCGGCAAGGGCCTGCGGGTGGCGTTCAACGACAAGGAGGCGTTCGAGGGATTCTCGTCGTGCCGCAACGAGGCACGCAATTCCTTCGGGGACGACCGCGTCTTCATCGAGAAGTTCGTCGAAGAGCCGCGTCACATCGAGATCCAGGTCCTGGGCGACGCGCACGGCAATGTGATCTACCTGAACGAGCGTGAGTGCTCGATCCAGCGGCGTCACCAGAAAGTGATCGAGGAGGCGCCGTCGCCCTTCATCAGCGAGGAAACGCGCCGGGCCATGGGCGAGCAGGCGGTGGCGCTTGCCAAGGCGGTGAAGTACCAGAGCGCGGGCACGGTGGAGTTCGTGGTCGGCAAGGACCAGAGCTTCTACTTTCTGGAAATGAACACCCGCCTGCAGGTGGAGCATCCGGTGACCGAATGCATCACCGGCTTGGACCTGGTGGAACTGATGATCCGCGTCGCCGCGGGCGAGCAGCTGCCGCTGGCACAGGCGGACGTCCAGCGCAACGGATGGGCGATCGAATGCCGCATCAACGCGGAAGACCCGTTCCGCAACTTCCTGCCGTCCACCGGCCGCCTGGTGCGCTTCGAGCCGCCCAGGGAAAGCATGTTCGCCGCCGACACGGAGCATCTCTACGGCGTGCGGGTGGACACCGGCGTGTACGACGGCGGCGAGATCCCGATGTACTACGACTCGATGATCGCCAAGCTGATCGTGCACGGGCGGGACCGGGCCCATGCCATCGCGCGCATGCGCGAGGCGCTCAACGGATTCGTGATCCGCGGTGTGTCGAGCAACATACCGTTCCAGGCTGCATTGCTGGCGCACCCGAAGTTCATCGCCGGCGACTTCAACACCGGCTTTATCGCCGAGCACTACGCCGAGGGGTTCCACGCCGAAGACGTACCACACCGCGAGCCGGGCTTCCTGATCGCGTTGGCGGCGTTCATGAATCGCCGTTACCGGGCACGTGCATCGCGCATCAGCGGCCAGCTCGAAGGCCACGGCGTGAAGATCGGAGAGCAGTTCGTCGTCGTCACTCAGGAGGCCAACGGCACGCAGCATCACAGCGCGGTATCGGTTACCGACTTCGAAGGCAGCACGGGCGCCAGCGCAGTGACCGTCGAAGGCAAGACCTACCAGATGGTCACGCGCGCACCGCTCGGCGCGGTCTGCGTGCAGGGCACGGTCAATGGCCAGCCTTTCACGGCGCAGGTCGAGCGCGGCAGCGGCAAGAACCCGCTGGCGCTGCGCATCTCGCATGACGGCGCCCAGATCGAGGCGATGGTGCTGTCGCCGCGCGGCGCCGGGCTGCTCAAGCTGATGCCCTACAAGGCGCCGCCGGACCTGAGCAAGTTCCTGATGTCGCCGATGCCGGGTCTGCTGGTCGAGGTGGCGGTCGAGCCGGGACAACAGGTGCGCGCGGGCGAGAAGCTGGCCGTGATCGAGGCAATGAAGATGGAGAACGTGCTGTTCGCGTCGCAGGACGGCGTCGTCGCGCAGGTGCGTGCCGGCAAGGGCGAATCGCTGGCGGTGGACCAGGTCATCATGGAGTTCGAATGAGCGCAGCGCCTGTACAGGAAGCGCCTGTCGAGTTGCGCCGTCGCTCGGCAGCGCCGGCGCCGGCCGCGGCGCCCCGCTGGTCCGTCCCGGATGTCCAGGCCTTGCTCGACAAGCCGTTGATGGACCTGTTGTTCCAGGCCCAGACCGTCCATCGGAAGCACTGGCCCGCCGGGGACATCGAGTTGGCGACGCTGCTGTCGGTCAAGACGGGTGGCTGCCCGGAGAACTGCGGCTATTGCCCGCAGGCGGCGGAGTTCGACACCGGCGTCAAGGCGCAGAAGCTCATGGAGGTGGACGAGGTGGTGCGCGCCGCCCAGGCCGCCAAGGACGCCGGGGCGTCGCGCTTTTGCATGGGCGCCGCCTGGCGCGCACCGAAGGACCGCGACATCGAGAAAGTGGCGCGGCTGGTGTCCGCCGTGAAGGGGCTGGGCCTGCAGACCTGCGCCACCCTGGGCATGCTCGAGGCGCACCAGGCGCGATCGCTCAAGGACGCTGGCCTGGACTTCTACAACCACAACCTGGACACGGCGCCCGAGTACTACGGCGACATCGTCGACACCCGCACCTACCAGGATCGCCTGGACACGCTGGCGCATGTGCGCGGCGCCGGCATCAGCGTGTGCTGCGGCGGCATCGTGGGCATGGGCGAAGCGCCCGTCCACCGTGCCGGCCTGATCGCCCAACTGGCGAACATGGATCCGTACCCGGAATCGGTGCCCATCAACAGCCTGGTGCGCGTGCCCGGCACGCCGCTGGCCAACAGCGATCCGATCGATCCGCTGGATTTCGTACGCGTGATCGCTGTCGCGCGCATCACCATGCCGACCGCGCGGGTGCGGCTGTCGGCCGGCCGGCAGCAACTGGGCGAGCCGGTGCAGGCGCTGTGCTTTCTCGCTGGCGCCAATTCGATCTTCTATGGGGACAAGCTGCTGGTGACCGGCAACCCGGACCTGGAGGCGGATGCCAGGCTGCTCTCCCGGCTCGGCCTGCCGTCCACGGCCGTCATCTCGTCCGAACCCGGTCAAGGCACTTCCCGATCATGATTCAAGCAACACAACGCCCCTTCAAGGTGCTGGGCGTCCAGCAGATCGCCATCGGCGGCACCGACAAGCTGCGCCTGCAAAAGCTCTGGGTGGAGATGCTCGGACTGACGGTCACCGGCACCTTCCGCAGCGAGCGGGAGAACGTCGACGAGGACATCTGCGCGATCGGCGATGGCCCTTTCAAGGTCGAGGTCGACCTGATGCAGCCGCTCGATCCTGACAAGAAACCGGCTGTTCACGCCACGCCGCTGAACCACATCGGCCTGTGGATCGACGACCTTCCGGCGGCGGTGGAATGGCTGGCCGGACAGGGCGTGCGATTTGCGCCCGGGGGCATCCGCAAGGGCGCGGCCGGGTTCGACATCTGCTTTCTGCACCCGAAGGCAAGCGACGAGTTTCCGATCGCGGGCGAGGGCGTGCTGATCGAGCTGGTGCAGGCTCCGCCCGAAGTGGTCGGCGCCTTTGCGGCCCTGGCGCAAGGCGCAGCCTGACGGGAACGGGCGCCGCGCCGCCCGTGCCGCCGGCCGGCGCCGCCGCCCGGGTGGCGCCAGCCCCAATTGCCTTGCGCCGGCCGATACGCGATGCTCGGTCCAAAGCGCAGGTGCGTGCCCTGCGCGCCCACACGTGCCATCCATGACATCGAGCCAGCATCCCATCTCTGCGGAACACCGCGCGCCCTGGCCACCCGCGTCGTCAAGTATCATGAGCCGCAAGGTGCGCGAATTCGACTGGGCCAATCACGTGCTCGGGCCGCCGCAGGGGTGGCCGCTGGCGCTGCGATTCGCCGCGGACATGGTGCTGTCGTCCTATTTCCCGAAGTGCCTGGTCTGGGGCAGGGAGCTGACGACCATCTACAACGACGCGTTTCGCCTGATCCTCGGAGACAAGGCCGAAGCGCTGGGACGACCGTTTTCGGAGGTCTGGAGCGAGGCCTGGCCGCAGATCGGGCCGATCGCCGCGCGTGCATTCGCCGGGGAGGCCACGTTCGTCGAGGACTTTCCCCTGGCCATCAACCGGCACGGCTACATCGAGCAGGCGTATTTCACCTTCTGCTACAGCCCCGTGCGCGACGAGCACGGTCGTGTGGTCGGCATGATGGATACGGTCATGGAGACGACTGCCAAGTTCAATGCCCTGCGGCGCCTGAACGAACAAGCGGTGTCGCTGGCGCAGGAAGTGCGCGCACGCACGGAGGACCGCGACAGGATCTGGCAGCTGGCGCAAGACCCGATGGTCGTGTGCCGTCGTGATTCAACGCTGGTGTCGACGAACCCCGCCTGGTCGGCGCTGGTCGGCGGCAGCAATGCCGAACCCCCGGGGCACAGCTTCGTCGAGCACGTGCATCCGGACGATCGCCAGGAGACGCGCGACTTCATGGCCGGCTTGCCGAGGCTGGGCACGTCCTTCCAGCTCGAATGCCGATGCCTGCGGGCGGCCGGCGGTCATCGCACCCTCGTCTGGAGCACCGTCCCGGACGAGGATCTCCTGTTTCTGGTGGGGCGCGACGTTACCGACGAGCGTGCCGCCGCCGCGGCCTTGAAGCGAACCGAAGCGGCGCTTCACCAGGCGCAGAAGATGGAAAGCGTCGGCCAGCTCACGGGCGGGGTCGCCCACGATTTCAACAACCTGCTGCACGTCATCTCGGGCAACCTGCAGTTGCTTTCACGCGTCGTCGGCGTCGACGAGAGAGCCGAGCGCTATCTCGACAATGCCCTGAGCAGTGTTCAACGCGGCGCCAAGCTGGCCAGCCAGTTGCTGGCCTTTGCCAGGCGACAGCCGCTCGAACCGAGAGTGGTCAACATCGGCAGGCTTCTGCCCGGCATCGAGGACATGCTGCGCCGCACGATCGGCGAAGGCATCGAGATCGAAGCAACGATCTCGGGCGCACTGTGGAACTGCTTCGTCGACGCTGCGCAGCTCGAGAACGCTGTGCTCAACCTGGCCATCAATGCACGCGATGCGATGGAAGGCGTCGGCCGGCTGACGATCGAGACAGCCAACATCTACCCGGACGACACGAGCGTCACCGGCGACCCCGACATGAGCGCCGGCGAGTACGTGATGCTGGCCGTGGCGGATACCGGCTGCGGCATGGGGCCCGAGCTGCTCGAAAAGGTATTCGAGCCGTTCTTTTCGACCAAGGTCGATGGCAAGGGTAGCGGGCTGGGCCTGTCGATGGTCTACGGATTCGTCAAGCAGTCCGGCGGGCATGTGAAGATCCATAGCCGGCCTGGACAGGGCACGACGGTTCGCATGCTTCTGCCGCGCGTTGCCGCGGACGAGGACATGGTCCTGGCGCCAGCGGGGGACGAAATGGTTGGCGGCGCCGAGACCATCCTCGTGGCGGAAGACGACGATGACGTGCGCGCCACGGTCGTCGAACTGCTCACCCAACTGGGTTATCGGGTGCTGAAGGCGCGCGACGCCACGTCGGCGCTGGCCATCATCGACAGTGGCGTGCAGGTGGACATGCTGTTCACCGACGTGGTCATGCCCGGATCGCTGCGCAGCCCCGAACTTGCCGCCCGTGCGCGCGAACGCCTGCCGAATATCGCGGTGCTCTTCACCTCGGGCTATACCCAGGACGCCATCGTCCACGAAGGCCGGCTGGACGCAGGCGTGGAACTGATCAGCAAGCCATATACGCAGGACAAGTTGGCACGCAAGATCCGGAGCGCCTTCGCCAAGGCGAGCCGCGACGCCTGACAGCGCGGCTCGCTCGTCGCGGGCCGGTCAGGCGCCCGGCCGTCGCCAGAAGGCCAGTGTGGCTGCCAGCGCCCACATGCCGGCAGCGCAGCCGCGATTCATCCGCCGCAGGTTGCGCCGGGACAGCCAGCGCACAGCCTGCGTGCCGGCACCGGCATACGCCAGCATGATGACCGTGTCGAGCGCGATGAAGATGACGCCCAGTAGAAGGTACTGCGGCGCTTGCGGCGCGCCCGTGTCGATGAACTGGGGCAGAAATGCGCCGAAGAAGAGCACTGTCTTGGGGTTCGACAGCGCCACCGTCAGGCTGCGGACCAGCGCCTGGGGGCCTTGCGGCGCGAGGTTCGGACGCGCCAGCATGGCGTCCACGTCGTCGACCGGGCTGCGCCACAGGCGGATGCCCAACCAGACCAGGTATGCCACCCCGGCCGCCCGCAGCGCATTGAACAGCCATTCGGAAGCGGCAAGCAGCGAGCCCAGCCCGAGCGCCACCACGGCGATGATGATGCTGCTGCCCAGGATGGCGCCGGCCATGCCCCATCGCGCCCGTCGCATCCCGCCGGTGATGCCGTTGGACATGGCCAGCAGCATGGTCGGGCCGGGGGTCGCCGCCAGCACGAACGAGGCGGCGGTGTAGATGAGAAGGGTGTCGGTTTTCATCGGGGCAGCTTGGACGTGTCGGCGGGCTTTCGGGCGCGTGCCTTGGCAAGTGCCGCCTCGATCAAGGCGCGCTTGCGTGCCTGGGCGTCGTCGGCGAGTGCGGCTTCGGTGGACGTCGCGGGCTCGTTGCCGCCCGGCGCATCCGTGAGAGTGGCCGACGCCGAACCTTCTGCCTGCGCAAGTCGTTCCTTGTGCGCGGCGTAGCGCCGGCGCGCCGCGTCGGCCTGCGTGGCCGACCAGGCTTGCCAGCCGCTGCGTCCCGGCGTGACGACTTCGAGCGAAATGCAGTCGACCGGGCACACCGGAATGCAGCGCTCGCAGCCGGTGCAATGGGGTTCGATCACCGTGTGCATGCGCTTGTTGATGCCGACGATCGCGTCCGTCGGACAAGCATCCAGGCACAGCGTGCAGCCGATGCACCAGTGCTCGTCGATCACCGCCAGCGAGCGCGGCCCCTCGGTGCCGAACTCGGCGCCCAGCGGGCGGACGGGGCGGCCGGTGATGCGCGCCAATGCCTCGATGCCCGCGGCGCCGCCTGGCGGGCATTGGTGGACGTCGGCGTCGCCGCTGGCAATGGCCTGCGCATACCCGGCGCAATCGGGGTAGCCGCAACGCGTGCACTGCGTCTGCGGCAATGCGTTCTCGATGCGCGCGGCCAGCGAAATCATGGAACGGGCCTAGGCGGCCTTCTTGCGCGCGACTGGCGAGCCCGTGCGCCGGGCGATTCCGGCGGTCTTCCGGCCAGGCGCGGCCTTGGCGGCGGTTCGATCCTGCGAAGCGCCCGAACTGGCGCGTGCGCGCGTGAGGCGTGCGCTGACCGCATCCTCCGAGCTCACGGGCGCACGCGTGACGCGGTGCGCCTGGGGCTGGTCCTGCGCGGCAATGAAGGCCTTGACCTGCGGATAGACGATGTCACGCCAGCGGCGACCGCTGAAGATGCCGTAGTGGCCGGCGCCCTTGACCTCGAGGTGATGCCGGTGATCCTGCGCAATACCGGTGCACAGGTCGTGCGCAGCCTTGGTCTGGCCCGAGCCCGAGATGTCGTCGAGCTCGCCTTCGATCGTCAGAAGTCCGCTGGTGCGGATGTCCTGCGGGCGCACGCGCTCGAGTTGGCCCTTTTCATTGCGCACGTCCCAATTGCCATGCACCAGCCGGAATTCCTGGAACACCGTGCGAATCGTGTCGAGGTAGTAGTCGGCGTCCATGTCGAGCACGGCGTTGTACTCGTCGTAGAACTTGCGGTGCGTCTCGGCACTGGCGTCGTCGCCCTTGACCAGATCCTTGAAATAGTCGTAATGGCTCTTGGCGTGCCGGTCGGGGTTCATGGCCACGAAGCCGGTGTGCTGCAGGAAGCCCGGGTACACCCGCCGCCCCTCGCCGGGGAAACCCTGCGGCACCCGGTAGATGACGTTGTTCTCGAACCATTCGTAGCTCTTGTTCATCGCCAGGTTGTTCACCGCGGTAGGCGACTTGCGCGCGTCGATGGGCCCGCCCATCATCGTCAGCGACAGTGGCAGCGCTTCGCCGCGGCTGGCCATGAGCGACACCGCGGCCAGCACCGGCACCGTGGGCTGGCACACGCTCATGACGTGGCAATGGCCATAGGTGTGCTGCAGGTGGCGGATGAACTGCTGCACGTTGTTGATGTAGTCGTCGAGGCCGAATTCGCCTTCAGACAACGGCACCGTACGTGCATTCTTCCAGTCGGTGATGTAGACCTTGTGGTCCTGCAGCATGGTGCGCACCGTGTCGCGCAGCAAGGTGGCGTAGTGCCCGGACAGGGGAGCCACGATCAACACAACCGGTTGTGCCTTGAGCAGCGTCAGCGTGTGCGGATCGTCCGTGTAGCGCTTGAATCGGCGCAACTCGCAGAATGGCTTTTCGAGCTCGACGAACTCCTGGATGACGACTTCCGCGTCGCCCACGGAGACGGTCTTGATGTTGAACTCGGGCTTCTCGTAGTCCTTGCCGAGTCGATAGAGCAGGTCGTAGCTGGCGGAAAGGCGCTGCGCCATGGGCAACTGGCTGAAGCCCGTGCCGCTGCCAAACAGCTTGGAGGCTGCCTGGGCGAAATCGGCGAACGGCTCCATGAGAGAGCGCTGCGCTTCGTAGAGTTGGTAGAGCATCGCGGAAGCTTTCTGTAGTCTTTTGTGTTGCAGTGCAATATAGCAGCGGGATGCGTCGCCCGGCAGGCGTCGAATCCCTACACGACCGTCAGAAATGTCTCCAACATGTCAGTGGAACGCCTGAGCGCCCACTTTTGTCACGAATCAGCTCAATACCTTGGCGATGCTCTGGCAGACGTATCCGATGTTCTTGCTGTTGAGCGCGGCGACGCACATGCGGCCGGTATCGGTGCCGTAAACGCCGTACTCGTTGCGCAGGGTGACCATCTGGTCCTTGGTCAGGCCCGAGTAGCTGAACATGCCGATCTGCTGGGTGATGAACGACATGTCTCGCTTGACGCCCGCGGCCTTGAGGCCGTCCACCAGCTTGTGGCGCATGGCCTTGATGCGGTCACGCATTTCCGCCAGTTCCTTTTCCCACACCGCGCGTCGCTGCGGGTCGCCGAGCACGGCGGCCACCACGGCGCCGCCATGGATGGGCGGATTGCTGTAGTTGGTGCGAATGGCGATCTTGAGCTGCGACAGCACGCGATCGGCTTCTTCCTTGGTGGCGCACAGCACCGACAGCGCACCGACCCGCTCGCCGTACAGGCTGAAGCTCTTCGAGAAGGAGGTGGAGACGAAGAAGCTCAGGCCGGCGGCGACGAACTTGCCGATCACCGCGCCGTCCTCGGCAATGCCGTAGCCGAAGCCCTGGTAAGCCATGTCCAGGAATGGCACCAGGTGCTTGGCGCGGACCACGCCGATGACCTGGTCCCATTGGTCGGTCGTCAGGTCGTAGCCGGTGGGGTTGTGGCAGCAGGCATGCAGTACCACGATGGTGCCGGCGGGCGCCGAGCCAAGGGCTTCGAGCATCCCGTCGAAGTTCACGCCCCGCTTTTCGGCGTCGTAGTAGGCATAGGTCTCGACGGGGAAGCCCGCGTTGGTGAACAGGGCGCGGTGGTTTTCCCAGCTCGGATCGCTGATCAGGACCTTCGCGTCCGGGTTGATCTTCTTGAGGAAATCGGCGCCCACCTTGAGGCCGCCGGTGCCGCCGATCGCCTGGATGGTCGCCACCCGGCCGGACTGCACCGGCTCGCTGTCCGCGCCGAAGACGAGGCCCTTGACGGCCTTGTCGTAGGCGGCGATGCCGTCAATGGGCAGATAGCCGCGCGCGGTGGGGGCCTTCATCATGTCCGCCTCGGCCGCCTTGACGCACTCGAGCAGCGGCAGCTTGCCGTTGTCGTCGTAGTAGACGCCCACGCCCAGGTTGACCTTGTTCGGGTTGGTGTCGGCAGCGTACTGCTCGTTCAGGCCCAGGATCGGGTCGCGCGGCGCCATCTCGACGGCGGTGAAGATAGACATGTTGGAAGCGTCCTTAGAAGTCGGTCGGTTCGCCCGTTGGCAGGAAGGTCGGGCTTTTTCACGAACTGGCGCCAGGGTTTAACCTATCCAGTTCGCTTGAATTTTAGCGTTTGCGACGCACCTGATCGGGGTACACCCTATGTCTGCATCTCCCGAAACCGTTTCTCCCCTGGCCGAGGCCGGCGCCGACACGCCCAGCGACACCGGTGAATTCATCTCGTTCCCGGATTCGCCGTTCCAGTTGTTCCAGCCCTATCCGCCGGCCGGCGACCAGCCGACCGCCATCGCCCAGCTGGTCGATGGGGTGCGCGACGGCGAGGTCTACCAGACCCTGCTGGGCGTGACCGGCTCCGGCAAGACCTTCACCATGGCCAACGTGATCGCCCGGACAGGGCGCCCGGCCATCGTCTTCGCGCCGAACAAGACCCTGGCGGCGCAGCTGTACAGCGAGTTCCGCGAGTTCTTCCCCAAGAACGCCGTGGAGTATTTCGTCAGCTACTACGACTACTACCAGCCGGAGGCCTACGTGCCCCAGCGCGACCTGTTCATCGAGAAGGACAGCTCGATCAACGAGCACATCGAGCAGATGCGCTTATCGGCCACCAAGAGCGTGCTGGAGCGGCGCGACACGGTGATCGTCGCCACGGTGAGCGCCATCTACGGCATCGGCGCCCCGGAGGACTACACGCAGATGCGTTTCATTCTGCGCACGGGCGACAAGATCGATCAGCGCGACGTGATCGGCCGGTTGATCCGCATGCAGTACACCCGCAACGAATCCGATTTCGTGCGGGGCACGTTCCGCGTGCGCGGCGACACCATCGACGTGTTCCCGGCCGAGCACAGCGAACTGGCCATCCGCATCGAGCTGTTCGACGACGAGGTCGAGTCGTTGCAACTGTTCGACCCGCTCACCGGGCGCATCCGGCAAAAGATTCCGCGCTTCACCATCTACCCGTCCAGCCACTACGTGACGCCGCGGGACAAAGTGCTGCGCGCCGTCGAGACGATCAAGCTGGAGCTGGCCGAGCGGCTCAAGGAACTGTTGGCCGGCGGCAAGCTGGTGGAAGCCCAGCGCCTGGAGCAGCGCACGCGCTTCGACCTCGAAATGCTGGCCGAGATCGGCCATTGCAAGGGCATCGAGAACTACAGCCGGCACCTGTCCGGCGGTGCCCCGGGCGACCCGCCGGCGACACTGACCGACTACCTGCCCAAGGACGCCTTGATGTTCCTGGACGAAAGCCACCAGATGATCGGGCAGCTCAACGCCATGTACAACGGCGACCGCGCCCGCAAGACCACGCTGGTGGAATACGGCTTCCGGCTGCCGTCGGCACTGGACAACCGGCCGCTGAAGTTCGAGGAATTCGAGCGGCGCATGCGCCAGTGCATCTTCGTCTCGGCCACGCCCGCGGATTACGAGAAGCAGCATGCCGGCCAGGTGGTGGAGCAACTGGTGCGGCCGACGGGCCTGATCGATCCGCTGGTGGAGGTCCGGCCGGCGACGCACCAGGTGGATGACGTGCTCCAGGAAATCCGCCTGCGCGTCGAGCGCGGCGAGCGGGTGCTCATCACGACGCTGACCAAGCGCATGGCCGAGCAGCTGACCGACTACCTGCGCGACAACGGCGTGAAGGTGCGCTACCTGCACAGCGACGTCGACACCGTGGAGCGGGTGGAGATCATCCGCGACCTGCGCCTGGGCGCCTTCGACGTGCTGGTGGGCATCAACCTGTTGCGTGAAGGCCTGGACATTCCCGAGGTGTCCCTGGTGGCCATCCTCGACGCCGACAAGGAGGGCTTCCTGCGGGCGGAGCGGTCCCTGATCCAGACCATCGGGCGGGCGGCCCGCAACCTGAACGGGACCGCCATCCTCTATGCCGATCGCATCACGGACTCGATGAAGAAGGCCATGAGCGAGACGGAGCGGCGTCGCGCCCGGCAGATCGCCTACAACGAGGAGCACGGGATCACGCCGCGCAGCATCGTCAAGCGGGTGCGCGACCTGATCGATGGGGTCTATAGCGAAAAGAGCGGCAAGGAGCAGGCCCAGCGCGAGGTCGAGCGCGCCCGCGTCGAAGACATGAGCGAAAAGGATGTGGCGCGCGAGATCAAGCGCCTCGAAAAGCAGATGCTCGAGCATGCCCGGAACCTGGAGTTCGAGAAGGCCGCCCGGGTGCGGGACCAACTGGCCTTGCTACGTGAGCAGGCGTTCGGCGCGTCGGGCGAGGACCATGTGGCAGCCTGAGGTCGGGCGCAATCCAGGGCTTTCGCCCGGGCGATAGCCGCCCGGATCGGTATTAACCCGGGCGCCATCCAGGAATCTGGTATACTTGACTCAATTACTCAACAACAGCAGAAACTTCGCGATGAAGGGCTGGCTCCAAACCATTGGACGAGATCCAGGGCCACGGCAGCCAGTTAGGGCGGAGACGAGGTCACCGGGGTCACGAGTCCTGGTGTTTTCAACGGTAAGCACATAAGGAGCTTGCGATGCGTCTCACTACGAAGGGCCGTTTTGCGGTCACAGCCATGATCGATCTGGCGCTGCGCCAGAACTCTGGCCCGGTCACGCTGGCTGCAATCAGCCAACGGCAGCAGATTTCGCTTTCCTACCTGGAGCAACTGTTCGGCAAGCTGCGTCGCCATGAACTGGTCGAATCGACGCGCGGGCCCGGTGGTGGCTATTCGCTGGGCCGCAAGGCGACCGAGATCACCGTGGCCGACATCATCGTGTCGGTCGACGAACCGATCGATGCCACCCAGTGCGGGGGCAAGGAAAACTGCCTGGGCGAAGCCGGTCGTTGCATGACGCACGAGTTGTGGGCCTCGCTCAACCAGCGCATGGTGGAATTTCTGGATTCCGTCACCCTGCAGAAGCTTGTGGACGACCAGCTCGCCAAGGGCGTCACGGTCGAGAACAAGCCGGCAGTCAAGCGCGCGATCTCCTCGCAGCCGGTCGTCAAGCCGATCCGCGTCAACGCGCCCAACTCGGTTTTCGCGCTGGGCAACGTTTTCGCCAAGTCTTGATGTGAAGCAGGGCGCGGCACCGGGCCTTCGGGCCGGGTGCGCGGGCGCCTGATCAACCGAACCATTTCCACGCCAGCACGAGCCAGCCATGGACGTCACTCCTCATTTCCCCATCTACCTCGACTACGGCGCCACCACGCCGGTCGATCCCCGCGTGGTCGACGCGATGATTCCCTGGTTGCGCGAGCACTACGGCAATCCGGCGTCGCGCAGCCATGCCTGGGGCTGGGAAGCCGAAGAGGCGGTCGAGAAGGCGCGCGGCTACGTGGCCGAACTGGTAGGCGCCGATCCGCGGGAAATCGTCTGGACATCGGGTGCCACCGAATCGAACAACCTGGCGATCAAGGGTGCCGCGCATTTCTACCAGGGCAAGGGCAAGCACCTGATCACGGTCAAGACCGAGCACAAGGCAGTGCTCGACACGATGCGCGAACTGGAGCGGCAGGGCTTCGAGGTGACTTACCTGGACGTACGAGAGGACGGCCTGCTCGACCTGGATGCCTTTGCGGCCGCCATCCGGCCGGACACGGTGCTGGCAAGCGTCATGCTGGTCAACAACGAGATCGGCGTGATCCAGGACATCACGGCCATCGGCAAACTGTGCCGCGAAAAGGGTGTCATCTTCCACGTCGACGCCGCGCAGGCGACCGGCAAGGTGGAGATCGACCTGGCCAAGCTGCCGGTCGACCTGATGAGCCTGGCGTCGCACAAGACCTACGGCCCCAAGGGCATCGGGGCGCTGTACGTGCGCCGCAAGCCGCGCATTCGCCTCGAGGCGCAGATGCACGGCGGTGGCCACGAACGTGGCATGCGCTCCGGCACATTGCCGACCCACCAGATCGTGGGCATGGGCGAAGCCTTCCGTCTGGCGCGTGAAGAAATGGCGCAAGACGTCGCCAAGGCCCGTGCGCTGCAGAAGCGCCTGCTGGACGGACTGAAGGACATCGAGCAGGTCTTCATCAACGGCGACCTCGAGCGGCGCGTGCCGCACAACCTGAACATCAGCTTCAACTTCGTGGAAGGCGAATCGCTGATCATGGGCATCAAGGGCCTGGCGGTGTCGAGCGGTTCGGCCTGTACGTCGGCCAGCCTGGAGCCCAGCTACGTGCTGCGCGCCCTCGGCCGCAGCGACGAACTGGCGCACAGCAGCCTGCGTATGACGATCGGCCGCTTCACCACCGAGGAAGAAATCGACTACGCCGTCTCGACCATCCGTCACAACGTGGCCAAGCTGCGCGAACTCAGCCCGCTGTGGGAGATGTTCAAGGACGGCGTCGATCTCAGCACCATCCAATGGTCGGCGCATTGACGGCCGAGCACGACACAACGAGATAGAGGTACCCCATGGCATATTCATCCAAGGTCATCGACCACTACGAGAACCCCCGCAACGTCGGCTCGTTCGACAAGGGCGACGACAGCGTCGGCACCGGCATGGTGGGCGCGCCGGCTTGCGGCGACGTCATGAAGCTGCAGATCAAGGTCAACCCGGAAACCGGTGTGATCGAGGACGCGCGCTTCAAGACCTACGGCTGCGGCTCGGCCATCGCTTCGTCCTCGCTCGTGACCGAGTGGGTCAAGGGCAAGACGCTCGACGAGGCGGCAGCGCTCAAGAACGCGCAGATCGCCGAGGAACTGGCTCTGCCGCCGGTCAAGATCCACTGCTCCATCCTGGCCGAGGACGCCATCAAGGCGGCCGTGAGCGACTACAAGCAGAAGCACGGCGCCGCCACTACGGTTGCCGAGGCCACGCATTGAAGATGACGGTCACGCTTACGGAGGCTGCAGCGCGCCACGTCAACAAGTACCTCGCCAAGCGTGGCAAGGGCCTGGGCGTGCGCCTGGGCGTCAAGACCACTGGGTGCTCGGGCCTGGCCTACAAGCTCGAGTATGTGGACGAGGCTTCGCCGGAAGACGTGATGTTCGAGGACCATGGCGTGAAGGTGATGGTGGACCCGAAGAGCCTGGCGTACATCGACGGCACGCAACTGGACTTCGTGCGCGAAGGCCTCAACGAGGGCTTCAAGTTCAACAACCCGAACGAACGCGACCGCTGCGGCTGCGGCGAGAGCTTCAGGATCTGACGCCACCGGCCCCGCGCCCAAGCCGCCATCAAGACCTGTTGGCGGCTTTTTTCTGCTTTCCATGCAACTAGACGCCACCGATTTCGAGATATTCGACCTGCCGGCCACATTCGCGCAGGAGCGCTCGGTGCTGGACGCACGATGGAAAGACCTGCTGCGCGAGGCACATCCCGACCGGTTTGCTGCGCAGGGCGCCGCCGCCCAGCGCGTGGCGATGCAATGGTCGGTGCGCATCAACGAGGCCTACCAGCGCCTGAAGGACCCCGTGCGCCGCGCCGCCTATCTGTGCAAGCTCAACGGGGCGCCTGTCGATGCCGAGCAGAACACCGCAATGCCGCCGGACTTTCTCGTGCAGCAGATGGCGTGGCGCGAGGAACTCGACGACGCGCACGATGTCGCCAGCCTCCAGGCGCTGCATGACGAAGTCGACGATGCGCGCCGCCGCGCCTTGTCCGCCCTCGACTGGCAGATCGACGGAAAAGGCGATTTCACCGGCGCTGCCGCGCAGGTCAGAGCCCTCATGTTCATTGAGCGCATTGCGGGCGATGTCGAGCTTCGCCTCGACCGATTGGGACAATAGCTCCAATGGCACTACTTCAGATTTCCGAACCCGGCCAGGCGCCGGATCCGCACCAGCGTCGCATTGCCGTGGGCATCGATCTCGGTACCACGCATTCGCTGGTGGCGGCGGTGCGCAGCGGAGTGGCCGAATGCCTGCCCGATGACCAGGGCCGCATGCTTCTGCCCTCGGCGGTACGCTACCTCGAAGGCGACCGGCGCCATGTGGGCCACGATGCCTTGGCGGCGCGCGGCACCGATCCGGCCAACACCATCACGTCAGCCAAGCGACTGATGGGGCGTGGCCTGGCCGACATCGCGCGGCGCGATGCGCTGCCCTATGAACTTGCCGAGGCCGAAGGCCAGGGCGGGATGGTGCAGGTGCGCACGCGCGCGGGCCTGAAGTCGCCGGTCGAAGTCAGCGCCGAGATTCTCGCCACGCTGCGGTATCGCGCCGAAGATACCTTCGACCAAGACCTCTATGGCGCCGTCATCACCGTGCCGGCCTATTTCGACGAAGGACAGCGGCAGGCGACCAAGGATGCGGCGCAACTGGCCGGCCTGAACGTACTGCGCCTGATCAGCGAGCCGACTGCCGCCGCCATTGCCTACGGACTGGACAACGCGGCCGAGGGCATCTATGCGGTCTACGATCTGGGCGGCGGCACGTTCGACATTTCCATCCTGCGCCTGACCCAGGGCGTTTTCGAAGTCATCGCCACGGGTGGCGACTCCGCACTGGGCGGCGACGACTACGACCACGCGCTGGCCGACCTGGTGATGGCGCGCACAGGCCTGACGCTGGCGGGCGACGCTGACAAGGCGGCATTGATGATTGCCGCGCGTGCGGCCAAGGAAGCCCTGACCGACGCCGACGCCACCACGCTGGTTGCACAGTTGTCCAGCACCCGTATCGAGCATGCATTGACGCGCAGCGACTTCGAGCAGGCGACGCAATCGCTCACCGCCCGCACGCTGGCTGCGGCCCGCAAGGCGATGCGCGATGCCGGACTGAAGGCCGACGAGTTGCAGGGTGTGGTCCTGGTGGGAGGCGCTACGCGCATGCCGCAGGTGCGCCGCGCCGTGGCCGAATTCTTCGGACGGGAGCCCTTCGTCGACCTGAATCCGGACGAGGTGGTGGCGCTGGGCGCCGCCGTCCAGGCCAATCAGCTGGCCGGCAACGGGGGCAGCGACGACCTGTTGCTGCTGGACGTGATCCCGCTGTCGCTCGGACTCGAAACCATGGGGGGGCTGGTGGAGCGCATCGTGCCGCGAAACACCACCATCCCGACCGCCATGGCACAGGACTTCACCACCTACCAGGATGGCCAGACCGCCCTGGCCCTGCATGTCGTGCAGGGCGAGCGCGACCTCGTGGCCGATTGCCGAAGCCTGGCGCGTTTCACGTTGCGCGGTATCCCGCCGATGGCCGCCGGCGCGGCGCGAATTCGCGTCACATTCACCGTCGACGCCGACGGACTGCTGAGCGTCAGCGCCCGGGAGCAGACCAGCGGCGTCGAGGCCGGCGTGACGGTCAAGCCGTCCTACGGACTGTCGGACGACCAGATCGCGCGCATGCTGCAAGAGAGCTTCAGTACGGCGTCGCAGGACGTGGCGGCCCGTGCCTTGATCGAGGCGCGTGTGGAAGCCGAACGCATGCTGCTGGCGACCCGCAGCGCGCTCGACGCCGATGGAAATACGCTGCTCGCGGCTGATGAACGCGCCCGGATCGAGATGCTGATGCAGGACGTGGACCGCGCGCGGGGGTCGACCGATGCGGCCGCCATCGACGCCGCGGTCAAGGCCCTGGCGGACGGTACGGAGGCGTTTGCGGCGCGCCGAATGAACCAGGGCATTGCCCGGGCCTTGTCGGGTCGTGCGATCGAGTCTCTCTGAGCGTTTCCAAGTTCTTTTCATGCCCACCATCAAGATTCTTCCGCACGCCGAGTACTGCCCGACAGGCGCAGAGGTAAGCGCGCCAGCCGGCACCTCGATCTGCGAGGCGCTGCTCGACAATGACATCCCGATCGAGCACGCCTGCGAGATGAGTTGTGCCTGCACCACCTGCCACGTGATCGTGCGCGAAGGCTTCGCCTCGCTCAACGAGTCCGACGAGGCCGAAGACGATCTGCTCGACCGCGCGTGGGGCTTGACGCCTCAGTCGCGCCTGAGCTGCCAGGCCATCCTCGCGCAGGACGACGTGACCATCGAGATTCCCAAGTACTCGATCAACCATGCCAAGGAAAATCACTAAGTACGCATGAGCCGACTTATCGTTCTGGATACCGAGACCACCGGCCTTTCGGCCGAGGACGGCGATCGTGTCATCGAATTGGGCTGCGTCGAGCTCTACAGCCGCAAGCTCACCGGCAACGACCTGCACCTGTACTTCAACCCGGAGCGCGACAGTCACGAAGACGCGCTCAAGGTGCACGGGCTGACCACCGAATTCCTGTCGGACAAGCCCAAGTTCGCACTTTGCGCGCAAGAGATCGCCGACTATCTCGGCGGGGCCGAACTGATCATCCACAACGCGGCGTTCGACGTCGGGTTCCTGAACAAGGAATTCGAGCGCGCCGGCCTCAAGCCGCTGCGCCACTACGTTGCAGACATCACCGACACGCTGGCCATGGCCAAGGCGGTGTATCCAGGCAAGCGCAATTCGCTCGATGCACTTTGCGACCGGTTCGGTATCGACCGTTCCAATCGCACGTTCCACGGCGCCAAGCTCGATGCGCAACTGCTGGCCGACGTCTACATCAACCTGACGCGCGGCCAGGACGCACTGCTGATCGACGTCGGCAGCAACGAGCCGGAGCAGGGCAGGGTGCTGGACGTGGACCTGCGCAGCTTCTCGCTGCCGATCATTACGGCCAATGTGCAGGAGATGGCCCTGCACGACGAAATCCTGCTGCAGCTGGACAAGTCCAGCAACGGAAAAACGCTCTTTCGCGCCGAAGCCGTCCAAAATGTGTCTATAATCTAAGGCTTCGCACAACGCGCTGGGCAAATCGAGAATCGCTCGATAATCCAACGGCGCCAAGCGCGATGATCCAGCTCCCTGCAGGCCGTTGCCTGCAGCGGCTCGGGCGGTTAGCTCAGGGGTAGAGCACTGCATTCACACTGCAGGGGTCAGTGGTTCGATCCCACTACCGCCCACCATTGGGGAAACACCCTCCACAACGCACCGAAGGCCAGCAGGCCTGTGTAATTCCGGTGCAAAACTACCCAAACGCCTTCACGAGCGCCTGACGCTGCTGCTTGACCTGCAAGTGGCTGTACCGCTGCGTGGTCGTGATCGACGAGTGCCCGAGGATCTTGCTGACGGTGTACAGGTCGGCTCCGCTGGCCACCAGCATCGAGGCGCAGGAATGGCGCAAGTCGTGGAAGTTGACGTGCTCCATGCCGGCCGCCGCACGCCCGCGCTGGAACCCGGTCTTCAGCCCCTCGAAGGTGGTGTACGGCAAGGGCAGATGCTTGAGCCACGGGCGCAGGGGCTTGACGATGGGGATGACGCGCGTGCGCAGCGTCTTCGTGTTCTGCGCGTGGATGGTCAGCGTGTTGCGCCCGACGTCCTCGGGCTTCATGGCCAGGATCTCGCCGCGCCGCGCGCCGGTGTACAGGGCGATCCAGATGGCAGCCTGCACCCCTTCGGGGCAGTGCTCGGCCAACTTGTGGACCTGGGCCGGCGTCAGGAACACCTCGCGCTTGTTGTTCGGCGGCAGGCTCTTGACCGCGGCGCCATGGTTGACCTCGGTCATGCCGAGTTCCCACGCGATGGTCAGCCCCTTCTTGAGCGCCGCCAAGCTGCGATTGATGGTCGCCGCGGCGTAGGATGGCTTCATGTCGCGGACGATATTCGCCGCGACCTCGCGCGCATCGGAGGCCCGGTACTCCTTCAGCCACGGCTGGATGCGCTTGGCGCAGATCTCTGCCGGCCCGGGCCAGCGGCTTCGCTTGGCGTGCTCGATGTACAGCGGCATGACCTCGACCAGCAGCGGGTCGCCGGCCTCGCCACGCTTGCGGCTCAGCTGCTTTCGGAGATCAGCTTCAAATTGCTTGGCATCACGCGCCGACGCATCTGCTGGGAGGATGCGATGTACTCTTCGGCCTTCGACCATGAGTCCGACGTGCCGACGACCTTGCTTGTCAGTCCAGATAGACATTGCTTTTGTGGTTGGTGGGTGCGCAGCCAAGCCTTGCATTCGGCCAGATCGTAGCGTTTGGCCCGGCCGATGGGGGTGCAGGGCAGGCCGTCGAGCTCAAGGCGGCGCACGGTTGATTCGCTGATGCGCAGCTTGACGCACAGTTCCTGGCGGGTCAGGTCTCGGTTCTCGCTCATCCTTCCTGCCCCTCCTTGCCGGCGAGTGGGGGTGGAGGCAGCGGCATCCAATGGGTTGGTTGGTTCGGTGCGTATCGGTGGCTCTCGGCGCCGAAGCTGCGTCCACCGTGGAACGTCTGGTGATGGCTGTCCACAAAGCCATCGTCGCAGCCCATGTAGTCGATGCCGTCTTCGTAGCCCGCCTGCCAGTAGCCGGGCACTGACACGCCGGGGTCGTCCTCTTCCTCGCTCGCGCGGCCAAGCAAGATTTCCGTCCCATCTCTTGGCGCCGTCTCGATAGGTTGCCATTCAGCCATTGCCCGCCTCCTTCCCCTTGCCGCGCGATGAGTCGATGGCGGCGTCCCATTCACGCAGAGCCTCTCTAGCATCGCGCACCGGGCAATACCCGCCGTCCTCGCAGTCGGCGTGGCTCTTGTGCTGAGAATCTTCAAGCAGCGCGCGCAGGGCGTCACCGAGCTTGATCGCATCCTCCCTCAACGCATCGCGCTCCGCTCGTGTGCGGTCGAGTTCGGCGAGTAGGGCGGCGGCTGAGTTCACCGCTTGGACGATAAGTCTGGCCCGACATTCGCTTTTTTCCCCCTCCGTCCACTCGGTGCGAACCGTGTCGTTACCCGCTCCAGGCGGCGATGTTGACACCCAGCCCCAGCGGCGGCCATCTGTTTCAGGGTGTCGATTCGTGCGCATGAACAGTTCTGCCTTGCCGTGCGCAGCCAGCGCCTCCCGCAGCCCCTTGAAGTCGTCAGCGGGCATCGTTGGCCTCCTTGGTGGCTAGTGCGCGGATGATCTTTGCCGGCTCGTCTGGTTCGTAGAACCCACCAGAGCCAGCATCGCGCGCGTCGAAGACCTTCGCCGATTCCTCGAATGCCTCCGCTCGTGCCTTGCGCACTGCTTCGCGCAGGGTTGCGGCGGTGTAGGCGCGCCATTCGTCGGCGGTTTTCTTCTCCACTCGACGGATCAGATCGGCCCAAGATGTTCCCGGCTCACGGTGCCAGTACTGGAACATGCCAGAGGCCTCGTCGTCAGGCATTGGCGCCGGCTCCGGCAGTGCTTCGCGTGCGTCGGTCATTTGACACACTCCACGTTCGCGCCGTAGCGCATGACGAAGTCCCCGACGCCAAGCATGCCGAGGAGGTAAAGCGTGACGACGATGCCGCCCACGAATGCGAGAGTTGTTCGGATCATTTCGTTCCTTCCTGGCGCGCCAGAGCGGCGTCGGCTCGGTCAAGTGCCGTGCCGAGCGGCACTTGACCCTTGTAGGCTCTCAGCAAACCGCGCAGTGCGTTGCGCAACTCCCTCACCCTGGCCTCGTCCGTAGCTTGCATTTCTTCGGTTTTGTCAACCGACGAACCTTGCAATTGCTGCAATTTGTCAACCGCGTCCGTTGGTGGGAGGGCGCGGGGAGATATGCGAGCTTCGGCCAGCAAGTGATATCGAGAGCCGCATTCAGGGCATGCCGTTGTCATCGTGCCTTCGCGCTGGCAGCCGGGGCACTTGTCTTCCTTGGGCTCTGGGCCTTCCCAGTTGCATGTGTTGCAGGCGCTCGTGGTATCGGACGTGTCGTTGATGCCGATGTGTCCGCAGTTGTTGCACTCGTGGCAGGTAACGTACAGGCGCGCCTCGCGCTCCTGCTGGGTTGTGGGTTCAGGCATCGCCGTTCCAATTCGAAGGGAATTGAGAGGCAGCATCGCCCCATGTACAAGGGCCGCACATATCGCCGTCATAGGCGATCTTCCCGTTGATGATTCCCTTGACCACTGGGCGAGCGTTGCAGTTGCAGCAGCCGCGCCGATAGGAGGGCAAGTAACTTTCGATAACGAGCGCACCGTCCTTACCAGTGGCAGCATCGAGTTCCGCCTCGGTCATGCGCTTGAGTTTGTCTGCGGTCTGCATCACAGTTCCTTCGGCGCGGGGCCGATGCCGTGGGCTCGCTCTGCGACTCTGAAACCCTCGTGGAAGTCGGCGTGCAGAAAAAATCCGCCGCCCGCTTTCCACAGGTCGAAGACTTGGGCGATCCGCCAGCGGCACCCGGTTTGCTGGCGGGCGCAGGGCGAGAATGGCGCGGGCGAAGCGTCGAGCGGCGTAGTAGTTGCGAACGCTTCCCAGATGAAGCCGCGCAAGATCATCAATCGTGTCATCGCTCACCCCCGCGTCCGTTGGAGGGAGGGAGCGGGCGGCTTGCCGGAGTGCGTAGCCTTCGTTACACAGTTCGGCGTCTTCTGCGCACGGCCGGCAGTACTCCAAATGTTCGGCGTAGTCGCGCCAAGGATTCGCCTCGCGCCCCTGCTGGGTCGTGGTGTCAGTCATCGCTGTGGCCTTTTGGAGAGGGCATGCGGTCCTTCGGCGCGGGGTCGATGCCGAGCTTGTTGCGCACTGCGGTTTCAATGTCGCGTGCGAGTGCGGCACCGTAGCGCCTAAAGTTCTTTTCTGGCGATGAGTACCAGCCCATTTCATGATGCATCTCGCGCAACTTTGAACGCGACAAGATGTAGTCCACTTCGCCCTGTGTCAGCGGCACCCGGTTCGCTGGCGGGCGCAGGTTGAGACCATCACGAACGCCTTGTTCGTAGCTCGCTTTGAAGTCGCGCTCTCGGTCAAGGCGCATCGATTTGATGGTTGTGCTGCTCACCCCCGCGTCGGCCTGGCGCTGGGCGGCGGAGAGGGCGGCCTTCCATACCAACCGCGAATAGGCTTGCCAGTTCGCATAGTCAGTCCCGCTCAGCAAATTGAAGTGCCATTGCGAGCCTAGAAGATTGAAGTGCGGTTCGCTTCCCGGCTCGATCTTGGTCGGCTTGATGCGCTCCACTCCCCCCGCCTGTGCCGATGCCGGTGTGGCAATCTTGTTCGCATCGCATGCCGTGCAAGCTCCACGCCACTCACCATCGACGCCATGCACATCGCCCGTGTCGTCGCAATAGGGGCACGCCCTCGGCTCGCTGCTGTCGGCCTTGGGGGCGAGGGCAAGCACTTCGCGAGCGAATCCGATGACGCCCGGTGCGCCTGCGTGGTACTGCGTGCCGTGGCCCGCTTCCGGGTACTTCGTCCGCGACTCGCTAAAAAATCGCTCCCCAATATTCAGCGCCAGAATCTCCGCATCACTCGGCACCGCCCCCGCATTGGCGGCGCTGTCGGTGGGGGTGACTCGCCAACCTTTCTCTTCGTAGCCCAGCAGCCCCTCAACCGTCGGTTTGTAGCCGTCGATGCGCGCCCATGCTCGAATGCATGTGGTTTCTGTTGCTGCAATATTGCCTTCCGGCGTGATCAGCCGCCATATCGGCACCGCCTGCGCTTCGGCCTTCGGTTGTTCGTTGCTCATGCTTCCCTCGCTTTCAGCATGGCGTCGGCGACCGCGTAGGCCATGTCGGCGCAATAGGTCACGTAGGGAACGCCATCCTGTCGCACGTCTTCTCGACAGACGTCGATGACTGCAGGGATGGCCTGCGCCGCGAAGTAGTCGCGCAGACTCATGCCGGGGAATTGCCATGTGGACGGGCCGTCTTGGTGTCCTTCAGGCGCCGACGTGCTGACCGGGAACGCCGGGCCGCTTCTGTCGTTGCTCATGCTTTCTCTCCTGTTGCTTCCTGCGCAGCGCGCTGGGGGGATTGAGGGGTCGCGCAGTTGCGGGCAATCTCGACAAGCCACGCAGCCAGCGCAGGCGGCGTGTGCTCGCGCTCAGCCTTGGTGATGTGCGGGCGATAGTCATGGCGCTTGCGCGACTGCACGACGTATGCAGCGTCACCCAGCACAAGCGGGACGATCGGCAGGTCGAACGGCTCCAGCCCAACGATGTAGAACCACGATGCCTTCTCTGCCTTGTGACCCCACCACTTCTGCGGAGCTGGAAACGTCCATCCGCCGAATGCGTCGGCCGGCTCTCCTGGCTTGGGCAAGCTCTGGTCATCCCATAGCGTGCTGCCAGCTGGATGCTCAAGGACGCCGCCCCATTGGCGAAGCTGCTGCACGGCCCAGCGCGCCAGGTCCTTCTCGTCGGGCCGAGGCTTAGCGAAGGTGCGCAGACGCCCCCATGCTCTGCATGGCGGATGCGCCACCGCCGGGCCACCGCCGGGCCACCGCCTGGCATCGCGCTCGATGTCCCACACGTCGCAGTCGGGGATCGCCTTGTAGACAGAATCCGAGCGTGCAAACAGAACAGCGACTGTCATCCCTCCCGCCCTTCCTGCGCCACCTGGCGCTGCATGCGCCGACGCGACTCGCGCGCGGCCTCGGCCATCTGGTTAGGCGTGCTGTTGCGTAGGATCTCTTCGTAGACCTCCAAGCCCGCAGCCATGGCTTGCAGGCCGGGCCCGTCGAAGCCGTAGCGCCGGTGTCGGCCCATGATCTCGTCGGCGTGGATGAGCGCATCGCGCGCGGCCAGCATCGGCTGCACGCACACCGGGTCGATTTCCTCGGCGCGGATCATCCCGACGTTGACGGCGCTGGCCAGACGGTCGAAGGTCTCGCCATCGCTGCCGCCGGCCTTCATGTCCGCGAACGCGCTGTAGAGCTTGGCCATGGTCTCGGTGGCGACTTCGGGCTCGGTCGGCCGGCTCGCGACGATGGTCTCGGCCCAGGTCGTGGGGTTGCGGCGACGCTGCATGGCTGGGCCTACTCCGCGCGCCAGACAGCCAGCGTGCCCGCTTCGGCGTCGCTGCGCGTGGTGAACCGCCGGCCGGTGCCGTCCTGGTGCACGAGCTTGATGGCCTTGCCCAGGGTGAAGCGGCATGCGTAGGGCAGCTGCGCCGACTGGCCGACCTTCATGCGGTCCAGCAGCAGGGCGTAGTCCAGGCGCTTGCGCTTCGGGCCCGGCGCGACGGGCAGGGGCACGTCATCGCGCAGGGGGATGCTCGCCAGATCCAGGTCGAGGGCCAGTACGCCCAGGCCGCGCTTGATCTTCGGGGCCGGCACGATGCGCTGAACGGCCTTTGCAAGGGGCTCGGTGGTCATGGGCCCCTTCAGCTTCGGGCCGGCCTTGAACATGTACTCGCCGCTGGAATCGCGCTCGCGCATGATCAGCCCGTGCTTGATCGGCTCGGCCAGGAACGCACTCACGTTGCCAGTGCTGGGTTCGAACTTCTCGACGATGTCGTCGACGCTGAGTTCTTCGTCCGGGTTCGCCCGGAAGAAGTCGATGGTGCGGTAGGCGACGCTGCCGGCGCGCGGGGTGTAGGTTGTCCCGTTGATGCTCACCGGTCAGCCCTCCTCGGTCTCGTCTTCTTCTTCGGCATGCGTCGCGGCGAAGATGTCGCCGGCGTCCGGGTCGGGCTCCTGCACCGGAGGCGTGTCGGGCTTGCCGGCGCGGTAGCCCTTCTTCACCGGCAGCAGCTCGGCCGGCGCCAGCAGCTGGATGAAGATGTCGCCTTCGGATGCGAGGCCAGCCAGCTCGCCGTACAGGTCGTTGTCCTGCAGCTCGTCGCCGTTGTACTGAATCGTGCCCATGACGACGACACTGCCGCCCTCGGCGATCTCGTAGTGCAGGTTGGCCAGCACCACGTCGGTGAAGTCGACGTGCGCGCCCTCGGTGCCCCAGTCCCAGATGAAGCGGTAGCCGCGCCACTTCTCGCCCTTGCGGTAGGCGTAGGCCGTGGGCAGGAAGGGGAAGCGCAGGTTCGGCAGCGGGATCGCAACGTCGGGCAGCGTCTCCTGGCCATCCTTCAGCGCCTTGTTGCAGAAGTGGTGCTCGCGCAGGCCGGGCTCGATCTGGTCGAGCAGCGTGTTCTCGCCGGTGATGGAGAAGGCGATGTCGATGGCGCGCACGCGCTCTTCGTCGTGCAGCTCGCGCCGCGGGTTGGCATTGGTGACCGTAATCTTCGTGACTTCGGAAAGCTGGAAGGGCATGAGGTGGGCTCCGGTGGTGATGAAGAAAAAAGGCGCCCGCCGAAGCGGATCGCAGCAAGGGCTCGGGCCGAGGAGGAGGGAGGCGATGAAGTGGCCCGGGCCGGCTGCTGGCGCCGGGGGAATCAGGCGGCAAACTTGCGCTCGATCAGCGCGGCCAGTTCGTCCTGCTGGTCGGCGGGCAGATGGCGCGCGGTGTCGAGCACCAGATCGGCCGTGTCGCGGCTGGTGGCCTTGTTGATCTGGTCGGCCAGGGCTGCGTACGAAGGGCCGGCCTGCGAGTCGTCAGGAAGCGCCGGCGGCTCGACGTACTCGCCCGTCTCCATGTCGATCACGTTGTGGTCCTGCGGCAGGCCCGCTTCGCCCTGCTCATCCAGCGTCACGGCGCGCTGCATTTCGATGCTGACGGGCAGGTACTTGAACAGGCGCCGGATGGCTGTCTTCTTGGCCATCTCTTCGAAGTGCGTGACCCAGGGACCGTTGTCCTTGGCCTTGCTGCCGGCGCGCACCTTCTCGATCTCGGCGCGGCTCATCACTTCGAACTGGACGCCGCCGTCCTTGAGCTTCGCGACGGCATACACATGCGTGAGGTTGCCTCGGTCGCCATCGGCCGGGATGTGGTCGATCGTCTCGTCCAGGCCGAAGCGGTAGCTGAATCGATCGTTTTGGCACACGGCGCGCGCGCTCAGGCTGACGATCTGCCCGCTGCGGCGCGCCAAGTCGATCATCCCGCGGTAGCCGATGATCAGCTGGCAATCCGTGCCCACGGTCTGCCACTGGCCGCCCACCTTGGCGCGCTTGTCGAACGGCAGCAGGTAGGCATGACCGAGGCCGTTCCCCGGCTCCAGGCCGAGTTGGCTGCAGGTCATCACGGCGCCCAGCAAGGAATCTCGCCCACACTCACCGAGCTTCGGCACGCGGCGGATTTCGGTGAGCACGATGCGGGCCATGCGTTCGGCGTTGATGTGCTTGGGCAGCGCCAGCGCCATCTGGGGCTTCATCTTCTCGATCAGGGTCGCGACCTGGTCTTCCTTGCGCGGTGCGACGGCAGTGCCGGTGGCGACCTTCAATGCTGCGTTGGACATGGGGATGGTTCCTCGGTTGGTGGTGGGTTACTTGATCCGCAGGACGCGGGATTCCGTCGTCTTGATGAACTGCTCGAACAGGTCGGCGTGCGCGGCCTGGAAGGCGCGTTGGTCGAAGCGCTTGGCGCTCTGGCTCTTCCAGGTGGCCAAGTCCTTGCCGTTGAGGGTCAGGCGCGCGGCGTCACCCATGGCGCGCTTGATCGATTCCTTGCAGCCGTCGATGCGCCGCTCGATCTCGCCGACTTCGGCGTTGAGCACGCGCAACTCATTGATGGCGATGAGCGCTTCGGTGGTTGCCTCGACGGCCGTGCCCATGTCGCGCGGGAACAGGCGGGCAACGTCCTCGGCGTCCAGCGGTGGGGGAGGCTGCAGCGTTTCGACGTGCTCGCGCCAGAACTTGACCTCGGCGGAGCGAATGGCGCTGATGACCTCGTCGTCGCGCTCGACACGGTAGACGCGGAAGTCGTCTCCTCCGATCAGCACGCCGAAGACGCACACGGCGGCGCCCTTGATCATCATTCCGTGCTGAGCCTGGGCGGTGTAGTAGACCGGGATCGAGTCCGTGCCCAACTCGCCCCAGTCGGCCGCCTTGAAGGGGCTCACCGTCTTGATCTCGATGTTCTCGCCGGTCTCGGCCTCGGCGTCGATCTCTGCGGCCAGGAAGGCGTATTCCGGATCGATGTAGCGCGCGTTGCGCCGGGCGATCTTCAACCCGCTCTCGGCGCTCAGGAGGTCGACAACGTAGGGCTCCATGCGGTGCCCACGGTCGAAGATGCGCTGGCGCGCCGGGTCGTTGTTCTCGGGCATGGCCGGGGTGGTCTTGTCCTGCCACAGCTGCAGGGGCGTCTTCCACGGGCTGATGCCCAGAATGGCGGCCACATCGCTACCGCCGATGAACTTGCTTCTGTCGGGGCGCGTTTGGATAGGTGCGTTCATGAAGTGCTCTCCGTTGGAACTCAGATGCGAGCCCGCGCCCGCGCTTCCAGCCGCAGCCACGCCTGGGCCTCCAGGCTGTCGCGCGCCGGCTTGGACAGGTGGTCGTAGACGTCGTGGCCGCCGACCTTGGCGCTGCGGATGTCGAGTTCGGCGCCGCGGTGCGGCTCGCTGGGCGAGTAGTCGACCTCGACCTCGTAGGGCACGCCGTCGATGACGCAATCGAACGTCGGGTACATGCGCAGGCGCCGCAGGGTGACGGTGGCTTGGTGGGCGTTCATCAGCACCACCTCCACACCGCGCCGGCGATGCGCTGCAGCAGGGGCAGCGGCTTGGCCGTGCGAGGATCCAGAACCGCAGCCTGCAGCAGTTCGGCATGGGCGCCCAACACCGGCTTCTGCGGCTGGATGGCGCCGCCGATGACCACACCTCGACAGGTTTTCAGGCCGTTGGCGATGCGACGCGGCGGCCAGTACAGCTCGGGCAGGGTGGCACCCATTTCGCGGGCGATCTGATCGTTGCGGAGGGCGGCGAAGGTGCTCGGGCTCATGCTTCGCTCCCAGCCATCGGCAGCGCCTGCAGCTTGCTGATGCGCGTGTCGATCTCCATCAGCTCGCGGGCCAACTTGAGGCGAAGTTCGGTCTTCTGCGCTTCCAGCGAGGCAATCAGGCTGGGCGTCGGGTCGAAGTCGTCGGGCACATCAACCTCGAACGAGTGCTCGCACACCAGAACGTAATCTACGTAGGTGCTCTGTTCGGTCGACGGCTTGCAGTGGGAGAAGCCGAACTTTCCTTGTTCATCGCTGTGCCACTTCTCCCAGACGATGTAGCCCTTGATCGTGTGCTTTGCCATCACGCACCTCCCGTCATCACCGGCCAGCCCATCGTCGCCAGCGCCCGCTCCGCCTCGTCCAGCGCAGCCTGGTACTCGGCCTCGGTGGGCTTCTCCAGGTCGTTCTCGCACTCCATGCGCTTGCACACGTCGTGCAGCTGCCGCAGCGACGCCATCGCCTTCGCGTGGGCTTCGAGGCCCGGGGTCGCGGTCTTCACGCCAGCGCCCGCAGTTGCTTCTTGAACTGGCGGATGCCGCCGGCCGCCGCGATGGCCTCACGGCGCTGGCGCTTGGCGGGGTTGGTGTGGAGCACGAAGCCGGCCGGTGCGCCCCTGCGGGGCGTCGGCGCGGTGCCGTGTGCGACCTCGTGACCGTGCTTGCGGCCGGGGCCCTTCTTCGTGGGGTGCGGATTGAGGTTCATGCCCATCTCCTGTGTTGGTGATGGGATGAATTATGCAGTTGTGCATGAGCATGTCAATGCATAAGTGCATTATTTTTTGCGCAGTTGTGCATGCCCTCCCGACAGAGGGCGCAAAAAAACCCGCCGAAGCGGGCTTGGTGGTGGGTGGCCGTTACCTACAGAGGGGCGCGCTGGCTTGGAGAGACCCTGCAGTTGCGCTCCGCGCGCATCACGATTTCCACGGCTTGCACCATAGGCATAGACGCAGGGAATTCTGCCCGTTGCAGCATGCCCATCAGAGCCAATGGTGGGCGATGCAACGTCGCTTCAGCGCACGCCGGATTCTGATGTTGAGATGCAGCGAACCCCAGGCGCGCGCCGAGGACGTATGGGAGGCACCCTTCGTTGTGCTTCGCCATTTCCTTGCCGCAGGCCGCCAGGAAGTCACCTACCGACGACGGGTTCACCAACTCCGCTTTTGCTTGGAGCGACAGGACGGCAATGGCAATCACGACAATGGTCTTCATCTGGTTTCCATGGGGTCTCGGTGGTGGATGATCGCCGACAGGTCGTCATCAAGGGCGCGAATGGCCCCGCGGCAGAACGTCGGGTTCTTGGCCAGCATGCCCGCCACGTTCGTGATGTAGCGCATCTTGCGGAAGGTGGCCGTGAAGGCGATCCCTGTGAGTTCGCCTTGCTCGGCCAGGGCCAGCAGCTGGCGCAGCGCCGTGACCGTGTCTTGGCTGATGGTGTCGCGGACGAGTTGGTAGGGCATTACCGGCCCTCCCGGCGCTTGGGCGTGTCGACTGGCTCCCGCGGGATTTCTGTCTGCTTCACGTATCCGCCCGGCCCTGGCGGTGGTGGCGGCGCGCCGTAGGCTTCCTCGACGCGCTCATTGGTCGCTGGGACGTTGGATACGCCCTGGCGCCCCAGGTATTCGGCGACGATCTTGCGCACGCGGTCGGCGTTCTGCCTGAGCGTGCCGCGCAGCGCGGCCTTCTCGTCCTCCGGCAGGATCTCGAAGTCCTGCAGCATGGCCCACTGGCTCTCGGTGACCTGGCGGGCAGTCTGGGCGGCGGCCGCCTGCGGGGCAGGTGCTGGCGCGCCGCTGATGCGCCCCCATTCCTGGTCCGCGAGATCCGGGTCATAGAAGGCCAGGACGTTCACCCCGAGGTGCGCGGCGGCATCCTCGAGAGACTCGCGCTTCGGCTGCCTGATCGTCCCTTCCTTGAAGCGATGAAACGTCGACTGCGCCTTCGGTCTGTTGATCGCCGCCGCCAACGAATTCGGATTCAGCCCGCGCTTGTCGAGCAGTCGGGAAAAAAGGGTGGCGCCGTCCATCCTCCGACTATGCATAACTGGGTAATGCATGTCTGCTTGATTTCCTAATGCAGAAGTGCATAATTCATGCATGACCAAAATCCCCGAAGTGATTCGACAGCTGCGCGCCACGCTGTCGCAGTCCGAAATATCCCGTCGCACGGGCATCGCGCAGTCCAAGATTTCGCGATGGGAGGCCGGCAAGGTGGCCGCCGGCGCTGAAGAGGCGCTGAAGTTGGCCGACTTGGCCGAGCAGTTGAAGTCGGCCGAAGCAACGACCCCGCAGGGCAGCTGAATGCGCGCCCTCGTCCTGCTCGCTCTGGGCCTGTGGTGCCTCATCGGTGCCGCGGTGGCTCTCTTCGGCTACGAGGCCATCGCCGCCACGTGCGCCTGGCTGTGCGCCGCCTTCGTCCTGATCGCCTTCGGCGCCGTCGACTCGATGCGCGACCCATTCGATGTTGGCCTCGGCGAGGCCGCGGAGTAGGGCGTCGTAAACATGGACAAACGAACCCCTCGTCGCAAGTTCAGCGATGCCCGGATCGATGCGCGCCGCCGTGGAGTGGCGTGGCAATTGACCTTCGAACAGTGGATGCAGATCTGGCTGGACTCCGGCCATTGGCACGAACGCGGAACCCGTCGGGGCTGCTACTGCATGGCGCGTCACGGTGACATCGGACCCTATGCGATCGGCAATGTCTCGATCCAGTTGAGCATCGAGAACACCACCTTTGCCCTTTCCCGCGCCCCGCTTTCTTCGAAGCGCAACCGTCTCGGCAAGGGGCGCGGCTGGACGCTGGACGACGGCATGTACCAGGTCACGTTCCGACGCAAGTACGTCGGTCGCTTCAGCACTCGGGACCAAGCCGAGGCTGCCTACGCCGCAGAGATCAGGAAGTGGTTTGCATCGCATGCCCCGGACTCTCCTTTTTTTGCCCGAAACTGAGACGGCAACAGACATCAATTCGAAATGACGCCTATTGCGCCCCCCCAGCTGACGCTCAATTTCGAGCCCACGCTGCCTGACCGATTCCCGACCTTGCGCGCCTATATCGCGCATCGCCTGCCGCTGCTGAACTGCTCTGCCAAGGTGGTGGCGGCCGAGATGGACATGAGCCCTTCGACCCTGAGCCGCAAGCTCAACCCGGCCGAGGGTGATACCCAGCGCTTCAACGTCGACGACCTGGAGTCCTACATCAAGGCCACCGGCGAGGCCTCGGCCGTCGTCGAATACCTGGCGGCCAAGTACCTTGACTCCGACGCGGCGCGCAACGCCAGAACCATCGCCAAGGTCGAGAAGCTGTCGCAGGAGCTGGCCAGCGCGCTCGCAGCGCTCAAGACCGTGGGAGTGGCGACATGAAGCCCATGACCGACGAAGAGCGCGAGCGCCACATCGAAGCCCTCGGCCGCCGGTTCCTGGCCGCGCACGCCGCCGGCGAGATGGAGATCGCCAGGAACTGGCTGGCCCAGCAGACCCAGGCCGTCAAAGAGCGCAGCGCGGCGCAGGTGGCAAAGCTCGAGGCCTGCTACTTCGCGGCTGAGGGCGACAGGGCGCGGCTGCAGGCGCAGGGGAGGGCGACAGGTGCGTGAATACGCCAAATTGGCACCGACTTTCTGGACCGGCGAAACAGGCCGGGAACTGCGCAGAAGGGGCTCCGAAGCGGTGGTGATGGCCCTTTATCTGGTCTCTTCACCCCACTCGAACATGCTCGGCCTGTACTACCAGCCCCTGATGTACGCAGCGCACGAAACAGGGTTGGGCATCGAAGGGGCATCGAAGGGCCTTCAATGCTGCATCGAAGTGGGCTTTTGCAGCTACGACGAGGACACCGAGACGGTGTTTGTGCACGAGATGGCTGCATGGCAGATCGCAGAGTCACTGTCGAGCGCAGACAAGCGCTGCAAGGGCATCCAGAAGGACTACGAAGCCCTTCCTGCGAACCCATTTCTTGAGGCCTTCCACGAGAGGTATGCCGCCGCATTCAACCTCTCCAAGTGCCGCTCGAATCCAGCCCAAAACCAAAGACCGAAGCAAGCCCCTTCGAAGCCCCATCGAAGCCAGGAGCAGGAGCAGGAGCAGGAGCAGGATAAGGGCCACTCGAAGGGGCTTCCGCTGGACTTCGTTTTGCCGGACTGGATTCCATCCGACGCATGGGAGGGCTACGTGGCCATGCGAAAGCGCCAGCGCAAGCCCATGACCGATCGCGCCAGGAACCTGAAGGTCGCCGAGCTGCAGCGGTTTCGGGACGAGGGTTATGACCTGCAGGCCATCCTCGACAAGTCCACCTCCAACTGCTGGACCGACCTGTACCCGCCAAAAGGCGAGGTGCGACAGCTCGAAGCGGTGAACCGCATATGACCGGCGAACGCGAGCTCATTGCCAAACGCCGCGCCGGCGTGTCGATCGGCGCCGTGTGGATCCTCGACGCGGACGACCACTTCAGCCGAACCGCATCGCGGGACTGGCACCTCGAGCGCAACGTCTCCGACCAGCGCTGGCATGCCCACATCCGAATCGACGGCGCCGACATCCCGGAAGCGCTGGACCTGCGCTTCGTCGTCGGCCTGACCTGCCACATCGTCGGCGAGCGCGGTGCAGCCCGCTTCCATCGAATTTTCGACGCCGTCAAGGCAGCCGGCGCCGCGGTCATCGTCGGCGTCATCGACAACCAGGTGCGCCACGAGCGCGCCACCGAGGAGCAACCCATCCATGGCTGAGACCTTCGATTCCGGAGACATCGACTTCGACCGTTACATGCAGTCCACCGAGGCCAAGCAGCGCGTGAAGTCCGCCGGCATCTACGTGCAGGGCAACATCGACCGCGTCACGAACCCGCAGCCGCGGCGCCACCACCACATGCCGTGGGGCAAGACCAAGCGGGCGCTGCAGTTCCGGCCCGGTGAGGTCACCGTCTGGGGCGGCGAGAACGGCAGCGGCAAGTCGCTCGTGACCGGCCAAGTCGCGCTGTCGCTGTGCGCGCAGGACACCCGCGTGTGCATCGCCAGCTTCGAGATGAAGCCGATGAAGACCGTCGACCGCATGGGCCGGCAGTGGACGCACTTCAGCCTGGACGACGAGCAGGTCATGTCCGACCCGACCGAGCGTCGCGAGTTGCTGGCGAAGTGGAGCGAGTTCCGCGACTGGACCGATGGCAAGCTCTGGCTCTACGACCAGCAGGGCACCGTGAACTGGCGCCAGGTGTGCGCCGTCGTGCGCTACGCCGCCCAGGAGCTGCACGTGAAGCATTTCTTCATCGACAACCTGGCCAAGTGCGTGAGGGGCGAGGACGACTTCAACGGGCAGAAGGAATTCGTCGACGAACTCTGCGCTGTGGCTCGCGAAGAGGACATCCACATCCACCTCGTGCACCACATCCGCAAGACGTCATCCCTGGCCGCCAAGCCGACGAAGGCCGACTTCAAGGGCTCCGGCTCCATCACCGACCAGGTCGACAACGTGATCGCCGTGTGGCGCAACAAGCCCAAGGAGCGCTCCGCGGGCATCCGCAACCAGTCCGAGGCCGACACCCTCCTGATCGTGGACAAGCAGCGCAACGGCGAGGGATGGGAGGGGGAAATCGCCCTGTGGTTCCTGCCGCAGAGCCAGCAGTTCGTCGCCGGGCACAGCGAGCAGCCGATGGAATTCTTCAACCCGCCCGAGGACGACTCGCCCGCGCGCGCGCATTTCGGGAGGTCCGCATGATCGAATTCGAAGTCCCCGGCCAGCCGGTCGGCAAGGGCCGCCCCCGAATCGGCAAGGTTGGCGCCCACGCCCGCATGTTCACGCCGGCCAAGACGGCCAGCTACGAGGGCATGGTGGCGCTGGCTGCCCACCGCGCCATGTCCGGCGCCGCGTTGATCGAGGGCCCCTGCACGGTGCGGATGCGGATCGAATGCCAGATCCCCGCCAGCTGGTCGGCCAAGAAGCAGCGCAGCGCGGCCGCCGGCGAGATCTTCCCGACGACCAAGCCGGACGTGGACAACGTGGTCAAGGCCATCTTCGACGCGATCAACGGAGTGGTGTGGAAGGACGACGTGCAGGTGGTGGACCTGGCGCTCACGAAGCGCTACTCGCTGGCCCCCGGGGTGCTGGTGACGGTCGAGCCGATCGGCGTTGACCAGCCGCATCAGGAGGCGTTGATCGCATGAACTGCCTGCAGTGCCGCAACTGGCAGCTCAAGGACAGCCCGCTGCGCGCCTACGGCTTCGGCCAGTGCGCGGCCATCACCGACCCCATGCGCCACGCCGGCCAGACCTTCGCCGGCAACGCGCAGTGCCGCATCGGGAAGTTCCAGCTCGCAACCGCCGAAGTCATCGCCCGGCGCGCGAAGGAAGGCGGCGTGATCCTGTGACCTTGGTGCTCAAGCCCGTGGGCCGCGGCCGGTGGCGCCCGATGGTGGTGCCGGTCGATGAGCGGCGCATCCCGCCCATGATGGTGGCGCGCGGCCAGCGCATCACCATCGGTGGCGTGGTGTTCCGGGTGGCGGAGGTGCGGCCCTGATGCGCTCGGCCTTGCGCATCCGCGTCACCCGCACCGACTGGTTCCGCGTGCTTATGGACCTCAAGCGCGCCGGCATGTCGCTCGAGTCGATCGCGACGGCCGTCGAGGTGTCGAAGTCGGCAGTGATCGGTTGGAAGAACCTGGACGCGGAGCCCAAGCACGGCGACGGTGAGCGCCTGATCGCGCTGTGGCAGCAGGCCACCGGCTGCGCGCGGGCTGACCTGCCGGCTGTGCCGATGGTCGGGAATCCGACCGGCTCCCGGCCGGACACTCGCCCCGCTTGAACCTATCCCAGCAGGAGCTGAACCCATGACCCGAACCCGCGCCATCCAGACCCCAGGCGAATCCGCGCAGCCGGCCGACGAGACCGACGTCGACATGGACGAGGCGGGCGGCGCAGGCGGCCAGGACAAAGCGCCGGCCAGCGTGGACGTCGAAGCCCTGCAGGCGGAAATGGCCCGGTTGCGGGCCGAGAACGAGGCCCTTAAGGCCAAGCCCGCCAAGGGCAAGGCAGGCGGCACAGTCGTCGCCGGCGGTCACGAGCTGACCGACAAGGGCTGGATCGTCAAGGAACCGCCGGCCTCGCCGGTGAAGGGCTGAGCGATGTGTGGCGGTGGCGGCGGGTATTCGTCGGCCCAGGCTGACGCGGATCGCGAGAAGGCGCGCCAGGAAGCCGAGGCCGAGCGCCTGGCGTCCGAGAACGAGGCGCAGGCCAAGGCCAACCAGGAGACTGCGGCGGCACGCCGGCGCAAGCGCACCAACTCGCTGCTCGCCACTGGCGCCCAGGGCGTGACCCAGTCGGGCACCACGTCGTCGGTGCTGGCGACCGGCAAGTCCACGCTCGGGAGCTGAGGGCCAGATGGATGACAAGGCCGCCAGCCTCTGCAAGCGCCTGGGCTCCCTGAAGAGCCTGCGTTCGCGCCACGAAGCGACCTGGCGCGAGTGCTTCGACTACACGTTCCCCATCCGCGGCGAGGAGTTTTTCGCCTCGTCGCCCGACGCCTACACGGCGCTGAGCAAGCGGGCCAAGCTGATGGACTCGACCCTCAGCGACTCGTCCGCCAGCCTGGCCGCAGCGATCATGTCCGGCCTGACGCCCAGCAATTCGATCTGGTTCGACCAGACCGTGGACGGCGTGAACGACGCCGAGAAGCGCTGGCTGGGTGATGCCTCCGAGACGGTGTGGGCCAATATCCACGGGGCGAACTACGACGCTTCCGGCTTCGAGTGCGCAATGGACATCGTCGTGGCCGGCTGGTTCGTCCTGTTCATCGACGCCGACCGCGAGAACGGCGGCCTGCACTTCGAGCAGTGGCCCCTCGGCCAGTGCTACATCGCCAGCAGCAAGCCCGGCGGCGCCATCGACATCGTGTACCGCTGCTACGAGGTGTCGGCCGAGGCATGCGTGAACGAGTTCGGCGACAAGTGCAGCGCCCGGGTCAAGGACTTGGCGCAGCGCGCGCCCGACACGATGGTCGAGCTGGTGCGCCGCATCCAGCCGAACCCCAGCTACCGCGAGGGTTCGCTGCTGTCGAAGAACCTGGCGTTCACGAGCGACACGTGCGAGGCCGAGGGCAAGAACATCCTGCGCGAGGCCGGTTATCACGAGTTCCCGTGCGTGGTGCCGCGCTGGTGGCTGATCCCAAAGTCCTGCTACGCCACGGGCCAAGCCCTGCAGGCGCTGCCCGACGCGCGCAGCCTCAACTCCCTGCTGATCATGGAGGAGATGGCTGCCGACATCGCCGTCTCGGGCATGTGGATTGCCGAGGACGACGGGGTGCTCAACCCGCGCACGATCAAGGTGGGCCCTCGCAGGATCATCGTGGCCAACAGCGTGGACAGCATGAAGGCGCTGACCTCGGGCGCGGACTTCAACGTCTCGTTCACCAAGGGTGACCAGAAGCGCCAGGCCATCCGCAAGACGATGATGACCACCTACCTGGAGCCGCGCGACGGCCCGGTGCCGACCGCCACGCAGGTGCACGTCGACGTCGGGCTGCTGCGCCAGCTGCTGGGCCCGGTCTACGGCCGGATGCAAGCCGAATGGCTGGCGCCAATGGTCGAGCGCTGCTTCGGCCTGTGCTTCCGTCAGGGCCGGCCCGAGCTGGGCGGCCAGCCCGGCATCAAGATCATCGAGGATCCGCCCGAGTCGCTGGCCGGCCGGGTGCTGCAGGTCCGCTACAAGTCCCCGATGGCGCGTGCGCAGAAGCTCGAGGAAGTGACCGCGATCGAGCGCCTGATGGTCGACGTCGGATCGGTGGCGCAGATGAAGCCCGAAGCCCTGGACCTGATCAACGGCGAAGAGGCTGTGCGCGTGATCTCCGACGCCCTGGGCGTCCCGCCGAAGGTGATCCGCGACGAGCGGCAACTGAAGCTGCTGCGCGACCAGCGCAAGCAGGAACAGCAGGCCGCAGCCCAGCAGGCCCAGGCACAGAACCAGCAGGCCGCCATGACCGACGCGATGGCGCAGCGGGTGGCGACTGCTCAATGAAGGAGCGCGCACCATGGCTACCGAACTGATCGCCTCTGGCACGACCGAGGCAACCTCGTCCGACATCACCCTGGCAGACGGCGCCAGCGCCATCGTCTTCCTGAAGGACGCGTCCGGCCCCAGTTTGCCGGGTGGCTGCACCGCGGTGATCCAGCTCAAGACCGCCGCGGCCACGTACTTCACGCAGGGCGTCATCAGCGGGGAGGACCCCGCGCGCCGCATCTTCGGCCCCGGGGTGTACCGCGTGCTCAAGCCCGCGAGCCAGAGCGCCTTCGGCGTCGAGCAGGCCTGATGCCGAGCGTTCTCGCGCCGCTGATGCAGCGCGTACTCGAACAGCCCGTCGCCAACAGGAGCGGGGCTTCCGCGCCCGTCCGTGGCGCCGAAATGATCGGCAACGGGGATTTCACCGACGGGGCGACCGGGTGGACGGTGGTGGGCGAAGACGCCACGCACATCATGACGTTCGGCGGTGGCACCTGCCGCTACCAGAGCGACACCGTCTCTCCTGTGCTGATCCTTCAGCGAAGCGGCGTCGTGTTCACGCCGGGGAGGAGCTACGAGATCGTGATCGTTGTCTCGTCCTACGTGAGCGGGTCGCTCCAGTCCGATCGCTTCAGCGGGAACCTGGTGACGGGGGCTGGAGTTAACCGGTCGATCAAGCCATGCGTGGGGACGGGGATCTTCAACCTGTACCGGTCAAGCACCAACGTGGACGTGACCATCGACAGCATTAGCGTGCGCCCCGTCGTCCAATGAATATGCAGTCGCGGCTCGACCCTGCTGCCTATCTGCGGATCTTCGAGCACAACCCGGAGGGCGCGCTGATCCTCGAGGACCTGGTCGCACGCTTCGGGCGCAACCCGTATGTGCCGGGTCCGGGTGGCGACCGAGACACGGCCTTCAACGCTGGCGCCTTCAAGGTGGTGCAGCACATCCTCAACAAGATCGCCGTCGCACAAGAAGGAGTACCTGATGATGATTCGACCATTTCGACGTTTGCTGAGCCCGGATGACGCGAGCGCGGGTGGCGGCGATGCGACGGCCACGGCTGCCGCGCCTGCGCCTGCGCCCGCTGCCGCGGCTCCCGCGCCGGCCGCTTCCCTGCTGAGCACTGCCGCTGCGCCGGCCGCACCACCGCCGCTGTCCGAGCGATTCCCGGAGAAGTACCGCGTGCTCAAGGACGACGGATCGCTCGACCTGGACGCATCCACCGGCAAACTGCTGGGCGGCTACGGCGAGCTGTCCAAGCGCTTCGGCGCCGGGGACGTTCCGCCGGCCGCGCCAGCGGATTACAAGATCACCGTGCCCGAGACCATGCAGGCGGCGCTCAAGGACTGGAAGCCGGGCGAGGACCAGCTGCTGCAGGCGGCGCTGGGCGACATGCACAAGGCTGGCCTGAGCCAGAGCCAGGTCGACGTCGTCATGGCCAAGTACTTCGAGATGGCGCCGCAGCTGGCCCAGGCGAAGACCATCCTGACGCCCGAGCAGCAGGTGGAGAAGGCGACCACCGAACTGAAGTCGGTGTGGAAGGACGACACCACGTTCAACCAGAACCTGCAGCATGCGCACCGCGCGGCCGTGCAGTTCGGCGCCAAGGCCGGGCTCAGCTTCGAGGACATCGAGGCATCGGGCCTGGGCAACAACCCGGCGTTCATGCGCATCCTGGCCGCCATCGGCCCCGAGCTGGGCGAGGACGCCGCAGTTAACTTCGACGACTCCGCGGCGCAGGACTGGCAGAGCCAGATCAACCAGCTGCGCGGCGAGAAGAACGCGCTGCCCGAGCGTGACGCACGCCGGCAAGACCTGCAGAACAGAATCAACGCGCTCTACGAAAAGCGCTACGGCCGCGCACCCAGCGCCTGAGCCTTCGTGTTTGGTCGGGATTCCGACCGCTCACCCGCGCGACCATCACGCCCCATCAGAGGCCCGTGGTGGTGCGCGGACACCCTCTCTCGAATACCCGTAGCGCGAAGGCTCCAGCCGGCCCAGCGCCACGCAGCAGGCCCGGCGTAGCTGGACACCCTGAAAGGCGAACCGAACCCGACCCACCTTTCAGGAGTCCATATGCTCAAGAACCCCACCGCCGCCTTCAAGCAGCAGTTCGACGACACCTTCCGCGAAGCGCTGCAACAGAAGGTCTCCCGCCTGCAGGGCACCGTCATGGACCGCGGCAGCATCGCCGGCTCGTCCTTCACCGTGAACAACATCGGCGCGACCGAGATGGAAGCGGTGACCAACCGCTACGAGGACAAGCACGTCGGCAACGTGGACAACGCCACGCGCATCGCCTACATGGCCGACTACGACCGCCTGCTGGCCGTCGACGCCTTCGACCTGCCCAAGCTGTCGGCCGACCCCACGTACAAGTACGTGGACCTGCTGGTGGCCGCCGCCAACCGCCGCAAGGACAAGACGATCTACCGCGCGCTGCTCGACACCGCCCTGGAGAAGACCAGCGAGAACGGCGCCATGTCTTCGATCGCGCTGCCCTCGGGCCAGATCATCCTGGCGGGCGGCACCGGCTTCACCAAGACCAAGGCGATCTTCGCCCGCTCGGTGTTCCGCAAGAACGAGGCCGACAACGAGAACGGCGAGCAGCTGTTCATCACCTATGACGACGCCATGGTGCGCCAGATCATGGCGGACACCACGCTCACCTCGGCCGACTTCATGGCCGTGAAGATGCTGCAGTCCGGCGAGATCGCGCAGAACTGGCTGGGCTTCACCTGGATCCCGTACCAGGCGCTGGACAACGGCGCCGGCGGCGCGGGCGAGAAGCGCACCGTGGCCTGGGCGAAGTCGGCCGTGCACTACGGCACCGGCATCGAGACCAAGACCCGAGTGGGCGAGAACACCCAGAAGCGTGGTCACCCCGTCGAGGCCTACGCCTGGATGAGCATGGGCGCCGTCCGCCAGGACGAGCTCAAGGTGCTCGCCATCGACTACACGACCGCCTAAGAGCCGGCCACCGAACACGAAAGGAAACCATCATGGCTGTCGTTACCGTCAAGTCCACCGCTCTGCTGGCGGGCGATCTCGTCCCCAGCAGCAAATCCAACGTCCAGGTCGGCCCGCGCCGGCTGTACGAGGACGTGGCCACCGTCGAAGTCACCAACGGCGATTCCATCGGCTCGCAGTTCCGCCTGCATCGCGTGCACTCTTCGGTGCGCATGTCGCAGCTGCTGCTCAAGTGCGACGCGATCACCAGCGCCGCGGCCGACTTCGGCATCTACGAGATCGCGGCCAACGGCGGCGCGGTGGTCGACGCCGACTGCTTCGCCTCGGCCCAGTCGATCGCCAGCGCCATCGTGAACACGGCGACCGACATCCTGCACGAGTCGGGGGTGCTGGACATCTCCGAGATCGAGCAGCCGCTGTGGCAGGTCCTGGGCCTGACCAAGGACCCGCAGAAGCAGTACGACGTGGTTGCCACGCTCACCGCCGCAGCCACGGCTACCGGCACGCTGACGGTGCACTGCCGCTACGCCCAGGCGAACTGATCGCCAGTTGTCTCCTCCTTGGTGAATCAAGGTTGGGCGGGCCGTCGCGGGTCCGCCCTTTTTTTTGAAGGGATCGCATCATGGCCTCGCCCGTTTCCATCTGCTCGCAAGCGCTGATCCTGCTGGGCGCGCAGACCATCAGCTCGTTCACCGATGGCACCGACCGGGCGCTGATCGCGGCCAACCTCTACCCCGACGAGCGCAAGGCGATGATGCGTTCGCACCCATGGAACTGCTGTGTGAAGCGCGCGCAGCTGGCGCCCGAGGCCGCGGCGCCGGCCTTCGGATACCCCGCCCAGTTTGTGCTGCCGGCCGAGTGCCTGCGCCTGCTGGACATCGGGGGCGAGTGCTGGGCGCCGGTGGATTACCAGCTTGAGGCGGGGCGGCGCGTGCTCACCGACGGAACGATCCTGAATGTGCGCTACATCGCCGACACGCCCGAGGCGCAGTGGGACGACCTTCTGGTCGGCCTGATGAAGCTGCGCATGAAGGCGGCCATGGCGTACGCGATCACGAAGTCCAGCACCGTGGCGGACGCTGCCATGGCCGAGTTCCAGGCGGCATTCCGGATCGCCAAGGCGATCGACGGCCAGGAGAACCCGCCCGAGCAGATCACCGATTCGCCGCTGCTGTCGGCGCGCCTGCGCGGCCAGGTCTTCGCGGGCGGCGGGGTGTACTGAGCATGCCGAAGATCACCTACGCGCAGACGAACTTCACGGCCGGCGAGTTGACGCCGAAGATGCGCGGCCGCGTGGATGTGGCGCGCTACGCGAACGGCGCCGAGATCATCGAGAACGCCTGGCCCGAACTGTGGGGCGGCGCGGCGCGGCGCTGGGGCACTGCATTCGTGGCGCCGGCCAAGTTCGGCAATCAGCGGTCCCGGCTCATCCCGTTCATCTTCAACCGCGAGCAGGCGTACATCCTCGAGTTCGGGCACCTGTACATGCGGGTGTTCAAGCCTGACGGGCAGGTGCTGGCCGGCGGCGGGCCGGCGGTCTACGAGATCGCCACCCCGTACTCGGCCGACATGCTCGACGCCATCGACTACACGCAGGGCGCGGACACGATGTTCCTGTGGCACCAGGACGTGTTTCCCCAGCGGCTGCGGCGCTTCGGCGACGACAACTGGATCCTCGATTCGGCGCCCTTCGACCCGGTCCCGTTCGACGAGATCGGGATCACCTTCGCTGCGCCGCTGACCATCACCGGCGGCACTGGGCCCGGGGCTGGCCGGAACTTCATGGCCGTCAACAGCTTCTACGACTCGGACGTTGGCCGGACAATCGTGGCCGGCATCGGAAGCGCGGTCATCACCGACTACCTCGACGCCTCGAACGTCACTGCGACGATCACTGCCGCGTTCGACTCGGCCAACTACATCGGCGGCGACTGGCGCATGCTCGGCTCGCCGCGCGCCACGCTGGTGCCCTCGGCGACCGGGCCAGTCGGCGCGGAGATCTCCCTCACGTCCAGTGCATCGGTGGACCGGGTATTCGACACGGCGTATGACATCGCATCCCTTGCATGGGGCGGCGGGTTCGTGACGGCCACCCGCACGGCGCACGGGCTTGTCAGCGGCGACGTCGTCCAGATCGCCGACACCGACCAGGCCGGCTACAACGGGGTCTTCTCGATCTACGTCTACGACGCCGACACCTTCGCCTATGCGTTGGCGAACAATCCCGGGACGTCAGTCGACCCGGGCACGGTGGCCAAGCAGATCTCCGCGACCAGCACGCAGGCCGATGTGTTCCGGTTCTCTGACGTCGGGGGGTTCGTGCGGATCAATGGCGGCCTGGTGCGCATCACGCAGGTGATCAACTCGAAGGAGGCACGCGGCATCGTCGAGCAGGAACTGGCGTCCACGGTCGACGCCGCGCCGGATGCGTGGACGATCGAGCACTCGGTGTGGAATGCCACCGACGGCTACCCCGGGACCGGAACGTTTTTCCAGCAGCGCCTGTTCGCCGCAGGCTCGCCAGCCTACCCGCAGCGCGTGTGGGGCTCCAACGTGGGCGAGTACTTCGTCTTCCAGCTGGGCACCAACGACGACGAGGCATTCCAGTACGACCTGGCCAGCGACTACGTCAACCCGATCCTGTACCTGGCGGCCATGGAATCCCTGGTCGTCATGACCTACGGCGGCGAGTTCACGGTGGAGGGCGGCATCGAGAAGCCGATCACCCCGACAAACGTGCGGGTCAAGCCTCGCAGCAACTTCGGATGCAAGCAGGTGCGGCCGCTGCGCGTGGGCAACGAGGAACTGTTCGTGCAGCGCACCGGTCGCAGCGTGCGCGCCGTCGGCTACAGCGAGGAGCTGGGCCGCTGGGCGGCGCCGGACATGTCGGTCCTGGCCGAGCACCTGATTCGCGCTGGCGTGTCCTCCATGACCTGGCAGGACGACCCGGGCAAGCTGATCTTCGCGGTGCGTGACGACGGAGTCCTGGCCACGTCCACCTACGACCGCGACCAGGATGTGATCGGCTGGGCGCGCCAGACGACCGACGGCGCCTTCGAATCCGTCGCCACCATCCCGGCGGCCGAAGGCGACGAGACCTGGGCCATCGTGCGCCGCACCGTCGGGGGATCGACCGTGCGCTACGTCGAGCGGTTCGACCGCAGTCTGAACACGGATGCAGGGATCACGGGCGCCAGCCCTGGCGGCTCGAGCGTCTGGGCTGGCCTCGCCCACCTGGAGGGCAAGACGGTCGACATCGTTGCCGACGGCTCCGTGATGCCGCCGCAGGCGGTGGCGGGGGGGCAGATCACGCTGACCCGGCCGGCCAAGCAGGTGGAGATCGGCCTGCACTACACCAGCACCATCAAACTCCTGCCGCCCGAGGTGGCCGGGCAGATGGGCAGCGCGCAGGCCTCCGCGATGGACCGAGGCGAGATCTACGTGCGCCTGCTGGACACCATCGGGGTGAAGGTGAACGGGCAGGTGCTGTCGTTCCGGCAGTTCAGCCAGGACCACTTCGACCAGCCGCCGCGCGAGTTCACCGGGTTCAAGAAGATCGAGAACCTGGGCTGGGCCGACGGCGATTCGGTCGTGGTCATCACGCAGGACCAGCCATTGCCGTGGCAGATCCTCGCCGTCGTCCGCAAGTGGACGTTCAACCAGGGGTGAGCATGATTCGAGACGCAGTGCACACCGATATCCCGCGCCTGGTCGAACTTGGCCGGCTCATGCACGACGAGTCGCCGGAGTTCAGGGGGTTGCCGTTCGCTGCCGACAAGGCGGAGAAGATGCTTGGCGCGCTCATCGACAGCCCACTGGGCTTTGTGAAGGTCGTCGATCGGGCTGGGTCTATCGCCGGAGGCATGGCGGCCGCGGCATCCGAGCACTGGGCGTCGACCGCCCTCGTTGCATTCGACATCGCGCTGTTCATCGAGCCGGGCAGCCGCGGCGGCGCCGCTCCAGTCGGCCTCATTCGAGCCTATCGGCGCTGGGCACGTGAGATAGGCGCACGCCGCGCAACCGCCGGAATCAGCACCGGGGTACAGGTGCAGCAGACCGAGTCGCTGTATCGCGCGCTCGGCCTGCGCTATGTCGGCCCCATCTTTGACGTACTGGAGAACTGACACATGTGCACAGGCATTGAGATCGCGCTGCTAGCCGCTGGCGTGGCTGGAGCCGGGGCGTCCGCCTACGGCGCCATCCAGTCGGGCAAAGCGCAGGACGAGGCGGCAAAGATGCAGGGCCAGGAGCTGGCAACACAGGCCGGCCAGGAAGAGGACAACGCCGCGGCGCAGGCCGAGCGCATCCGCAAGGCGGCGCGCGCACAGGTGGGCGAGTCCAAAGCCGCGCTGTCGGCGTCGGGGGTGTCGTCGGACACCGGCACGGCGCTCAAGATCCAGGAGCAGATCATCAAGGACAGCGAGAGCGATGCCCTGCAGACCATCATTGGCGGGGACCGACGAGGCAGCAGCCTGAGCGGGCAGGCCGAGGTTGTGCGGCAGCAGGGCGCCGCAGCGAAGAAGGCCGGCTACATCAACGCGGCCGGGACGCTCCTTTCGACGGCCGGCAGCTACGGCAAGGCCTCCGGCTGGAAGTCGGGCGGCGCCGGCAGCGCCGTCAAGGTCAACGGGTGAAGGGCACGCGATGAAGATTCCACAGGGTTCCTTCGGCAACGTCATCGCCGCGCCGCGCCAGGCGGTGCGCCAGCAGGCCGACACCGCAGTCGCCGAAGCCACGCAGCGGCTGGGCAACATCGCCGCCGGCGCGGCCATCGATCAGGTTGCCATCAACACCCGCGAGGCCGAGCAGCGCAAGGACCTGGAGGCCAAGACCGCCGCCGCGCGCGTGCGCGCTACGACCGTCAACGACCTGGCCGACCTGCAGGATGAGGTCAACCGCGGCATCCTGGACGGCACGATCGCCAAGGACAAGGCGGAGCAGGAATGGGCGGACCGCAGCCGCGCCATGCTCGACGGGCGCACCAGCAGCCTGTCGCCGGAGTTCTCCGGCATGCTGGGCGTGGAGTTCGAGAACCTGCAGCGCAAGGGCGCCAACGGCGTGCGCGATGCCGTCACGAAGCGCAACCAGCAGGACACCAAGGCGAACATCCTGTCCCTGGGTGAGCAGTACGAGCGCACGGCCGCGCGCGACCCGCAACGAGCCCAGGCCGAGTACTTCGCCCAGATCGACGCGCTGGCGCCGCATGCAGGCCTAGGCCCCGACGACATCCAGCGCATGAAGGCGGGGTTCTCCGAGAAGGTCACCTACAACACCATGCGCCGGCTCGGGCAGGACGCCATGCAGTCGGGCGACCCCAAGGCGGTGGAGGCGGCGCGCCAGCGCGTGAACAGCCCCGAGGGGGATGCCCTGGACCCGACCCGCCGGACAGCGCTGGACCAGACCCTTTTCGGCTGGCAGCAGTCCATGGAGGCGAAGCAGGAGCGGGAAGCCGACAAGGCCGAGCGGCTGGCCACCAAGCGCTACAACGAGGCGAACACCGCGCTGGACAAGGGCATCGAGTTGTCGATGAGTGGCGCGTACCTGTCTCCGGACTTCATCGCCGACTTGTCGACCAAGGCGGCCGGCACCGGCCTGGAGCGACAGGTGAACGCGCTCCTGGCCTCGCAGAAGCAGGTGGCCGGGTTTGCCAGCATGCCGCCGGACCAGCGCGCCGAGTCCCTGAACGCCATGCGCGCGCGCCGTGCGAACCCCGCCACTGGCGTGACGCCCGAACAGAATGAGCTGATCCTGCGTGCCGAGCGGATCGACGACAACCTGCGCAAGCAGGTCGACGAGAACGCATGGTCGGCGGCCCAGAGCGTGGGCGTGATCCAGCAGGCGCCGCAGATCGCCATTGGCGACGCGAACCAGGCCATCTCCGTGATCGGCCAGCGCATGCAGGAGATCGGCACGGTCGAGGCCTGGGCCGGCAAGAAGGTCAGCCCCCTGCAGCCGGACGAGGCAGACCAGGTCACTCGACTCGTGCGCGTGCTGCCTGCTGACCAGGCGGCCGGCGTGCTGGGCCAGATGGGCGCCTTGGTGGGAGATGCGGACCGCGTGGCGGCGGTTGCCAAGCAGCTGCAGGACAAGGACGGGGTGATCGGCACGGCCATGGCTTTCGCCAGTTCCAAGACCACGCAGGGCCGGTACACCGCCGAGCTGGTGCTCAGGGGCGAGCAGGCCATCAAGGACAAGGCGGTCAAGCCGGACGGCGCCGTCGAATCGGGCTGGCGTGCGCAGATCGCTAAGCAGGTGCGCGGCGCGTACTCCAACCAGCAGGCCGAGGACCAGATCATCAATGCCGCGTTCCTGATCACCGCGGCCAAGGGCGGCGACGTCGAGAACGCCATCAATCTGGCCACCGGCGGGATCATCGAGCGCAACGGCGGCAAACTGCCGCTGCCCTACGGCATGAAGGAGCCGGAATTCGAGAAGCGCCTGGGCGCCATCACTGCATCTGACTTGGCCGATCAAGTACGGGGTCCCGTGGATTTCGGCAAGAAGGCGGACGGGATGCTCAAGCAGGGGAATATCGATCTGAATGCGCGGCCGATCGTCAAGAACGCGGACGGGTCCATCAGCACGGTACGCAGCATATCCGTCGGCTTCGATGACGGTGAAGTGCTGATCCCGACGGTAAGCCCCGACGGCAAGATTCTCAGCGACGAAGCGGCTATCGATTTGTACAAGAAGACTGGGAAGCACCTTGGCATCTTCAAGACGCCGGAGGCCGCAACAGCCTATGCAGAGTCTCTGCACAACGATCAGGCATCGACATATCTCAGGCCGGGCGGAGGCTTCGTCATGGCCGGCCAGGCGCGTCTTCCGCTCGACAAGTTCGTTCAGTCCATCCCCGACGCCCAGCTGGTGCACGCTGGACAGGGCGTCTACAACGTGCGCGCCGGCGGCACGCTTGTCACGAACGAGCAAGGCAAGCGCATCGCCTTGCAGATCGGGCCCCGCCAATGATCGACTCGATGTTCCAGGAGGGCACCGACCAGGCGCTCGACGACATGGTGCGCCGGCCCCGGCCGGACCTGCCGCCCGAGCAGGGGTTCAGCGTGCTGGGCGCCTTGCGCGGCGTGCCGCGTGGCGTTGCGGCCGCAGCAGCGAATACCCTGGCCTTCGGCGCCGAGGTCACCGGGGCTTTCGGCGAAACCGCTGGCGCCACCGGCTACACCGGCGGCGGCGGTGGCATGTTCTCGCTGCCGACCGAAGAGGAGAAGAAGCAGCGCGAGGAAGCGCGCCGCAAGCTGATCGACACCGGGCCGCAGTTCAGCAACGAGGCCGGCGACATCCTGCGCACGCGCGCCAAGGAGATCATGCCGGACCCGACCAGCACGCACGCCAGCGAGCAGATCATTGCCGGCATCACGCAGTTCGCGACGCAGGCGGTGGGGTACACCCTGGCTACCGGCCCGGCTGCGCCTTTCCTGCTGGCCGGTGACGTGGGCATGGCCGAGTCCGACAAGCTCAAGCAGCAAGGTGTCGACCTGGGCACGCGAACCGCGGCCGGCGCTGTCGCTGGCGTCGCGGCCGGCGCGTCGATCGCCGTCCCGGTGGCCATCCCCGGATCTGTTGCCAAGACGGCGGCTGCGGTTGTCGTCGGCGGGCCGGGCTCATTCATGGCGCAGAACGCGGCAGAGCGCGCCATCCTCGAGCATGGCGGCTACGACAAGATCGCCGACACGTACGACCCGTTCGACCCGGTCGGTATCGCCCTGTCGACCATCGTGCCGGCCGGCTTCGGCGCTTGGGCGGTGAGCGGCGCGCGCGCTCGACCGGCGCAGGTTCCGCCGACCACCATCCAGCAGGTAGTCCAGCACATGGAGAGCCGCGGCCAGCGCTACGGCAAGGACGGCCAGATCCTGACCAGCCCGAAGGGCGCCAAGGGAGAGATGCAGGTGCTCGACAGCACCAACCTGGACCCGGGCTATGGCGTGCGGCCTGCGGCCGACAACAGCCCCGCAGAGCGCGCGAGGGTCGGGCGCGACTACATCACCGCCCTGCAGAAGCACTACGGCGACGACGAGATGGCGCTGGCCGCCTACAACTGGGGGCCCGGCAACCTGGACAAGGCGCTGGCCAAGGCGAAGAAGTCCGGCTCGGACTGGCGCGCCCTGCTGCCGGCGGAAACCAGCAAGTACGTCGCCGACGGGTCCACCATGCTGCGCGACGGCCGGATCGGGGCGACGGCCGATGCGGACGGTGTCGCCGCCGCGCGCACGCGCCAGACGGCCGCCGCGGTGGACAGCTACCGCCTGACGCCGGACGACGATCTGGCCGGCATCAACCGCCACCAGCAGGCCATGGAGCGCGCGCACGACCAGATGGCCGCCGGCGAGCCGGTGCGGGTCGATGACCTGCTCAGCCTGGACGATGTCCGGACCGGGCGCCTGCTGGACGACATGATCGCGGAGGCCGAAAGCCGGCGCGCGGCGGCGCTGCCTGAGGCGGGCAACCTGGCAGACCCCGGCCAGATCCGTGACCTGCGCGCCCAGATCGAGCAGCTGCAGTCCCAGCGTCCGGACGACAGCCCGGCGACGATCAAGGCCAGGGCAAAGGAACTGCAGGAGGCGGATGGCCTGAGCTACAAGCGCGCCACCACCGCGGCCGAGAAGGAGACGCGCACCGCCATCGCCGAGCACGAAGCGCAGCTGCAGCGCCTGACCGACATGGTCGAGAGCAACGCCCGGGCCCAGCGCGCCAGCGAGGAAGTCGGGCGCCTGGACAGCGACCTGGAAGCGCTTCGCGCCCAGCGCGGGGAACTGGATGCGCCGGCCAGCAGCCCGCGCCGGCTGGCCATGGCGATCCGGGAGGCTTTCGCACCGCCGGTCGAAACACCACTGCGCGCACCCCGGTCCGCCCGGGCGCCAGCACCAGCGGCGGCCGAAGCCCGCCCCCAGGAGGCAGGCGCACCGGCGTCAGCAGCACCAGCACCAGCAAAAGCGGAGGTGCCTCGCGGCGAGCCGGCGGGGAAAGAGGGCGGCGGGTCGGGCGACCAGCAGGCAGCGGCGCTCGACGCCCGCGCGCAGCAGGCAGTAGCGGATGCCCCCGACCTGATGGTGCAGTTGGACGGCATGGACAGCCCGGTCCGAGCGGCAGACCTGCTCGAGCGAATCAAGAAGGAGGCTGCGGACGATGCCCAGGACGCCAGCTTGCTGGACGTCGCGGCGACGTGCTTCCTACGTCAGCAGTAGGTCGATGCCCACGATCAGCGTGCCGATCGCCGCGGGAATCCCGATGAGCAGCAGCATGAGCCAGCCGAAGCGCTTGGCCGCCCAGACGGCGTCTTGCCATCGGCCGGTGGCCAGCCATGTGGACAGCGGCACCAGGGAAAACAAGGCGGCGATCCCGAGACAGAACAGCAGAAAGGACTTCACATGCATCCGAATTGCGTAGCGGACGTGCAGAGTGCTGCCAAAGCCCTGGGCCGTCAAGCCCTGAGCAACGGCCAGCTCAAGGCCATCGACGACCGGCTGAGCGCCACCATGCGCCACCTCGCGCGCACCGACCCCAACTGGCGGGCCTTGACGCTCGACCAGCGCATGGTAGCCGCGTCGCAGCAAGCCATGCAGGACGTCCTGGCCGAGGCGGCGCGCAAGGTCCAGAACGCCCAGCTGCAGGTGCTGAAGACGGCCGCCACCGACCAGCGGGTCAATGACGCCCAGGCGGTGCATGGTGGAAGCCGGTCGGCGGCCCTGGTGCGCGACATCGAGAACACCGGCGCCTACATCAGCGGCATCAAGCAGGAAGCCGTCGGCGGACTCATGGACCTGATGGACGCCGTGAACACGACCACCGGCACGTCGCCGCTGCGGCGCATCTCCATGTTCCTGTTCGACGCCGACAACCCGCAGATGACCCGCGACGTGGCCGCGGAGATCTACCGCAACGCCGACGGCCATACCGGCAACAAGGTGGCGCAGGAGGGGGCGAAGGCCTACCTGGACACGATCGAGGGCATGCGCCAGCGGTTCAACGCCGCCGGCGGGGACGTCGGCAAGCTCGACTACGGCTACATCCCCCAGCCGCACGACGCGGCCCGGGTGCGCGGCGCCGGCGTCACTGCCTGGGTGGACAAGACGCTGCCGCAGCTGGACCGGTCGCGCTACGTGCTCGAGGACGGCAGCCGCATGAGCGACGCCGAGGTGCGCGCCTTCCTCGCGTCGGCCTACGACACGATCGCCACCGAGGGGCTGAACAAGACGGCGCCCGGGCAGTTCCGGGGCTCGGGTGCCAAGGCGAACGCCGGCAGCGAGAGCCGGCAGATTCACTTCAAGGACGCGGACGCCTACCTCGCCTACATGCAGGACTTCGGCACCGGCAGCATGTACGACGCGGTGATCGGGCACGTCGGCCGCCTGGCGCGGGATATCGGGCTGGTCGAGCGGTACGGCCCCAACCCGAACGCGCAGATGCGCCTGCAGATCGACGTGGCCGAGCGCGCCGGCGGTTCGGAGCGGTCCTTCATGCTGCGCCCGGAGAGCTACTGGGACCAGATCAGCGGCGCCGCCGGCGCTGCACGCTCGGCCAGGCTGGCGCAGCTGGGCACCGATGCCCGGAACATCCAGACCTTCGGGAAGCTGGGTTCGGCGGTGATCTCCAGCATCACCGACCTGGGCACGTACTTCGTGACCACCGGCTACAACAAGCTGGGCTACTGGAACGCGGTCAAGAACATCACGAAGACGGCGACCAGCAAGGATGCCCGCGACTTCATGACCGCGCACGGGATCATTGCCGAGTCGATGATCGGGGACTTGAACCGCTGGACGGGCGACAACATCCGGCAGAACTGGTCCGGCCGGCTGGCCAACAGCACGCTCAAGCTGTCGCTGATGAACGCCTGGACGGACACGCTGCGCCGCTCGTTCAGCCTGACCATGATGCAGGGAATGGCCCGCATGTCGAAAACGGACTGGGGCAACCTGTCCGAATGGGACCGCGCCCTGATGGAGCGCAAGGGCATCACCGATGCCGACTGGGCCGTGATCCGCACGGCGCAGCTCACCGACTTCAACGGCGTCGAGCATCTGACGCCCGAAGCCATCCGCGCCGGCGGCGACCCGAATGCCAATGAGGTCGTCGCCAAGGTGCTGGGCCTGATCCAGGACGAGAGCGAGTACGCCGTGCTGAATCCCGACCTGGCCACCAAGACCCTGGCGTCCGGTGGCGGGAAGCAGCGCGGCACCGTCACCGGCGAGCTGGCGCGCAGCGTCATGCAGTTCAAGTCGTTCCCCATCGCCATGATCTCGCGGCACTGGCGGCGTGCGCTCGAAGCGCCCAAGGTGGCAGACGGCAGCGCTCCAGCCATGGCGAACCGGGTCATGTACGCTGGCGCCCTGATGCTCACCACCACGGCGCTGGGCGCGATCGCCACGCAGGGCAAGCAGATCATCTCCGGCAAGGACCCCATCGACATGACCGGGGACCACGCGGCGAAGTTCTGGACCAAGTCGCTGGCGCAGGGTGGCGGCCTGTCGATCGCTGGCGACATGCTGCTCAACGACCCGAACGACTCGCCCGGCGGTTTCGCGCGCTCGTTCGCTGGCACGCTGTTCGGGCCAACCGTCAGCACGGTGGGCGAGGGGCTGGGCGTGGCGCTGGAGGAAGGCTATCGGGCCGCCGACGGAAAGGACTCGCACTTCGGCGCACGCATGCTGCGCCTGGCCAAGAGCAACACGCCGTACACCTCGCTCTGGTACGCGCGCGCCGCGCTGGATCACGCCGGCCTGAACGCGCTGCAGGAGAACCTGAGCCCGGGCTACCTGGCCAAGATGCGGGCGCGCTCGCAGAAAGAGTGGGGGCAGGACTACTGGTGGAAGCCCGGCACCGGCCTGCCCGAGCGGGCGCCGAACGTGGGGAAGGCGGTGGGGCAATGAGGCAGGATCAATTCGAGAAGATGCAGGTCCTGCACGAGCGGCTGACGGACCTGTTCTTGGACGAGGCCGACCCGCAGAAGTGGCCCGGCGTCGGCATCGATCTGGCGGCCATGGACAAACAGACCCGGGGCGATCGCTACTGGTCGAAGAAGAACGCGGTGGCCACTATCGCCTTGATGCAGCGCATCCAATCGTTGGTCGATGTGGTGCGTGAGCGTAGCGCCGGCGGCGAGGACGCCCCGACAGCCGTGACCGACCCTCAGGAAGACCTCGACGCCGAGGTCGACGCCGCCGAAAAGGAGGCCAAGCGCGTGCTGGCACGCATGCAGGACCCAGCAGCGAAGGCGGAGTTCGACCGCCGCATCCATGGCAAGACGTGAAATCTCCTTCGCGGCCTTTTACCTCATGTGGGGCCAGCATCGCGGCTGGGATGTTCCCCCCATCCACCTGCGGGTGTGCCACTGGATGGAGCACCGCGGCGACCTCGCCGTGCTGCGCGCGCACCGCGGCTTCTCCAAGTCGACCATCCTGGCGGTCTACAACGCCTGGCGCTACCACAGCCGGCCAACCTACCGCATCCTGCACCAGTCGGAATCGGACCCCACGGCCTACAAGACGAGCCGGGACACCCAGAACGTCCTGCGGTCGCACCCGCTCACGCGCGGGCTGTTCCGCGATGGCGGGGTGCAGGAATGGTGGGTGGAGGGCGCCACGGACGCCCGCAACGCCAGCATGTACGCGCGCGGCATCCTGTCCAACGTCACCAGCGCGCGCGCCGACGAGTGCCAGAACGATGACGTCGAGGTGCCGCGCAACATCCAGACGCCCGAGGCCCGGGAGAAGCTGCGCTACCGGCTGGGCGAGCAGACGCACATCCTGGTGCCTGGCGGCCGGCAGCTGTACATCGGCACGCCCCACACCCATGACAGCCTCTACGACGAGCAGGAGCGCCTGGGCGCCGACTGCCTGACGATCCGCATGTTCGCCCAGGAGCACCGCATCGAGCAGGCGAAGAACGCGGCCTACGTCGTGCCGTTCGTTCCGGAGTTCGTGTTCTCGGGCATCGGCAAGCACGCGCGCCTGCTGGCGGCTGGCACCGATTACCGGATGGAGGGGCGGCGCCTGGTGTTCGCCGCGGCGCCGGTCGGGCTGATCGACTGCTACGCCGGCGTGGCCTGGCCCGAGCGATTCGACGCCGCCGAGCTGGAGAAGCGCCGCAAGAAGACCCGCACCATCAACGAGTGGGACAGCCAGTACCAGCTGCACAGCAAGCCCATCCACGAAATCAGGCTGAACCCCGACAAGATGCGGGCGTACGACGTGGAGCCGACGTTCCGGCCGATGAACGACGAGCGCACCATGTGGCTCGGAAAGACCCGCATCGTCAGCGCCTCGATGCGCTGGGACCCGGCAGGCGGGAAGCTCAAGAGCGACGTGTCGGCCCTGTGCCTCATCCTGCAGGACGAAGGTGGGCAACTGTTCTGGCACCGGGCGATCGCCCTGGAAGGGGAAATTGCGACCTTCAACGAGGGCGGCAAGATCATCGGCGGCCAGGTCTGGCAGATCTGCGACGTGGTCGAGAAGCTGAGCATCCCGCGCGTGACGATCGAGAACAACGGCGTGGGCACGCACGCGCCGGGCCTGCTCAAGGCGGCGCTCAAGGCGCGCCGGCTGCAGTGCGGGGTCAAGGACCTGCCGACCACCGGCAACAAGAACCTGCGCATCCTGGGCGCCTTCGACGCGCCCCTGTCGGGCGGCTATCTCTGGGCACACGTGTCGGTGCTGGACCAGGTCGAGGAGAAAATGCGCGACTGGAACCCCGCCATCAGCGAGCAGCCGGACGACGAACTGGACGCCGCGGCCGCAGCCATGGCCGACGAGCCGGTGCGCATCGGCCGGAAAGTCGGGAATGCGACCGCACTCCCGGTTGACGATTGGCGCCCAGGTAGCGGGGTGCACGAGGTCGAGCTCGTCTCGGATTAGGCCGGCCCAGGGGCCCCTGCGCAACAAGCGAGGCCCCTATGGCAGTCCAGGAACAAGTCCCCTACGTCAACTACGTCGGCAACGGCGTCACCACCGCCTTCGCGTACCCGTTCAAGGTGCTCGAGGCGCAGGACCTGGCTGTCATTCTCAATGACGTGACGCAGCCTTCGGGGAGCTACACCGTCTCCGGGCTGGGCAATGATGCCGGCGGCACGGTCACTTTCCCCGTCGCCCCTGGGGCCGGCGTTGCCATCAGCCTGCAGAGTGATGTGGTTCTGGCGCGAACGACCGACTACCAGCAGAACGGCGACATCCTGGCCGAGACCCAGGACAACGACTTTGATCGCATCTGGTTGGCGCTTGGCAGCGTTCGGTCACTCGTAGGGGGAGCCATTCGAGTTCCATACCCGGAACAAGTGCAGGTTCTTCCCAAGGCTTCCGAGCGAGTTGACCGGCTGCTGGCGTTCGACCCTTCAACGGGGAAGCCAGAACTTTCGAGCTTCACTCAGTCGCAGGTCGAAAGCGCCATCGCTGCCGCCTATTCTGGCTCGGCTGGTCCGCTCGATGCGCTGAGCTTCATTCAATCGGGCGCTGGCGCGGATTCTCGAACTGCGCAGGACAAAGCGCGCGACCTGATCGACGCCATGGATTTCATTCCGGCATCACAACGGGCGGCCATCCTGGCGGGCACGAGCTCCTACGACGCAACCACAGATCTGCAGGAGTTCATCAACGAGTGTGCATCGCGCCGGCGGCGTGGCCGCCTTCCGGCCGGCAAGTTGAACTATCGGGCGCTGACACTGCCGCCGAATTTCCCCGGCATGAGCGGCGAGGGCGCTGAGCCCACGCTGCTGCAACACATCGCGGGCACAGCCGGTGCATCGCTGCGGATCGCGAGCGGTCGCGTCAACTATGCGGTGATGGAGAACCTGCTGTTCGCTGGATATGGGGCCTCGGGCGAGACGGCCGGTATCGACCTGACAGGCTTCAGCTACTCCACGTGGCGCAATGTCCGGGTGTCGGGCTTCTATGGCGACTGCTGGACCGGGACCGGGTATATCGACAGCGGCAGCGGAACCGATCGTTCTTCGATCGTGAATTCGTTCTACGACTGCATCGGCGTCGGGAGCGTGACGGGATGCGGGTTGAATCTCGTCGCGCCAGGCGTGACGTACACGGCGTCCGCGCTCGTGGCGTGGGCCTTCTTCGGTGGGTACATGGTCAGCAACAGCGTCGCTCAGTTGCGCTCGCGCTTCGGGGAAGACGTTCAGTTCTTCGGAACGAAGGTCGAGTCCACTGTTGGCAAGCTGATTGACATCGACGATTGCCGGTGCTTTTGCTTTCGCGGCTACATCGAGTCGCGCGCGAACAACCTGTACATCGAGATCGGCGCCAATGCCATCAACTACGAGATCGTGCCCACGCGCTGGACGTACCCGCTTTGGCACATGGTTTCGCCGACATCCGTCCTGGGCCGTGGCCGCATCCACCTTGCCGGCCACACCCCTGGCCGCTCCTGCTTCGCAAACGGGAACCTGGGGAACTTGGGTTTCAGCGGTGTGCCTGTCGGGTTCTCCCTGCTCGGGTCAGCCACGGCCTCCGGCCTCGTGGTGGACTCGGCAAGCAACAAGGGCGCCGCTTACCCGGTGGCTATCGCTGCGGCGTCGCCTGCCAGCGGGTTCGACTTTCAGCTGCCAGGATCGGCCGTCGACTACTTCGGCAAGCGAGTCACGTTCCGACTTCGATACCGCTCGACGAACGGCAGCGGCCTGACGCTCACCGTCCGGCCTCGCATCGCCTCGTCCAACAATGTGACGAACGGCGAGTACTACGAGCGCGCCTTCTCGCAAAAGGCCACGTATGGAGACTTGATCGGGGACGTCGTTTTCCAATCCAAGGGAGCGCTCAACGACACCGACCCGGTCGTGCTGCGCTTCACCTTCTCGTCGTTTCCTGACAGCGTCACCATGTACTTGGACGAGTTCCAGGTCTTCGAGGGTGGGTTCGCCTACCCGTTCGGAGAACCATCGACATCTGGCGCAAACCAAGCGGTGCAGCAGACCGCGATGCTCAGCGCTGCGACGGGCTGGCCCAACATTCTGGGCAAGGTCCGGGGGCGGGTTATCTACGATTCAGAGACCCTGACAACGTACGTGGCGACTGGTCCCACGGCCACCGCCGCATGGAAGGACATCGCAACCGGAACACTGCTCACGCCCGCGTAAGAAATGGACATCGATCCCGAAAAGGCATGGAGCAGCCCGTTTCTCGCGGGCGCGTTGGGTGCGTTGGTGGCGCTCAAGGGAACCCCTGGTGCGTCATGGTGGGAGCGCGTCGTGAACGTGATCTCCGGCGCCTTGATTGCCGGCTACCTGAGCCCGGCGGCGGCTGAGTTCTTCGCGCTGGACACGCCAGCCAAGCAGAGCGGCATGGCATTCGCGTGCGGCCTGCTCGGCATGAACCTGGTGGCCATGGTCGTCGGCTGGACCAAAACCCTGCAGTTGTCCGATGTTCTGCCATGGATGAAGGGCAAGGGGCAATGACATGCAAGCAATCCTCAACGGTGTCCTGAGCGTTGCCGCGGCTGGCACGCTCACCTACGTGGTGATGAGCCCGCGCATCGACGAAGGCGGCCTGATCAAGGTTGGGCTGATGGCCATGATCCTGTCGCTGATCGTCTCGGCCATGTACTCGTTCAGTGACCTGCCGTTCATGGCGGCCTACAACGCGGCGCTGGTGCTCCGCGGCGGCATCGTGGTGGTGTGCCTGGGCTACTACCTGAAGTTCAAGCGCCATAAGCGCAACGGCACGCCGACCGACTTCGGCAACCTGACGGAGCGGTGAGCATGGACTTCGACGCAGCATTCGAACGCCTGATCGGTCACGAGGGGGGCTACAGCGATCACCCAGCGGACCCCGGCGGGAAGACCATGTGGGGCGTCACGGAGAGGGTCGCGCGCGCCAAGGGCTACACGGGAGAGATGCGCGACATGCCTAAGGCGTGGGCGAAGGCGAATGTCTACCGGCCGGACTACTGGGACGCGGTGAAGGCCGACCAACTGCCTGAGGCGGTTCGCTTCGACGTCTTCGACGCAGCGGTGAATAGCGGGGTAGGGCAGGCGGCCAAGTGGCTGCAGCGTGCGGCCGGCGTGGCCGACGACGGCGCCATCGGCCCGGTCACCCTCGCAGCCGCGGCCGGCGCTGGCCCGACGCTGGCGCCGCGCTTCAACGGCTACCGGCTCCAGTTCATGGCGGACCTGGCCACTTGGCCTGCGTTCGGTCGTGGCTGGGCGAAGCGGATCGCGTCGAACCTACAGGCGATGGGAGACTGAGCGATGGCTGATTTCGACTGGAAGAAGTTCGTCGGCGGTGTCGCGCCGGCACTGGGGGCGGCGCTGGGTGGCCCGCTCGCCGGCGCGGCAGTGTCGGTGCTGGCTGGCCAGCTGCTGGGCAATGACAAGGCCACCGAGGCGGACCTCGAGCGCGCCATGACCACCGGCCAGCTGAGCGGCGAGCAGATCGCGGCCATCAAGCAGGCGGAGTTCAACTTCCAGACCAAGATGCGCGAGCTGGACATCGACGTCCTGACGATCAACCAGGCGGCCGACGCGGCGGTTCTGCGCGACGTCCAGGACGCCCGGGCCCGGCAGGTGGCCACCAAGGACAACATGCCGCAGGTGATCTTCTTCCTGCTGCTGGCCCTGTACGCCGGCGAGGTGGCGCTGTTCTTCTTCGGCAAGATGCCCGACGACGAGTTCGTGCGCGCGCTGATGACCCGGGCCTTTTCGACCGTCGAGCTGGGCCTCACAGGCGCGATCGCCTACTTCATCGGGTCGAGCCGGGGCAGCAAGCAGTCCGGCGACGCCGTGCGGCAGATCGCGCAGCAGCAGGCCGGCAAGCCCTAGCCGCCCAGCCGCGGCACGCACCACCAAGCCTGCCGCACAGGCGGACCGCCTGGCTGTTCCTCCCATCCGCCGATCATGATGCCGTTGCCGCGCATCTTCATGACCTTGGCGGACAGGAGGTTCGCTTGCGTGACCTGGGTGTCTGGGTCGCGCAGCCAGGCCCAGTACTCGGGGCTGCCGTGCGCGCGGCGGTCGTAGGTTACGTCGCCCACGGTGGCAGTGGCGCGCACCTGCTCGCGGGGCAGGCGCTCGCCGTTCTTGCGTAGGAGGTAGACGGTGCAGAGCACTGTGCAAGCGTACAGTATTCTGCGAAGGGCCTGCCTGTGCAATCTGGGTGTAAAAAGTGGGCGATTCCTGACATTTCGTGCACGCCTGATCCGCCATTCCCAGAGGGACGCGGGGCGCCGGCTTGGTGGCTTCTGGCATTCACACTGCAGGGGTCAGTGGTTCGATCCCACTACCGCCCACCATTCATACGTTCCCTCATCACCAGCAAGCTGCATCCGGCAGGCGTTCAAAGCCCTGCAGGCGCCTTGGCGTGCGTTGCCGCACTACCATTCAAGGCTTTCAAGCTGCGGCGGGAGTTCGTCCTTGCAGGTCTCTCGTCGCCATCCCACGACCCGCGGAGCCCGCCATGCAACTTTCCCCGTTTCACCTCGCCATTCCCGTTCACGACCTTGCCGCGGCGCGCCGTTTCTATGGCGAAGTGTTCGGTCTGGAAGAGGGTCGTTCCAGCGAACAGTGGGTGGACTTCAACTTCTACGGGCACCAACTGGTGATTCATGCGCATCCGATCACGCCGTCGCAGGAGAGCGCCCATACCAACGCGGTCGACGGACATGACGTGCCGGTGCCGCATTTCGGCATCGTGCTCGACTGGGCTCAGTGGGAGGCGCTGGCCGAGCGCCTAAAGTCCTTCGACACCCCGTTTGTCATCGAGCCGTACGTGCGCTTCAAGGGTCAGGTGGGCGAGCAGGCCACGATGTTCCTGCTCGATCCCTGCGGAAATGCCCTGGAGTTCAAGGCCTTCAAGGACATGAGCCAGTTGTTCGCCAAGTAACGTCAGGCCGCGCCGAGGCCGACGTCCGGTGCGGTGCGCCGCACGATGCGAAAGCTCAACTGTGCAACGATGGAGGCTGCGAGCAGCACTGCCGCGGCCATGACGCCGTGATCATGGCCGAGACCGACTGCGGCGGTGCTGATCGCTCCGATCGCCATTTGCCCACTGCCATAGATGCCGGAAGCCGAGCCAGCCACTGACGGCTGGATACTCATCGCCTTGGTGATGACGGCAGGGCTGCAGATGCCGGCGCCGACGCAGTAGAGGAACATGGTCGCCATCACGCTGGTGACGCTGGCCGGCCCGTGCGCCAGTTGCAGCATGAGGGCCGCGGCACAAGCCGTGCTGAGTGTGTTGCCCGCCAGCATGATGCGCGTGAGCCGGCCGCGGGCGGCCAGCCGTGCCGAGGCAAAGTTGCCGATCGAGACGCCGACGATCAGCAGGGCCAGGCAGGCGCCGACCATCGTCACCGGCTGGCCGAATCGCTCGCCCAGCAGGAACGGTGCGGCGGCAACGAATGCGTAGAACGACGCCGTTGCACAACCACCGCCGATCACACAGCCGAGAAAGGCTGGCGAGCGCAGCAGGATCCCGTAGTCCGCCATCACCGACCGCGAGGCGGCGCCTGACTGCCGCGGTGCGCGAGTCTCCGGGAGCATGCGCCACGTGGACGCGAAGCCGGCCACACCCAACAACACGAAGATCGCGAAGATCCATCGCCAGCCCAGGGCCGTGACGACGAGTCCGCCGATCAGAGGCGCCAGGCCGGGCCCGACCATGGTGATCAGTTGCATGGTGGCCAGCCGGCGCATCGTGTCCTGCGGGCTGGCGGTGTCGCGCACTATCGCGCGTGCCAGCAGCAGGCCGGCGCAGCCGCCCAGCGCCTGCATGAAGCGCGCTGCGACGAGCAGCCCCACCGACTGAGCGAGCAAGCAGACCAGGCCAGCCAGGGCGAACAGGCCAAGGCCGAACAGCAGCGTTGGCCGGCGGCCGATGTGGTCGGAAACGGGTCCGTAGACGAGTTGGCCCAGGGCCAGTCCGACGATGTAGAGCGTGATGGTCGACTGGATGGCAGCCGGGCTGGTGGCCAGGTCGCGAGCCGCCTCGCCCAGCGCGGGCACGAACATGTGCATGGCCAGCGTGCCGCTGAGGGTGACCAGCACGAGGAGCCACAAGGGCGGGGCTGGTACCGGCGACAGGCGATTCACGGCGGGAGATGTTAGCGCAGCGCTTCTTTCCGAGCAGCGCAGGTGGATTTGCGCGCGTCGGCGCAGCCGTCTGAGCCTGGGGCCAACGGTACGGTTGCAGGCCTTAAGCTCGCTGCATGGAACAGATCGATAGCGTGGTCATTGGGGCAGGGGTTGTCGGGCTGGCTGTTGCCCGCGCGCTGGCTCTCGCCGGACATGAGGTGCTGGTGCTCGAAAGCGAAGGCGCCATCGGAACCGGCACCAGTTCGCGCAACAGCGAAGTCATTCACGCCGGCATCTACTATCCGCAGGGCTCGCTCAAGGCGCGCCTTTGCGTGGCGGGGCGCCATGCGTTGTACGCCTACGCTGCCGAACGCGGCATCGGCCATCGGCCCTGCGGAAAGCTGATTGTCGCGACGCAGCCGTCCCAGCTGGCTGAACTCGAATCCATCATGGCGAAGGCGCGCGCGAATGGCGTCGACGATCTCGTGCTGCTGGACCGCGACGAAGCCGTGTCGATGGAGCCGCAGCTGAGCTGCGTGGCGGCGGTGCACTCGCCCAGCACCGGCATCATCGACAGCCATGCCTACATGCTGGCGCTTCAGGGAGATCTCGAGAATGCCGGTGGCGTCGTGGCGTTCAAGTCACCCGTCGTGGGGGCGCGCCTTCATGGCGGCGCGATCGAACTCGAAACGGCCGACGGCACAGCGCTGCGCTGCGCTCGGCTGGTCAATGCGGCCGGGCTGGGAGCGCCGGCGCTCGCGCGCGCGTTCGAAGGGCTGCCGCCGACCGCCGTGCCCCAAGCCTACTTTGCCAAGGGCAGTTACTTCGTTCTTGGAGGGCCTGCACCTTTTGGCAGATTGATCTATCCCGTACCCGAACCGGGCGGCCTGGGCGTGCACCTCACGCTTGACCTGGGCGGCCAGGCGAAGTTCGGGCCGGACGTGCAATGGGTGGACTCGCCGGACGACCTGGTGGTCGAGCCCGCACGCGGCGACGCTTTCTACGCCCAGGTGCGCAAGTACTGGCCGGCCTTGCCGGATGGGGCGCTCAGCGCCGGATACGCCGGCATCCGGCCCAAGATTTCAGGCCCGGGCGAGCCCGCCGCGGACTTTGTCATCCAGGGCGTCGAACAGCACGGTGTGCGTGGATTGGTGAACCTGTTCGGCATCGAGTCGCCGGGCCTGACCAGCAGTATCGAGATCGCCCGATGTGTCGCCGACATGCTCGAATAACGGTAGACGCATGTAACATGCACTTCTGGGCCATGACATCACGTGTCGTGGAATGACTGTCGGTTTGTCACCGGTTAAGCAAGGAGGATACAAAATGTCTACATCTACCGCCAACCTCGAGGCAGCAGCCAACCAGGTCGTGGAAGATATCGCCAACGACGTGCGTGGTGTGTTGTCGAGCGAAGAACTCGGTTCGATTCCTCGCGTGAAGGCGCTGCGCCAACGCGTCGACGCCAAGCTGGCCATTGCCCGTGAACTCGCCTCCGAAAAGGGCAAGCTGGCGGCCAAGAAGGCGCGCGAGGCGGCCGGCACCGCCAACGCCTATGCCCATGACGAACCGTGGCAGATCGCCGGTGCCGCTCTGGCGGTGGGCGTTCTGGTGGGTCTGCTGATTGGCCGGCGCTAAGACGCAGAGACCGTCCGGCGTGCGGCCGGGCGGGCTTCCATTGCCGCGGGTCCGCGAGCGTGCCGCGCTTGCCGGAGGCAAGGGGGCGAGGCGATGAACCCGGTTACCAGTCGCCTGCTGGCAGTGACCGGTTTGAGCCGGCGGATCCAGAAAGTCAAGATTGCCGCCGGCGAGAGCGCTCTGGCGGCGGAGGACCGCGCGCAACTGCTGCGCTTTGCCTGGGAGGGCGAGCGCGACCGCGTGCGGCTTCTGCTGCTGCTTGTCGTCGCCGTGATGGGTTTGACCACGGTCGCGGTTGCGCTGCTGTCCGTGGCGGTCGTCGTCCATTTCTGGGAAACGCCGCAACGCGCCACCGCCGCGTGGGCCGTGGCTGCTGCATGGGGCGTCGTCTGGATCGTCTGTGTCGCCTGGATGTGGCGCGTGCTGCATCGCAACTCGCCAGCCATCGAAGACGTGCAACTCCAGTTCGCGCGTGACTGGCACTGGGTTCAGGCCCAGATCGGCAGCCGGCCCGCCAACCGCGCACTGCGCCAGCCTCGTCCGGCGACGCGCGAGGAACTGCTCGCGCGCATGGAACGCCAGCGCGAGCGCATCAGGACCTTGCAGCATCCACCGCCGGGCTCCGGGGCGGCGCGACAGGACAACGACCTGAGTGCCACGCTGACGGAACTCGTGCGCGAGCATCCGGTCGCCACGGCAGCGGTCGCTGCTGCCGTCGTTGCTGCCGTCAAGCCGCGGCGCGTCGTGCGGCTGGCGACCTGGCTGGCCCCGATCATCTGGCGGATGCGCCAGTAGCGAAGCGGCGGTAGGCTCAGGGGCGGGCGCCGCTGCGCGCCAGCGCCTGGGCCGCTTCACGCACCAGTGCCGGCCCCTTGTAGATGAGGCCAGTGTAGATCTGCACCAGGTCGGCGCCGGCCGCGATCTTGTCTCGTGCATCGTTCGCGCTCATCACGCCGCCCACGCCGACGATCGGAAAGTGCGGGCCGAGAGCGGCGCGCAGCTGGCCGATCACCCGGTTGCTGGCGTCGCGCACGGGCGCGCCGGACAGGCCGCCTGCCTCGTCGGCGTGGCGCAGGCCTGCCACGGCATCCCGTGACAATGTGGTGTTGGTCGCAATGACGCCGTCCATGCCGGTGCGCTTCAAGGTCGCGGCGATCAGGCCAACCTGCGCTTCGTCGAGGTCAGGGGCGATCTTCACAAAGAGGGGCACCCGGCGGCCACTTGCAGCGTTCAATATCTCCCGACGCTCGGCGATTGCGCTGAGAAGGCCGTCAAGCGCCTCGTCGCCCTGCAAGCTGCGCAGGTTGGCCGTGTTCGGGCTGGAGATATTGATGGTGACGTAGTCGGCGTGGCTGTAGACGCCGTCCATGCAGGCCAGGTAGTCGTCCGCCGCGCGCTCGATCGGCGTCGCGGCGTTCTTGCCGATGTTCAGGCCCAGCAGCATGGGCGCGCTCGCGCCATGCCGGCGAAAGCGCGCCTGCTGCACGTTGCGCAGGAATGCGTCCAGCCCTTCATTGTTGAACCCGAGGCGATTGATCAGCGCCTCGCGTTCGGGCAGGCGAAAGATGCGCGGCCGCGGGTTGCCGGGCTGGCCCTTCGGCGTCACGGTGCCGACTTCGGCAAAGCCGAAGCCCATGGCGGCGAATGCGTCGATGCAGCGGGCGTTCTTGTCCAGGCCGGCGGCCAGGCCGATGCGATTGGGAAACCTCAGTCCTGCCAACGCCACCGGATCGTCCACCCGTGCCCGTGAGTACAGGCATGCCAGCGGCGTATTCTGGGTACGGGCCAGCGCCTCCAGTGTGATCTCGTGGGCCTGTTCGGCATCCAGGCCGAACAGGAAGGGGCGGGCCAATCCGTAGGGAACGAGCGACATCGGATAATCGGAGACTTCTTGCAGTAAAGACCAGGATTGTCCCCCAATGAACACCCCAGCCCCGACCCAGGATGAACTCAAGGCGCAAGTCGCGCGCGCGGCGCTGGCCTACGTCGAGCCCGGCACGATCATCGGAGTGGGTACCGGGTCCACCGTCAATAAGTTCATCGAGGCATTGGCCGACGTCAAGGGCACCATCCGTGGCGCGGTGTCCAGTTCCAACGCTTCCACCGAACGCCTGCGGGCCCTCGGCATCGAGGTGTTCGATTGCAATGACGTGGAGGAATTGGGCGTCTACATCGATGGCGCCGATGAGATCGATGGCGGCGGCCACATGATCAAGGGCGGCGGAGCCGCACTCACGCGCGAGAAGATCGTCGCAGCCCAGTCGCGCCGCTTCGTGTGCATTGCCGATGCCTCCAAGCGAGTGCAGACGCTGGGCGCCTTCGCGCTGCCGGTGGAAGTGGTGCCAATGGCGACTTCCCGAGTGATCCGACAGTTTGCGGCGCTCGGCGGCGTGGGGCGGGTGCGCCTGAAAGACGGCGCGCCACTGGTGACCGACAACGGGCAGCACATCGTGGACGTGTCCGGGCTGCGCATCGAGCAGCCGCGGGAGTTCGAGTTGACCGTGAGCCAGTGGCCGGGCGTGCTGACCGTGGGCGTATTCGCGTTTCAGCGCGCGCAGGTGTGCCTGCTGGGCACGCCCAGCGGGGTGGAAACGCTGACGTTCTGATCGGCGAGCGAACGGCGCAGCGCCGGCCGCCGGGTTCGCGCTTGGGGCGCTGCTAGAAGCGAATGCCCGCGGGATTCTCGGGGGTGGGCCCTTGCACGGGCGCGGGGGGCGGCGCCGCGGGGGCTACGGGGCTGGCGGCCGGCGCCTGGGCGTCGACCGGAGGCGCAGCGACGGCTACGAGAGGCGCCGGCGCACTCTGGCGGTAGCCGGGTGGCAACTGCGAGCTCGGCGGGTAGCCCGCGGCGTCGAGGTATTGGCTCCACTCGCCGTCGAGGAACCCAAGCAGCTGTTGGCTGCCGATGGTGACCACCGGCAGGCCGTTCTGCCCGGTCAGGCGTTGCAAGGCGGCCCCGTCTTGCGGCGTGGCGATCGTGCGTTCCGTGTAGGGTACTCCGCGCGTGACAAGCAGACTGCGCCCTGCGTCGCAAGGCTGGCAATCGCTGCGCGTGTACAGGGTGACAGGGTAGCGCTGCACCACCTGCCGCAGTGCGTAGGGTAGAGCCGCCCCGTCGTCGCTCCCGCTGGATGCACTGCCAGATGCGGCAACCGCGCCGCCTTGCGCCGACGGGGGCTTGTCCGTGAAGGTCACGCGACCGCTGCCGTCAACCTGTCGATAGACCTGCTGCGCCCACGTCGGGGCGCAAGCCAAGGCCAGCGCGACGGCGCCGAGGGTCAGGGTGCCGCGCCACGGCCTGGCGAAAGGAAGAACGGAGCAAGGCATGGGCAGAGTATGCCAAGCGTTGTCGCCGCGCAGGCTGCCACCGTGCAACGATTGCCGGTCGCCGACGCGAAAACGCCACTCAGGCGTCGCGTCGTCCGCTTCCTGTTCGTCGTCAGGCAACCTTGCTGGCGTGCGCGACCATGCCCTGATGGCGCAGCAGGGCATCCAGTTGCGGCGCACGGCCGCGGAAGGCCTTGAACGATTCGATGGCGGGGCGGCTGCCGCCGGCTTCCAGGATGGCCGTGCGATAGCGGCGACCGGTCTCGACGCTGGGCCGGCCCTCGGCATCCGTGCTTTCCTCGAACGCGGCGTAGGCATCTGCGCTCAGCACCTCTGCCCACTTGTAGCTGTAGTACCCAGCCGCGTATCCGCCGGAAAAGATATGGGTGAAGGTGTTGGGGGTGCGGCTGAACGGCGCGGAGGGCATGACCGCCACTTCGCTGCGCACCTTGCCGAGCAGCGCCATGACGTCGCCGGGCTGCGCCTTGGCCGCGTCGTATTCGGTGTGCAGCAGCATGTCGAACAGCGAGAACTCGATCTGGCGCAGGGTTTGCAGCCCGCTCTGGAAGTTCTTGGCTGCGATCATCTTGTCGAACAGTGCGCGCGGTAGCGGCTCGCCGGTATCGACGTGGGCGGTCATGTGGCGCAGCACTTCCCATTCCCAGCAGAAATTCTCCATGAACTGGCTGGGCAGTTCGACTGCGTCCCACTCCACGCCGCTGATGCCGGAGACGTCGCGCTCGTTCACCTGGGTCAGCATGTGGTGCAGGCCATGCCCGAATTCGTGGAACAGCGTGATCACGTCGTCATGGGTGAGCAGCGGCGGCTTGCCTTCGACACCATCGGCGAAATTGCACACCATCTGGGCGACCGGCGTCTGCACGCGGTTGTCGTCCGGTCGCAGCCAGCGGGCGCGCACGTCGTCCATCCAGGCGCCGCCGCGCTTGCCCGGGCGCGCGGCCGGGTCGAGGTAGAACTGGCCGACCTTCTGCATGCCTTGCGCGGTGCTGCGCTCGATGCGATAGAACTCGACGCCGGGATTCCACACCGGCGCGGTGTCGCGGCGGATCGAGACTTCGAACAGCGTCTCGACGATCTTGAACAGGCCCGCAAGCACCTTGGGTGCGGTGAAGTACGCCTTGACCTCCTGCTCGCTGAAGGCGTAGCGGCTTTCCTTGAGCTTCTCTCCGATGTAGCTCCAGTCCCAAGGCTGCGGGTCCGCGATGCCCAACTGCTCGGCCGCGAAGGCACGCAGATCCGCGAGGTCCTGCAGGGCGAACGGGCGGGCCTTGGCTGCGAGGTCGCGCAGGAAGTCGGTCACTTCCTTGGCCGAGCCGGCCATCTTGGGCACCAGCGAGAGTTCGCCGAAATTGGGAAGGCCCAGCAACTGGGCTTCCTCCTGGCGCAACGCCAGAATCTCGCCGATCAGGGCGGTGTTGTCGAAGGCCGGGTCGCCCAGTTCGCTCGCGCGCGTGGCATACGCGCGGTACAGCGTCTCACGCAGCGCGCTGCTGCGGGCGAACTGCATCACCGGCAGGTACGACGGCATCTTCAGTGTGAGCTTGTAGCCCGGCTTGTCCTCCGCCTGCGCGGCGGCACGGGCCGTCGCGACCACGTCCTGCGGTACGCCGTCGAGTTCTTCCTTCGTGGCGTAGTAGGCAAAGGCGTCGGTCGCGTCAAGGGCGTTCTCGCTGAACTTCTGGCTGAGTTCGGCGGAGCGTTCCTGGATCTGCGCGAAGCGCTCCTTGGCGGCGCCTTGCAGTTCCGCGCCGCCGAGCACGAAATTGCGCATCGCGTTGGACAGGGCCTGTCGCTGCTCGGCATCGAGGACGGTGGGGTCGATCGCCTTGTACTTGGCGTACAGGCGCTCGTCGGAGCCCAGGCGCGTCCAGAAGGCGGTCACGCGCGGCATGGCCTCGTTATAGGCAGCGCGCAGCGCCGGTGTGTCGGCCACGGCGTTGAGGTGCCCGACGGCTCCCCAGGCCCGCCCCAGACGCTCGGTGGCCACGTCGAGCACGCGCGCAATGGCGCGCCAGTCGGCCGGGAACTGCGGTTGCGTGACTTCTTGCAGCGCGGCTTCGGACTGCGCGAGCAACTGGTCGATCGCCGGCGCGATGTGCTCCGGCTGGATCTGGTCGAACAGGGGCAGGTCGGCGAAGTCGAGAAGAGGATTGCTCATGGCGGACAGTTGGGGTGTTGGCTGGAGATGTCAAGGCAAGCGGCGCGGCCGAGGCCCAAGAATGCCAGAAGCCGTCGCCCCGCCGGCGCGAGGGGGAACTGGCGCGCCGCTACCGCTCAGGCCGACTGGCGCTCGGCCGCTTCCAGGGTGTTGACCAGCAGCATGGCGCGGGTCATCGGCCCGACGCCTCCTGGCACCGGCGTGATCCAGCCCGCTACCTGGCGTACGGCGTCGAAGTCGACATCCCCGCACAGCTTGCCCTCTTCGTTTCGGTTCATGCCGACGTCGATCACCACTGCGCCGGGTTTGACCATGTCGGCGGTGAGCACGTTGCGCTTGCCGACTGCCGCGACGACAACGTCGGCCTGGCGCGTGATGGCCCCCAGGTCTGCCGTGGCGCTGTGGCAGATGGTGACCGTGGCGCTGTGCGCCAGCAGCATCATCGCCATTGGCTTGCCCACGATATTGCTGCGCCCGATGACCACCGCATGCTTGCCGCGCAACGGGTAGCCGATGGATTCGATCATCTTCATGCAGCCGTATGGCGTGCACGGACGAAAGCCCGGCGCGCCGGTCATCAGGGCGCCGGCGCTGGCGATGTGGAAGCCGTCGACGTCCTTGGCCGGCGAGATCGTCTCGATGACCTTCTGGCTGTCCATGTGCGGAGGCAGCGGCAGCTGCACGAGAATGCCGTGCACGGTGCCGTCGTCGTTGAGCTCATGGATGCGGGCCAGCAGGTCGGCTTCGCTCAGGCTGGCCGGGTAGGTCTCGAGCCGCGCGTCGAGACCGGTGGCGGTGCTGTCGTTCACCTTGTGCCGCGTATAGACCTGGCTGGCGGGGTCTTCGCCGACCAGGATGATGCGCAGGTGCGGCTGCACGCCCCGTGCCTTGAGCGCCGCGGTGCGGCTGGCGACCTCGTCGCGGATGGTGCGGGCCAGGGCGTTGCCGTCGATGATTTGGGCTGTCATAGGTATGTGCCTTTCGGAGCCGGAATGCAAAACGCCCGCTCAGTGCCTGGGCGGGCGTCTCGGATGGGATGGTGCTCAGGCCTTGGCTGTCGGCGCGGCCTGTCCCAATGCGATCTTGAGCAGGTCGGCCACCGTGTTGGCGTTGAGCTTCTCCATGATGTTGGCGCGGTGCGCCTCAACGGTCTTGATGCTGATGCCCAGGTCGTCGGCGATCTGCTTGTTCAGGCGGCCGGCAACGATTCGCTCGAGCACCTGCGCCTCGCGGCCGGTCAGCTTGGACAGCAGGGCGTCGCGGCTGGCCGATTGCTGGTGCTGGGCGAAGGTCTCGCGGGCATGTTCGAGCATGCGCTCGACCAGAGTAACGAGGTCTTCGTCGTTGAAGGGCTTCTGGATGAAATCCATCGCACCCTTCTTCATCGAGTCGACGGCCATCGGCACGTCGCCGTGGCCGGTGATGACCACGATCGGCAGCGGCGAGCGCCGCTCGATGAGCTTGTCCTGCAGCTCGAGGCCGGTCATGCCGCCCATGCGGATGTCGACGATCAGGCAGGCGACCTCGCGCGGGTCGTAGCGGGAGAGGAACGATTCTGCGGAGTCGAAGCACCGGACCCGGTAGTCCTTGCCCTCGAGCAGCCATTGCAGCGAATCGCGCACGGCCTCGTCGTCGTCGACGACATACACCGTACCTTTTTTCGGGATCAAACTCATGCAGGTACCTTTGCCTCGTCGCTTGCCAATGAATGCATGGAGTCGAGTACCGGAATCCAGAACGAGAAACGGCACCCGACTATCTCCGTTCCATTGTAGATGTTCTCCGCCTGCATCCGGCCCCGGTGCGACTCCACGATGGTGCGACACAGGTTGAGGCCGATGCCCATGCCTTCGGGCTTGGTCGAGAAGAATGCCTCGTACAGCCGCTCCATGACTTCGGGTGCCAGGCCAAGGCCGGTGTCCTGCACCGAGAACTCCACCGCCGGGTGGCCGTCGACCGTGCGGGGCAGCACGCGCAGTTCGACGCTTCGGCGCGCCGGCGGGCGCTGCGCCAGGTCGATCGCCTCGGCCGCGTTGCGCAGCAGGTTGACGAGCACCTGCTCGATCAGGATCGGGTCGACCTGCAGAACCGGAAGTCGCGCTGCCACGTAGTGGTTCAACCGCACGTTGCGCCGACGCAGTTCGATGCCGGCGAGTTCCACGGCCTCGCCGACCATCGTGGCGGCGTCTGCGGCGGTACGGTTGGGTTCGCTGCGCTTCACGAAGGTGCGGATGCGCTGGATGATCTGCCCGGCGCGCTGCGCCTGGCGAGAGGTTTTCTCGAGTGCCGACAACAGAGAGTCGGCATCGATCTGCTGGCCGCGTATGCGCGAGACCATGCCGTTGCAATAGTTGGTGATCGCCGCCAGTGGCTGGTTCAGTTCGTGCGCAACGCTGGAAGCCATTTCGCCCATGGTGATCAGCCGGCTCGCGGCTTGCGCGCGGTCGGCCTGCTGGGCGTATTGGTCCTCGGCGTCGCGGCGGGGCGTGATGTCGGTGGCGATGACCATTTGGGCCAGCCGGCCGTCGACCCAGGTCAGGTAGCGCGAGCGCACTTCGAGCCACTTGCCCAGGTCGGTGACGAAGATCTCGTTGTTGGCCGGCTGCGCGCCGGTCAGCGTGTCGATGGGGAGGCCGGCAAATGCATCGACTTCATCCAGTGCGTCGTCGTGTGTCGTGGCCGGAGGCACGCCGGCCTGGGCGACCATGCTCAGGTGACCCACCGTGTTGGAGCCGAACCAGAGGCGGTACAGCTTGTTGGCGAACAGCAGTTCCTCGCTGCCGATGGGCGCCACCGAGATGGCGGCGTCCAGCGCCTCGAGCACCGTGGTGAAGCGCTCGTACGAGGCCGACAACTGTTCGCGGATGCGGGTCGGCTCGGTGATGTCGGTCATCGACGTCATCCAGCCGGTCTGGTGTCCGCGCGCATCGATGAGTGGCGATACGTAAAGGCGCGCGTTGAAGACCGTGCCGTTCTTGCGCTTGACGCGCACCTGGAAGCCCCCCGGCAGGGAGCGGCCGTGCAGTTCTTCTTCCAGCCGCTCGTTCATGATCTCGCGATCGGCCTCGAGCCAGTAGGGAAAGGGCGGCGACTGGCCGACCAGCTCGTCCTCGTCCCAGCCGGTCATCGCGCAGAATGCGGCATTGACGTAGGAGATGCGGCCATCCAGGTCGAGCACGCGCATACCGGTGGGCATGGAGTTTTCCATGGCGCGACGGAAGTTGGTTTCGGCCACCAGCGCTTCCTGTGCCGCCTGTCGTCTGCGCGTGTGGCGCCAGTTGCCGATCAGGATCCAGCTGGTGAGCACGCTCAGTGCCATCACGAGCCAGAACAGGCCGTTGCCGACGAGGCCCTGGGAGGTGCGGTACCCCTGGCCGCGCAGGTTCAGCCCGTTGCCCACTGGCGAGACCGGTACCTCGTACTCCTTGACCCTCTTCGACCACGGCAGGAAATGAACCGGGGGCTCCACCGGGTTGACCGTGTTGCCCGCGATCAGCTTGCCCTTGCCGTCGAGGAGCGAGACCGCATAGCGCGCCGAGACCTCGGGCGGAATTCCGTAGCGCAGCAGGGCGTCGACGGAGAACTCGCCGAGCACGACCCCGGCGAAGAGTCCCTGGTCGAACATCGGTATGTGCAGTTGCAGGACGCTGGCTGGGACGTCGGCGCCCGCGGCGGGCTGCGAGAACACTGGTTGGCGCAACTCGCGCGCCAGCGCATAGTTGGTCTCGATGTCGCCGGGCCTCAGAACGTCGCCCAGCAGGTGCTGCTGGGCCGGATGCACGCTTGGTGCGGAGTACACCGCGAGGAAGCGCCGCCGGTCGTCGATCCAGCTGATGGCCTGCAGTTCAGGGTACTGGCTGGACAGCGACTCCGCCCGGCTGGTGAACTCGGCGGCATCGATCTCGCGCGTGCCGGCGTCGCGGGCGATGCGCATGAGCTGCTCCTGGCGCTCGAGCAGGCGCAGGCGCAATTGCTGCTGCGCGTATTCGACGTCGCGCTTGACCGACTCCTGTTCGCGCTCCAGTTCCTCGGCGCGCAAGTACCAGAACGCGGCCACGATAGCGGCCAGGAACAGCAGCACCGCGGCCAGCGGGGCCAGCATCGCCAGGGCGTCCTGGATTCTCGGCGTCTGGCGACGCCACCAGCGTCGCCAGAGAGCGAACGGAGACAGTGGCGCGCGAGCCTTGGGCTGCGCGTCCTTGGGCAAGAGCGGGGACGCCATTGCGGAAGTGTAGGGGAGGCGCAAACGGCGCGATTGAGCACGCACCGGCCATCGGCCTTTCCATTGAGTTGAATTTCATATTGTGGATTGAAAAAGCACTATTTGAAATTGGCTTTTTTTGTGGGAAACTCCCGCGCAACTTCAACCGGGCACTAAATTAGAGCCACATCCATCAAGGAGACAAAAGCATGTCGGCAAACCCCGAGAACGTCGGCGCGGCAGCCAATGACGCGGATGCCCAGGAAACCCGCGAATGGATGGACGCCCTGTCCGCCGTGATTCAGTCCGAGGGCAGGGACCGCGCCCACTTCCTCCTGGAGCAGCTGCTCGAGCATGCCCGGCAGAACAGCATCGACAAGCCTTTCTCGGCCAATACCGCCTACGTCAACACGATCGAGGCGGACCAGGAAGAGCGCTCGCCGGGCAACTTCGAGATCGAGGAGCGGCTGCGCTCCTACATGCGATGGAACGCGATGGCGATGGTGGTCAGGGCCAACCGCCACCACCCGCCCGAAGGCGGTGACCTGGGCGGCCACATCGGGTCGTTCGCGTCGCTGGCCACGATGTTCGGTGCCGGGTTCAACCACTTCTGGCACGCCGAAAGCGAGAAGCACGGTGGCGACTGCCTGTATATCCAGGGTCACGTCTCGCCCGGCATCTACGCCCGCGCCTACCTCGAAGGTCGCCTGACCGAGGAGCAGCTGGTCAATTTCCGCCAGGAAGTTGGCGGCCAGGGCTTGTCGAGCTATCCGCACCCCAAGCTGATGCCGGACTTCTGGCAGTTCCCGACGGTCTCGATGGGCCTGGGGCCCCTGATGGCCATCTACCAGGCCCGTTTCCTCAAGTATCTGCACGCCCGCGGCATTGCCGACACGGCCAACCGCAAGGTCTGGGTCTTCTGCGGCGACGGCGAGATGGACGAGGTGGAATCGCTCGGTGCCATCAGCCTGGCTGCACGCGAGCGGCTGGACAACCTCGTGTTCGTCATCAATTGCAACCTGCAACGCCTTGACGGCCCGGTGCGCGGCAACGGCAAGATCATCCAGGAACTCGAAGGCGAGTTCCGCGGCTCCGGCTGGAACGTCATCAAGCTGGTGTGGGGCAGCAACTGGGATCCGCTGCTTGCGCGCGACAAGGACGGCGCGCTGCGCAAGATCATGATGGAGACCAACGACGGCGACTACCAGGCCTTCAAGGCCAACGACGGCGCCTATGTTCGCAAGCATTTCTTCGGCCGCGATCCCCGCACCGCCAAGATGGTCGAGAACATGAGCGACGACGAGATCTGGCAGCTGCGGCGCGGCGGCCACGACGCGCAGAAGGTGTATGCCGCCTTCCATGCCGCGGTCAGCCACAAGGGCCAGCCCACGGTGCTGCTGATCAAGACCGTCAAGGGCTTCGGCATGGGCAAGATCGGCGAGGGCAAGAACACCGTCCACCAGACGAAGAAGCTCGGCGACGAGGACATCAAGGCGTTCCGCGACCGCTTCAACATCCCGATCCCCGACAGCCAGATCGCCGACCTGCCGTTCTACAAGCCGGCCGACGACACGCCGGAGATGAAGTACCTGCACGAGCGTCGCAAGGCGTTGGGCGGCTACTTGCCGCAGCGCCGGACCAAGGCCGACGAGAGCTTCACCGTGCCGTCGCTCGAGACCTTCAAGGCCGTGCTGGAGCCCACCGCCGAGGGACGCGAGATCTCGACCACCCAGGCCTACGTTCGCTTCCTGACGCAACTCCTGCGTGACAAGGCGCTGGGGCCGCGCGTGGTGCCGATCCTGGTGGACGAGGCGCGTACCTTCGGCATGGAAGGGCTGTTCCGCCAGGTGGGCATCTACAACCCCGATGGCCAGCAGTACACCCCGGTCGACAAGGACCAGGTCATGTACTACAAGGAGGACAAGTCCGGCCAGATCCTGCAGGAAGGCATCAACGAGGCCGGCGGCATGTCCAGCTGGATTGCCGCGGCCACCAGCTACAGCACCAGCAACCGGATCATGGTGCCGTTCTACGTGTACTACTCGATGTTCGGCTTCCAGCGCGTGGGCGACCTGGCCTGGGCCGCCGGCGACATGCAGGCGCGCGGCTTCCTGCTCGGCGGTACCTCCGGGCGCACCACGCTCAACGGCGAGGGCCTGCAGCACGAGGACGGCCACAGCCACATCCTGGCGGGCACCATCCCCAACTGCGTGAGCTACGACCCGACCTTCGCGCACGAGGTGGGCGTGATCCTGCATCACGGCCTCAAGCGCATGGTCGAAAAGCAGGACAACGTCTACTACTACCTGACCCTGCTCAACGAGAACTACCCCATGCCGGGCCTGCAGCCTGGCACCGAGGAGCAGATCATCAAGGGCATGTACATCTGCAAGCAGGCCCCCGAGATCAAGGCCAAGGGCGCCAAGGGCAAGGCGGCGCCGGTGGTCGACCTGCTGGGCAGCGGCACCATCCTGCGCGAAGCCTTCCATGCGCAGGAACTGCTCGAGCAGGACTGGGGCGTTGCCGCCCGCATCTGGAGCTGCCCGAGCTTCAACGAACTCGCTCGCGACGGCGCCGACTGCGAGCGCTGGAACCTCCTGCATCCGACCGAGGCGCCGCGCGTGCCCTTCGTGGCCCAGCAGTTGGGCGAGGGCGGTCCGGTGATCGCGTCGACCGACTACATGAAGAACTACGCCGACCAGATCCGCGCCTTCGTTCCCAAGGGCCGCAATTTCAAGGTGCTGGGCACCGACGGATTCGGCCGTAGCGACTTCCGCAGCAAGCTGCGCGAGCATTTCGAGGTCAACCGTCACTTCATCGTCGTGGCCGCGCTCAAGGCACTGGCCGAGGACGGCGCGCTGCCGGTGGACAAGGTGACCGACGCCATCAAGAAATACGGCATCGACATCGAAAAGATCAATCCGCTCTACGCATAAGAAGGCGTTCGCTCAACAACCAACAATCGCCTTCAGGGCGGGAGACAGTTATGGCATTGATGGAAGTCAAGGTCCCGGACATCGGGGACTTCGACGACGTGGCCGTCATCGAAGTGCTGGTCAAGGCAGGTGACACGATTGCAGTCGACCAGTCGCTCATCACGGTCGAGTCCGACAAGGCCTCGATGGAAATTCCTTCCACCGCCGCAGGCGTGGTGAAGGAGCTGAAGGTCGACGTCGGCAGCAAGGTGCGCGAAGGCAGCGTTGTGCTGCTGCTCGAGGGTGAGGGCGAGGGCGCCGCGCCCGCGCCCGCCGCATCGGCGCCGCCACCGGCGGCGGCGCCTTCTCCAGCACCGGCCCCGGCACCTGAAGCCGCCGCCGCGCCCGCCCCGGCTGCCGGCGGTTCGCTCGAGGTCAAGTTGCCCGACATCGGGGACTTCAAGGACGTCGCGGTGATCGAGGTGCTGATCAAGCCGGGCGACAGCGTGGCGGCGGAGCAATCGCTGATCACCGTCGAATCGGACAAGGCCTCGATGGAGATCCCGTCGCCGGCGGCCGGCACGGTCAAGACGGTGGCGGTGAAGGTGGGCGACAAGCTCAACATCGGCGACCTGGTCGCCGTGCTGGAAGGCGCCGCCTCGGCAGCGCCGGCGGCGGCGCCGGCGACAGCGGCGCCCCCTGTTTCGGCTTCGGCCCCGGCCACCACGGCAAGCGCGGCAAGCGCGCCTGCCGCAGCGCCCGCGCCGGCCACCGCGCCGCCGCATGACCCGACCGTGGCGCCGAGCGGGCAACTGCCCCATGCCTCGCCTTCGGTGCGCAAGTTCGCCCGCGAGCTTGGCGTGCCGCTGGACGAGGTCAAGGGCACCGGCCCGAAGGGCCGCATCACGCAGGAAGACATCCAGAACTTCACCCGCGCCGTGATGAGCGGCGCGGCGACGACGAAGGCCGGAGCCGGCGCAAGCCAGGCCGCCGGCGGCGGCGCCGGCCTGGACCTGCTGCCGTGGCCCAAGGTCGACTTCGCCAAGTTCGGCGACATCGAGCGCAAGGAGCTGTCGCGCATCAAGAAGATCAGCGGTGCCAACCTGCACCGCAACTGGGTGATGATCCCGCACGTCACGAACAACGACGAGGCCGACATCACAGAGCTGGAAGCCTTCCGCGTCTCGACCAACAAGGAGAACGAGAAGTCCGGCGTCAAGGTGACGATGCTGGCCTTCGTCATCAAGGCCGTGGTCGCCGCGCTGAAGAAGTTCCCCGAGTTCAACGCCAGCCTGGATGGCGACGCACTGGTCTACAAGCGCTACTTCAACATCGGCTTTGCAGCCGACACGCCCAACGGCCTGGTGGTGCCGGTGCTCAAGGATGCCGACAAGAAGGGCATCCTGCAGATCAGCCAGGAAATGGGCGAGCTGGCCAAGAAGGCCCGCGACGGCAAGCTCGGGTCGGCCGACATGCAGGGCGGCTGCTTCTCGATCAGCTCCCTGGGTGGCATCGGCGGTACGCATTTCACGCCGATCATCAACGCGCCCGAGGTGGCCATCCTGGGGCTGTCCAAGAGCGCCATGAAGCCGGTGTGGGACGGCAAGCAGTTCGTTCCCCGGCTGACCCTGCCGCTGTCGCTGTCTTATGACCACCGCGTCATCGATGGCGCCTCGGCGGCTCGCTTCAACGCCTACCTGACCCAGGTGCTGGCGGACTATCGCCGCATCCTGCTGTAAGGGGACCCCATGAGCGAACAACAGATCAAGGTTCCCGACATCGGCGACTTCGCGGAAGTGGCGGTCATCGAGGTGCTGGTGAATGTCGGCGACACCATCGTCCCCGAGCAGTCGCTGATCACCGTGGAGTCGGACAAGGCGTCGATGGAGATCCCGGCCAGCCAGGGCGGCGTGGTCAAGTCGCTGTCCGTCAAGGTCGGCGACAAGGTGCATGAGGGCTCGGTCATCCTGACGGTGGAGGCGGAGGCAGGTGCCGCTGCCGCTGTGCCGGCGTCCGCGCCTGCCGCCGCTGCGCCGGTGTCCCCTGCGCCCGCGCCCGCCAGCGCGCCGGCGGCTGCACCGCTTCCGGCGGGGAGCTATTCGGGCGGTGTCGACCATGAGTGCGACGTGCTGGTCCTGGGCGCCGGACCCGGCGGATACTCGGCCGCCTTCCGTTCTGCCGACCTGGGACTCAAGACCATCCTGGTCGAGCGCTACGCCACGCTGGGCGGCGTCTGCCTCAACGTCGGCTGCATTCCGTCGAAGGCCCTGCTGCACGTCGCCGGCGTGATGGACGAGGTCAAGCACTTCGCCGACCTGGGGGTGGACTTCGGTGCGCCCAAAATCGACCGGACCAAGCTGCTGGGCTACAAGAACAAGGTGGTGGGCAAGCTCACCGGCGGCCTCACCGCCATGGCCAAGATGCGCAAGGTGACCACCGTGCGCGGCGTCGGCGCCTTCCTGGATGCACACCACCTGGAAGTGCAGGAAAGCAGCGGCGACGGCCAGCAACTCACTGGCAAGAAGCAGGTGATTCGCTTCAGGAACTGCATCATCGCCGCCGGATCGCAGGCCGTGAGCCTGCCGTTCATGCCCAAGGACCCGCGCGTGGTCGATTCCACCGGCGCGCTGGAACTGGGCCACGAGCCCAAGCGCATGCTGATCCTCGGCGGCGGCATCATCGGGCTGGAGATGGGCACGGTGTACTCCACGCTGGGCGCACGCCTGGACGTGGTGGAAATGCTCGATGGCCTGATGACCGGCGCCGACCGGGACTTGGTCAAGGTGTGGCAGAAGATGAACGCGCCACGCTTCGACAACATCATGCTCAAGACGAAGACCGTCGGCGCCGAGGCCACGAGCGAGGGCATCCGCGTCACGTTCGAAGGCGAGCAGGCGCCCAAGGAGCCGCAGGTCTATGACCTGGTCCTGCAGGCCGTGGGACGCAGCCCGAACGGCCGGAAGATCGGCGCCGAGAAGGCCGGTGTTGCGGTGAGCGACCGTGGATTCATTCCGGTCGACATCCAGATGCGCACCAACGTGCCGAACATCTTCGCCATCGGGGACATCGTCGGGCAGCCCATGCTGGCCCACAAGGCGGTGCACGAAGGCCACGTGGCTGCCGAGGTGATCGCGGGCGAGCAACTGGGCGACAAGGCCCTCGCCAGCGCGGCGTTCCAGGCGAGGGTGATCCCGAGCGTGGCCTACACCGATCCGGAAGTCGCCTGGGTCGGATTGACCGAAGACGCGGCCAAGGCGCAGGGCATCAAGGTCAAGAAGGGGCTGTTCCCCTGGACGGCGTCAGGCCGCGCCATTGCCAACGGTCGCGACGAGGGAACGACCAAGCTGCTGTTCGATGCCGAGACGCATCGCATCGTTGGCGGCGGCATCGTGGGAACCCACGCGGGCGACCTGATCAGCGAAGTGGCGCTTGCCATCGAGCTGGGCGCTGACGAAGTGGATATCGGCAAGACAATCCACCCGCACCCGACGCTCGGCGAAAGCATCGGCATGGCCGCCGAAGCCGCGCATGGCACCTGCACGGATCTGCCGCCGCAACGGCGCTGATTCCGGGCAGTGCCAGCAACGAAAAACCCGCCGGCGGCGGGTTTTTCATTGGGGCGGGGCGCCGGCTCAGCGTGGCGCGACGGTGGCCGTGGACGCGTCGGCCGTGTCCATGCCCAGCACGCGGCGGGCGCCGTTGAAACGACGCTTCCAGTAGCTTCCTTCCAGGCTTTCGATGCGCACGGAGGCACCGGTTCGCGGTGCATGAATGAACTTCCCGTCGCCGATGTAGATGCCTACATGGCTGAAGGCGCGGCGCATGGTGTTGAAGAAGACCAGGTCGCCTGGCTTCAGGTCGGAGCGGTCGATCTTCTCGGTGGCAGCCGCCTGTTCTTCCGCCCGGCGGGGCAGCACCAAACCGAGCGTCTGGTCATATAGAGTGCGTACCAGTCCGCTGCAATCGACCCCGGTTTCGGCGGAATTGCCGCCGCGCCGGTAGGGTACGCCCAGAAATCCGACTGCCGCGGACACGAGACTGGACGTGCGGTCGCTGACCGTCTGGCGAACCTGGTCGAGTTGGGCAATCAGGCCCTGGTTGACGAGAAGGTGACCTATTTCGTCGTTGCGTTCGATTTGCGTGGGGGCGGCGAGAGCTTGACTGCAAGCCAAGACGAGGAGCGCGGGTAAGACGACAAAACGCATGACGCGTAGGATATTGATGACACCGGGTAATGTCAAACGATCTATTGTCTCAAGAAAATGATCTATCCCATTGTTCGCAAAGAAGTTTTGCAACTCTTGCGGACTTCGGAGATGTAACAGTGATCGAGGATGTTTTTAACAACTTGCATCAACTGCTTTCAAAGTAATGGCAAAGTACTCGAATATCTTCCGGGCGCTGTCTGCCGCCCTATGCCTGCTGGGCTTTGCACAAGTCGTTCTCGCGCAGGCAAAACTGCCTGCGACGGCCGTCGCCGGGCCCCGTCCGGTGGTGGTCGCCAGCGGCCTCGAGAATCCGTGGGCGGTCGCCGTCATGCCCTCGGGGCGCTTCCTGGTGACAGAGCGACTGGGGCGGATGCGGGTGGTCGATGCCGACGGCAAGGTCGGGGCGCCGCTGCCGGGTGTGCCGCAAGTCGCCATCGGCGGACAGGGGGGCTTGCTCGACGTGATCCTGGACAGCAACTTTGCCGTCAATCGGACGGTGTACTTCTGCTATTCGGAACCCGATGGCGACGGGCCGGCGAACGGCACGGCGCTGGCAAAGGCGCAACTGGCCGTGGACCGCTCCCGGCTGGAAGGCGTCCAGGTGCTGTTCAGCCAGCGGCCCAAGGTCGCCAGCCGCAACCACTTCGGTTGCCGAATCGTCGAGGCGTCGGACGGGACGCTCTACCTCACGCTCGGCGACCGCTTCAGCCGCAAGGAGGACGCCCAGAAGCTTGAAAATCACCTGGGCAAGGTGGTGCGCATCGCCAAGGACGGTAGCGTTCCGGCCGACAACCCCTTCGTCGGAAAGGCTGACGCCGCGCCGGAGATATGGACCTATGGCCACCGGAACGGGCAGGGCGCGGCGCTCGGCCCGGACGGGCGCGTGTGGATGATCGAGCACGGTCCGCAGGGCGGCGACGAACTCAATGTTCTCCAGCCCGGGCACAACTACGGCTGGCCGGTGATCACCTACGGCGAGAACTACGGCGGCGGCAAGATCGGCCAGGGCATCACGGCCCAGGACGGCATGGACCAGCCGCTTCACTATTGGGTGCCTTCGATCGCGCCGTCCGGCATGGCTTTTCTCAACAGCGACCGATATGGCAAGGCCTGGCGCGGCAACCTGTTCGTCGGCTCGCTCAAGTTCGGCTATCTCGATCGCATCGAACTACGCGGTGGCAAGGTAGTGGCGGAGCACAAGTTGCTGGAGGACGGCGGTGCACGCATCCGCGACGTGCGCCAGGGGGCCGACGGACTGCTCTACGTACTGACCGACCAGGCGGACGGCAAACTGATCAGGCTGCAGCCATAGCAATCCGCCCTCCATCGCGGGTTGGCGCGCACCCGGTCGGTGGTAGGGTCGCAGCTTTTCGCCGGGCCGCGGACAATTGCGCGTGGCCCGGTGCCTGATTTCCGCTATCCAGCCAGGTTCAAAGATGCTGCTCGACGTCGCTCAATCACAACTCGTCCTGGTCGACTACCAGGCGCGCCTGATGCCCGCCATTCACGACGCGCAGGCCGTCGTGCGCAATGCCGTGCGGCTCGGCGAACTGGCTCGGCTCATGAAGGTACCGACCTGGGGCACCGAGGAAAATCCCTCCGGCCTCGGCCCGGTGGCGCCAGAGGTCCGATCGCTGTGCCAACGGGTGCTGAGCAAGATGCATTTCAGTGCGGTAGAGGAGGGCCTGGGCGAGTGGCTGCGCCCGCCGCAGCCGCCAGCGCCGCGCGGCAATGCGCGCAGCCTGCCCCGGCATCTGCAGAAAGGCCCTGCCGAGGCGGCGCCAGCGCGCGACGCCGTCGTCATCGCGGGCTGCGAGACACACGTATGCCTGTTGCAGACTGCGCTCGACCTGATCGAGGACGAGTTCGAGGTTTGGGTGGTGACGGACGCGTGCGGCTCGCGCACCGAGCGCAATCGCGACGCGGCGTTCGACCGCCTTGCCGGCGCCGGAGCCGAACTCGTGACCACTGAAATGGTGGCCTTCGAATGGCTGCGCAGCGCCGAGCACCCGGCGTTCCGCGAAGCGCTCGCGCTCATTCGCTGACCGCGCCCCACTAAGAACGACAAGTTGGAGACACACCGAGATGAACAGCAGCTACGCCGCGTTTTACGCCCGCTCGATCGAGACCCCCGAGGCGTTCTGGTCGGAGCAGGCCGCATTGATCGATTGGCAAACGCCGCCAAAGCGGATCCTGGATGCAGATGACCCGCCGTTCGTGAAGTGGTTCGCTGGTGGCACCACGAACCTGTGCCACAACGCGGTCGACCGGCACCTGGCCCAGCGGGCCGACCAGGCTGCGCTCATCCACGTCTCGACCGAGACCGGCACCGAGCGCACCTACACCTACCGGCAGTTGCACGAGCAGGTCGTGCGGACTGCGGCCAGTCTGAAGGCGCTTGGCGTGGCCAAGGGCGATCGGGTGTTGATCTACATGCCGATGATTCCCGAAGCCGCTTTCGCCATGCTGGCCTGCGCGCGCATCGGTGCCATTCACTGCGTGGTGTTCGGTGGCTTTGCCAGCGTGGCGTTGGCGTCGCGCATCGAGGACGCCGCGCCCAAGGTCATCGTCAGCAGCGACGCTGGCTCGCGCGGCGGCAAGGTCATGGCGTACAAGCCGCTGCTCGACGAGGCGATCCGCCTGTCGGCTCACAAGCCGGAGGCTGTTCTGCTGACTGACCGCAGGCTCGCGCCCATGGCGCTCGTCGACGGCCGCGACCACCTGGCCGATGAAGTCGCGGCCGGCCTGGGCGACGTCGACGTGCCCTGTACCTGGCTTGACGCCACCGACATCAGCTACACCATCTACACGAGCGGCACCACCGGGCGGCCCAAAGGCGTGCAGCGGGACGTCGGCGGTTACGCCGTGGCACTGGCCGCGAGCATGCGGCACATCTTCGACGGGCATGCGGGCGAAACCTATTTCTGCACGAGCGACATCGGCTGGGTGGTGGGACACAGTTACATCGTCTATGGTCCGCTGCTGGCGGGCATGGCGACACTGATGTACGAAGGCCTGCCAACGCAGGGCATGGATGGCCAACCAGACGGCGGCATCTGGTGGCGCCTGATCGAGAAGTACAAGGTCTCGGTGATGTTCAGCGCGCCCACGGCCGTGCGGGTGCTCAAGAAGCAGGACCAGGCGCTCTTGCGCAAGTACGACCTGTCGAGCCTGCGCGCGTTGTTCCTGGCGGGCGAACCGCTGGACGAACCGACGGCGCGCTGGATCGGAGATGGCCTGGGCGTGCCGATCATCGACAACTATTGGCAGACCGAGTCGGGCTGGCCGATCGTCACGCTAGCCAATGGCGTGGAGCGCCAGCGAGCCAAGCTGGGCAGTCCCGGCGTGCCGATGTACGGCTTCAAGGTCAAGATCGTGCACGAGGACACCGGGGCGGAACTGACGGAACCCGGCCAGAAGGGCGTGGTCGTCATCGAAGGGCCGACGCCTCCCGGCTTCATGCAGACGATCTGGAAGGACGACGCCCGGTTCGTGGACACCTACTGGAAAAGCATCCCGGGCCGCATGGTCTATTCCACCTTCGACTGGGGCATCCGAGACGCGGACGGTTACTTCTTCATCCTCGGGCGGACCGATGACGTCATCAACGTGGCCGGCCACCGGCTCGGCACGCGCGAAATCGAGGAATGCATCGCCGGCCATGCGCAGGTGGCGGAAGTGGCCGTCGTCGGCGTCGCCGACGCTGTCAAGGGCCAGGTTGCCGTGGCCTTCGTCGTGCCAAGGGATGCGGGTGCATTGGGCGACGATACCCGTGCGATGGCGCTCGAAGGCGAAGTGATGAAGCACGTCAACGACCAGTTGGGCGCCGTCGCGCGGCCCGCCCGCGTGCGATTCGTGGCGGCGCTGCCCAAGACGCGCAGCGGCAAGCTGCTGCGCCGCGCCATCCAGGCGGTGTGCGAGCAGCGCGACCCGGGCGACCTCAGCACGATGGACGACCCGGCCAGCCTGCAGCAGATCCGTCAATCGGTTCTGGGATGAGCAGGCACGGGCGCCGGCTGGCCGGCCCTCCGGACGCTGCGAGGCGCGAAGTGGCACAATAGCGGGCTGAATTCAGGCCCTTCCAGCCACAGTTCGCATCCGCCAATCGGTTCAGCCGTGTCGCGGGAGGTTTTGCAACCAACTCATGCTCCCTGCAGGGGAGCGAAGGTCAGCGCGACATGAGCGATTCGAATCAGACGTCCGGCGCGGGCGTCTATACGGCCTATCAAGGCAACTCCTACCTCTTCGGCGGCAATGCGCCGTATGTCGAAGAGATGTACGAGAACTACCTCGCCAACCCCACCAGCGTGCCCGACAACTGGCGCGCCTACTTCGACGCGCTGCAGCACGTGCCCGCGGCCGACGGCTCCAACAGCCGCGATGTGCCGCACCAGCCGGTCATCAACGCCTTTGCCGAACTGGCCAAACAGGGCACCAAGCAGGTGGTCCAGGCGAGTGGCGCCGATTCCGAACTGGGCCGCAAGCGCACCGCCGTCCAGCAGCTGATCGCGGCCTATCGCAACGTCGGCGCCCGCTGGGCCGACCTGGACCCGCTCAAGCGGGTCGAGCGCCCCGCCATTCCCGAACTGGAGCCGTCGTTCTACGGCTTCACCGACGGTGACCTCGAGACGGTGTTCAACACGAGCAACACCTTCTTCGGCAAGGACACCATGTCTTTGCGCGACCTGCTCAACGCGCTGCGCGAGACGTACTGCGGTTCCATCGGCGCCGAGTACATGTACATCACCGACCAGAACCAGAAGCGCTGGTGGCAGCAGCGCCTGGAAAGCGCACGCACCAACCCGCAGCTGAGCACCGACGACAAGAAGCGCGTGCTCGACCGCCTTACCGCGGCAGAGGGCCTGGAGCGCTTCCTGCACACCAAGTACGTCGGCCAGAAGCGCTTCTCGCTCGAAGGCGGCGAGAGCTTCATCGTCTCGATGGACGAGCTGATCGAGCAGGCCGGCGCCCGCGGCGTCCAGGAGATCGTCATCGGCATGGCCCACCGCGGCCGGCTGAACGTGCTCGTCAACACGCTGGGCAAGATGCCCAAGGACCTGTTCGCCGAGTTCGACCACACGGCGCCCGAAGAACTTCCCTCGGGCGACGTCAAGTATCACCAGGGCTTCAGCTCGGACGTGACCACCCCTGGCGGCCCGGTCCACCTGAGCCTGGCCTTCAACCCCTCGCACCTGGAAATCGTCAACCCGGTGGTCGAGGGCTCGGTGCGCGCCCGCATGGACCGCCGCGGCGACGACGACGGCAAGCAGGTGCTTCCGGTGCTCGTGCATGGCGACGCCGCCTTTGCCGGCCAGGGCGTCGTGATGGAGACCCTGGCGCTGGCCGAAACGCGTGGCTACTACACCGGCGGTACGGTTCACATCGTCATCAACAACCAGATCGGCTTCACCACCAGCGATCCGCGCGACAGCCGCTCGACGCTGTATTGCACCGACATCGTCAAGATGATCGACGCCCCCGTGCTGCACGTGAACGGCGACGACCCCGAGGCCGTCGTGCTGGCAACCCAGCTGGCGCTGGAGTTCCGCATGGAGTTCCACAAGGACGTGGTGGTCGACATCATCTGCTTCCGCAAGCTGGGCCATAACGAGCAGGACACGCCCTCGCTCACCCAGCCGTTGATGTACAAGAAGATCGCCCAGCACCCCGGCACCCGCAAGCTGTACGCCGACAAGCTGGCCGCGCAAGGCCTGGGCGAGTCGCTGGGAGACGATATGGTCAAGGCGTACCGCGCCGCCATGGACGCCGGCAAGCACACGGTCGATCCGGTGCTGACCAACTTCAAGAGCAAGTACGCCGTCGACTGGAGCCCGTTCCTGGGCAAGAAGTGGACCGATGCCGCCGACACGGCCATCCCGACGTCCGAGTGGAAGCGGCTGGCCGAACGCATCACCACCGTGCCCGACAACTTCACGGTGCATCCGCTGGTCAAGAAGGTCCTCGACGACCGCGCGGCCATGGGCCGGGGCGAGTCCAACATCGACTGGGGCATGGGCGAGCACATGGCGTTTGCATCGCTGGTGTCCAGCGGCTATCCCGTGCGCCTGTCGGGCGAGGACAGCGGCCGCGGCACGTTCACGCACCGCCATGCCGTCCTGCACGACCAGAAGCGCGAGAAGTTCGACGTCGGCACCTACGTGCCGCTGCAGAACGTTGCCGAACATCAGGCACCGTTCGTCGTCATCGACTCCATCCTGTCGGAAGAAGCCGTGCTCGCTTACGAGTACGGCTACGCCTCGAACGACCCGAACACCCTGGTGATCTGGGAAGCGCAGTTCGGCGACTTCGTCAACGGTGCGCAAGTCGTGATCGACCAGTTCATTGCGTCGGGCGAAGTGAAGTGGGGCCGCGTCAACGGCATCACGCTGATGCTGCCGCACGGCTACGAAGGGCAAGGGCCCGAGCACAGCTCGGCACGCCTGGAGCGCTTCATGCAGCTGGCCGCGGACACCAACATGCAGATCGTGCAGCCGACCACGGCCAGCCAGATCTTCCACGTGCTGCGCCGCCAGATGGTGCGCAACCTGCGCAAGCCGCTGGTCATCATGACTCCCAAGTCGCTGCTGCGCAACAAGGACGCGACTTCTCCGCTGTCCGAGTTCACCAAGGGCGGCTTCCAGACGGTCATTCCCGACAGTGGCGACCTCAAGGCCGACAAGGTCAAGCGCGTGATCGCGTGCTCGGGCAAGGTGTACTACGACCTGGCCAAGAAGCGGGCCGAGTCCGGCCGCGACGACGTCGCCATCCTGCGCGTCGAGCAGCTGTATCCGTTCCCGCACCGCGCGTTTGCCGCCGAACTGAAGAAGTACCCCAACCTGGCCGACGTGGTGTGGTGCCAGGACGAGCCGCAGAACCAGGGTGCCTGGTTCTTCGTGCAGCACCAGATCCACGAGAACATGAGCGAAGGGCAGAAGCTGGGTTATGCCGGCCGCGCCGCTTCGGCCTCGCCGGCCGTGGGCTACTCGCACCTGCATCAGGAACAACAGAAGGCGCTGGTCGATGCCGCCTTCGCCAAGCTCAAGGGCTTCGTGCTGACCAAGTAAGAACAACCAACGCGCTGCCCCATAAGAGCAAAGCGAAGCGGAAAGAACACATCAAATGTCTATCGTAGAAGTCAAGGTTCCCCAACTGTCCGAATCCGTGGCCGAGGCCACCCTGCTGCAATGGAAGAAAAAGCCGGGTGAAGCGGTCGCCATCGACGAGATCCTGATCGAGATCGAGACCGACAAGGTCGTGCTCGAGGTGCCGGCACCGGCGGCCGGCGTGCTGTCCGAGATCGTCGAGGCCGACGGCGCCACCGTTGCGGCCGACCAGCTCATCGCCCGGATCGACACGGCGGCCAAGGCTGGTGCGGCAGCGCCGGCACCCGCTGCTGGCGCACCGGCAGCTGCCGCGGCAGCACCGGCGGCCGCAGCCCCGGCAACCTCTGCGGGTGGCGGCAAGGGCGACGTTGCCATGCCGGCGGCGGCCAAGCTGCTGGCGGACAACAACCTCACCGTGGCCGATGTATCCGGCACCGGCAAGGACGGCCGCGTCACCAAGGGTGACGTCATCTCGGCCGTGGCGCGCGGCGCGGGCACCCCCTCGGTGGCGCCTGCCGTGCAGATTCCCACCGGTGCGCCGAAGACGGCACTGCCGCAGGTGCAGGCCCCCTCGGCCAGCGCCGAGCTGGCCAATCGCCCGGAGCAGCGCGTCCCGATGAGCCGCCTGCGCGCGCGCATCGCCGAGCGCCTGCTGCAGTCCCAGTCCACCAACGCCATCCTGACCACCTTCAACGAGGTGAACATGGCGCCGGTCATGGACATGCGCAAGAAGTTCCAGGATTCGTTCACCAAGGAGCACGGCACCAAGCTCGGCTTCATGAGTTTCTTCGTGAAGGCGGCCGTGCATGCCCTCAAGAAGTACCCGGTGCTCAACGCCTCTGTCGACGGCAACGACATCGTCTACCACGGCTACTTCGACATCGGCATTGCCGTCGGCTCGCCGCGCGGCCTGGTGGTGCCGATCCTGCGCAATGCCGACCAGATGAGCTTTTCCGACATCGAGAAGAAGATCGCCGAGTTCGGCAAGAAGGCACAAGAGGGCAAGCTGGGCATCGAGGACATGACCGGCGGTACCTTCTCGATCTCCAATGGCGGAACGTTTGGCTCGATGCTGTCCACGCCGATCATCAACCCGCCGCAATCGGCCATCCTGGGCGTGCACGCCACGAAGGATCGCGCCGTCGTCGAGAACGGCCAGATCGTGGTGCGCCCGATGAACTACCTGGCCATGAGCTACGACCACCGCATCATCGACGGCCGCGAAGCCGTCCTTGGCCTCGTCGCCATGAAGGAAGCCCTGGAAGATCCGGCGCGTCTGCTGTTCGGCATCTGAGCGAGGGCGTCAACACATGAGCAACAAGCAATTCGACGTCGTCGTCATCGGTGGCGGCCCCGGCGGCTACATCGCCGCCATCCGTGCGGCGCAACTGGGCTTCTCGGTCGCCTGCATCGACGAGTGGAAGAACGAAAAGGGCGGTCCCGCCCTGGGCGGCACCTGCACCAACGTGGGATGCATTCCTTCCAAGGCGCTGCTGCAGTCGTCCGAGCACTACGAGCACGCGTCCAAGCATTTCGCGGACCATGGCATCGAGGTCAAGGGCCTGGGCCTGGACATCGGCAAGATGCTGGGGCGCAAGAACACCGTCGTCAAGCAGAACAACGACGGCATCCAGTTCCTCTTCAAGAAGAACAAGGTCAGCTTCTTCCATGGCCGCGGATCGTTCGTGAAGGCGGCCGAGGGCGGCTACGAGATCAAGGTGGCCGGCGCTGCCGAGGAGACGCTGTCGGGCAAGCAGATCGTAATCGCGACCGGCTCCAACGCCCGCGCGCTGCCTGGCGTGCCGTTCGACGAAGAGAACGTCCTGAGCAACGACGGCGCGCTGCGCATCGGCGCGGTTCCCAAGAAGCTCGCGCTGATCGGTTCCGGCGTCATCGGCCTCGAGATGGGCTCGGTCTGGCGTCGCCTGGGCGCGGACGTGACCGTGCTCGAGGCGCTCCCCGTGTTCCTCGGCGCGGTGGACGAGCAGATTGCCAAGGAAGCCAAGAAGGCTTTCGACAAGCAGGGGCTGAAGGTCGAGCTCGGCGTGAAGGTCGGCGAGATCAAGTCGACCAAGAAGGGCGTTTCCGTCGCCTACCAGAACGCCAAGGGCGAGGACCAGGCGCTGGAGGTCGACAAGCTGATCGTCTCGATCGGCCGCGTGCCCAACACCACCGGGCTGGCCGCAGAGGCGGTGGGCCTGAAGCTGGACGAGCGCGGCGCCATCGTGGTCGATGACGAGTGCAAGACCAATCTGCCTGGCGTGTGGGCCATCGGCGACGTGGTGCGCGGCCCCATGCTGGCCCACAAGGCCGAAGAAGAAGGTGTCGCGGTGGCCGAGCGCATCGCGGGCCAGCATGGCCACGTCAACTTCAACACGATCCCCTGGGTGATCTATACCAGCCCCGAGATCGCGTGGGTGGGGCGCACCGAGCAGCAGCTCAAGGCCGATGGCGTGAAGTACAAGGCCGGCACGTTCCCGTTCATGGCCAATGGCCGCGCGCGGGCCTTGGGCGACACCACCGGCATGGTGAAGTTCCTGGCCGATGCGGCCACAGACGAGATCCTGGGCGTGCACATCGTCGGTCCGATGGCCAGCGAGCTGATTTCCGAGGCGGTCGTCGCCATGGAGTTCAAGGCCAGCAGCGAGGACATCGCGCGCATCTGCCACGCGCACCCGTCCCTGAGCGAAGCGACCAAGGAAGCCGCGCTGGCGGTCGACAAGCGCACGCTGAACTTCTGACCGGCGCGTGGCAGGCAGCAGCGCCCATTCGGTGCGTTCCGTCTACGAGACGGAGCTCAAGGCGCGGGGTTTCGCAAGCGATCCCGCGCAACTTCGCGCCATCGACGCGCTCGAGCGGTGCTGCCAGGAGTGGGTGGCCTACAAGTCGCGCCGCTCCAACGCCATCAAGAAGCTTCTGAACCGGCCCGACATTCCGCGCGGCGTCTACATGTACGGCGGGGTGGGGCGCGGCAAGAGCTTCCTGATGGACTGCTTCTACGAAGCGGTACCCGTCAAGCGCAAGACGCGCCTGCACTTTCATGAGTTCATGCGCGAGGTGCACAGGGAATTGGCCGATCTGCAGGGCACAGTCAATCCGCTCGACGAGCTGGGCCGGCGCATCGCCAGGCGATACCGGCTGATCTGCTTCGACGAGTTCCACGTCGCCGACATCACCGATGCAATGATCCTGCATCGCCTGCTGGTGGCGCTGTTCGACAACGGCGTGGGCTTCGTCACCACGTCCAACTTCAAGCCTGACGATCTGTATCCGGACGGACTGCACCGCGACCGGATCCTGCCGGCCATCCAGCTGCTCAACCAGAACCTGGAAGTGGTCAACGTGGACAACGGGACCGACTACCGGCGCCGGACGCTGGAGGCGGTGAGGCTGTACCTCACGCCCGGCGGCCCGGAAGCGGACCGCGAAATGACCGAGGCCTTCGACCGCCTGGCCGAGACCGCTGACGAGGACCCCGTCCTGCACATCGAGTCGCGCGAGATCCGTGCACGCCGGCGTGCCGGCGGCGTGGTGTGGTTCGACTTCCGTACGCTGTGTGGCGGCCCGCGCTCGCAGAACGACTACCTCGAGATCGCCACCCAGTTCCACACCGTGCTGCTGTCCGACGTCCCCCACATGCCGGTGCGCATGGCGTCCGAGGCACGGCGCTTCACCCTGCTGGTGGATGTGCTCTACGACCGTCGCGTCAAGCTCATCATGTCGGCCGCGGTGCCGCCCGAGGAGCTCTACACGGAAGGGCCGTTGGCGCATGAGTTTCCGCGTACCATTTCGCGTTTGCACGAAATGCGGTCGGCCGAGTTCCTGGCGCTGGAGCGCCGCGCGGTGGACACGCGCATCACATGATCCGATACCTTCCTGCAGTCATCCTTGCCCTGTTGGCCATGCCGGCGTGCGCGCAGGACGCGAATGCGGGTGCCGGCGCGCCGCCCGAGGCGGCCGCCGAGGCCGCCCTGCAGGCCAGCGAAAAGGCGCAACACGACCGGATCGCCGCCGAGCGCGGGAAGATCGAGACTCGCTACGGCAAGGAACGGCAAGCCTGCTACAGCCGATTCGCCGTCAACGATTGCCTGAACGAGAGCCGCCGCCGGCGCCGGGTCGAGGTCGAGGAACTGGACCGCCAGGAAGCCGCCATCAATGACGCGGAGCGGCAGCGGCGCGGCGACGCCGCGCTGAAGCGCCTGGAGGCGGCCAATGCGAAATCGTCCTCTTTCGACGCGCAGGAGCACCAGCGCAAGGCCCTGCAGGACCAGCAGGAGCGCGATCGGCGAGCCGCCGAGCAGGCCGCCAGCCGCCAGCAGCGCCAGGCCGACGCGGCGGCCAGCCGCCGCGACTGGGAAGACAAGCAGCGGGCCAACGCAGCTGAAGACACCCAGCGCCAAGAGCGTCGCCAGCAGGATGCCGTCGAGCGCGCGCGCTACGAGGAAAAGGTCGAAGCGGCACGCAGGGAGCGCGCCGATCTCGATGCGCGCAACGCTCAGCGGACCAAGCCGCGCGCTGCGCCGCTGCCTCCGCCGCCACCTTGAACGTCGGCCGCGCGGACGACAGGGCCTATCGGCTCGCGTCCTTGGGCAGGTGATCGAGCTTCAGCACCGCCAGCGAAATGTTGTCGCCGGCGCCGCGCGCCCGGATGCGCGCCTCGTCCACCAACAAACCCACCGCCTCCCGGGGCGTGCGCTCGGCGATCACCGCGCCCATCTCCTCGGGCAGGAAGTAGTGCCACAAGCCGTCGCTGCAGGCCAGCAAGGCGTCGCCCGGCTGGAGCTGAGCGACGTGATGCGTCTCGATCGGCGGCTCGCTGGTCGTCATGCCCAGGCAGCCGAGGAGAATGTTGGCCTGTGGATGGATGTCCATCTCTTCCTCGGCGATCTCACCCCTGTCGAAAAGCGCCTGCACATAGGAGTGGTCGCGCGTGCGGGTGACCATGCGGCCGTCGCGGAAGTGGTAGATGCGCGAGTCGCCGACGTGGATCCAGGTGCAGGCGCCGTTCGGGTCCATGATGAACGCGGCCACCGTGCTGTGCGGCTCCTGTTCGGCGGACACTGCTGTCAGCTTGATGACCATGTGGGAGTCGTTGACCAGCTGGGTCAGCAACTGCGCCGCCGAGTCCTTGCCGGGCGCATACTTGGCAAACAGCTGGCGCGCGGTCATCAGCACCTGGTCGGATGCCTTGCGCCCGCCGCTGCGCCCGCCCATGCCGTCGGCGACCAGCCCCATGACGCACCCGTTGGCCCGAGGATGAGCCAGCGTCAGCACCTGGTCCTGCTGGTAGGGGCGGTCGCCTTGGTGCAGCCCGCTGGCGGCGGCGAGTCGGAAGCCTCGTGTCATCGGTGCGTAGCGTGCCGGTGTGTGATGGGGGTCGCACCGGAGGCCGAAGGCGCGCGACGCGCTGTGCAGGGACCGGTGGGTCTTGCACTATTATCAAGCGAACCGGGGCCGCGACTCACAAGGTGTCTGCGCGGCGCAACTTTGGACTCCAATCTTCACTCCCTGGCCCGCCAGCTGATCGAATGCCGCATCGAGCATGCGGACCTGGATGCCACCATCGATCGCCTTGCCGATGCCGTGCCCACTGACGAACTCCTGCTGCGCCGTCTCAAGAAGCGCCGCCTGGCGCTGCGCGATCGTATCGAGCGGATCGAGCGGGAACTCGATCCACAGGAGCCGGCCTGATGCACGGCCAGCGCCGCGCCATACCGTGAGTGCCGCCTGATGTCCCTGCAAGACCGAGTGCGCGAGGCGTTCGCGCCGGCCGGCGTGCTGTCAACGGCGACCGAGCATTTCCGCGAGCGTGACGGGCAGACCGAGATGGCGCTGGCGGTGGCCGAGGCCATCGACGCCGGCGGACAACTGGTGGTCGAGGCCGGCACCGGCGTCGGCAAGACCTTCTCATACCTCGTGCCCGCGTTGCTCAGCGGCGAGCGCGTGCTCATTTCCACGGCGACCAAGGCGCTGCAGGACCAGCTGTTCGCCCGCGACCTGCCGCGCCTGGTGGAGGCCTTGGCGCTGCCGGTGCGCACGGCGCTGCTCAAGGGGCGCGCAAGCTACCTGTGCCTGCACCGGCTGGAGCTGGCGCGGCGCGACGGCCCCGATGACCGTGGCACCGCACGCGCGCTGGGCAAGATCGAACAGTGGGCCCAAGCAACCCGCAGCGGCGACCTGGCCGAACTGCCCGGACTGGACGAACGCTCCCCGCTCATTCCGCTGGTGACTTCCACCCGGGAGAACTGCCTGGGCGCCCAGTGTCCGAAATTCCGCCAGTGCCACGTCAACCAGGCGCGGCGCGAGGCCCTCGCCGCCGACGTGGTGGTGGTCAACCATCACCTTTTCTTTGCCGACCTGGCCGTGCGCGAATCCGGCATGGCCGAACTCCTGCCCACCGTTCGGGTGGCGATATTCGACGAAGCCCACCAGCTCAACGAGACCGGCATCCAGTTCCTCGGGGTGCAGCTGGGCAGCGCTCAGGCACTCGATTTCGCGCGCGACATGCTGGCGGCCGGCCTGCAGCAGGCCCGCGGCCTGGTCGACTGGACGCAGCTGTCCGGTGGCGTCGATCACGCAGCTCGGGAACTGCGCCTGGTGGCGGGTCGGCAATGGCCCGGCACCAAGCTGCGCTGGAACGAGACGGCGCCCGAGACCCTGGACGCCGCCGCGTGGCAGGCCGGGCTGGAGCAACTCCAGCAGGCCTTCGAAGCAGCAGCGGACGGCTTGGGTACGGTCAGCGAGCTGTCGCCGGATTTCGTGCGCCTGTACGAGCGTGCGCTCGAACTGGCGCGGCGAACCGCGCGATTCGCGCTGCCTTGCGCGCCAGAATCGGTGCGATGGGTCGACGTCGGCCAGCAGATCCGGTTGATGGAGTCGCCGCTGGACATCGCCGACGCCATCCGCAGCCGTGTGCTGCGCACGCGCGATGATGCCGGCGAGGGGGCAGAGCCCGGCGAGTCGGGCGGGCCAGAAGGCGCGGACGCCGACCGCCGCAGCTGGATCTTCACCAGTGCCACGCTCGGCGACGATGCCCGGCTGCGTTGGTTTACCGAGCCCTGCGGCTTGGAGGACGCGCGCGTGCTGCGCGTGTCCAGTCCGTTCGACTATGCCAGCCAGGCGGCGTTGTACGTTCCGCGCGATTTCCCGCGGCCGCAGGATCCGTCCCATGCCGCGCAGGTGGCCCGGGTGGCGGCGCAAGGTGCGACGCGCCTGGGCGGGCGCACGCTGGTGCTGACCACCACCAACCGTGCCTTGCGCAGCATCGGCGAGGACTTGTCGCGCCGCTTTTCGGCCGACGCGACGTCGCCGCTCGAAGTCCTGGTCCAGGGCGAACTGCCCAAGCGGGTGCTGATGGATCGCTTCCGCGAAGGCGCCCGGCACGGCAAGGCTGGCTGCGTGCTGGTGGCCACGGCGTCGTTCTGGGAAGGCTTCGATGCGCCCGGCGACGCCCTGCAACTGGTGGTCATCGACAAACTGCCGTTCCCGCCGCCAAACGACCCGCTGGTCGAGGCGCGCGGACGCCGACTGGAGGCGCAGGGGCGCAGTCCATTCAACGACTACTTCATCCCCGAGGCGGCGATTGCGCTCAAGCAGGGAGCCGGCCGGCTGATCCGGCGGGAGTCCGACAAGGGCGTTCTGGTGATCTGCGACACACGGCTGGTGAGCATGGGCTACGGCAGGCGCCTGCTGGCTGCCGTGCCGGCGATGCGCCGCATCGACAATGACGCGGATTTCGGCGCGGCCCTGGACGATCTGCTGGCCGAAGAGCCAGACCCCTGGATGCTGGCCGCGCAGGACCAGCCGTCTTCAGTTTGAACCAGCCCGGTTCAGCGCGACCAGGCCGGGCTGGTTACCACAGCTGCCACCAGGACTTGTCGTTCGCCCGGAAGCCGCGCGCAAGATAGGCGCTGTTGGGGTAGTTGGTGGTGAGCACGCGCTGGGTGTCGTCGCGCAGTTGCGTCAGGCCCAGGGCGTCGTATGAACGCACCATGATGTAGAGCGCTTCTTCGACGGCCGGCACTTCGCGGTAGTCCGAGATGGCCAGCTGCGCACGGTTGACGGCGGCGAGATAGGCGCCGCGCGAGTAGTAGTAGCGGGCCACGTGAACCTCGTACTGGGCCAGCGAGTTCACGATGTAGTTCATGCGCGCCCGCGCGTCGGGCGTGTAGCGCGACTCGGGGAAGCGGGTGACCAGCTCCTTGAACGACTCGAACGATTCCTTGGCGGCCTTCTGGTCGCGTTCGGAAAGGTCCTGCCGGGTGAGGCCCGAGAACATGCCCAGGTCGTCGTTGAAGTTGACGACGCCGCGCATGTAGAGCGCGTAGTCGTATGCCGGGCTCGCCGGGTGCAGCTTCATGAAGCGGTCGAGCGTGGCGACGGCGGCCGCCTTTTCGCCGCCCTTGTACTGGGCGTAGGCCTTCTCCAGCTGCGCCTGCTGCGCCAGCGGCGTCCCGGCGGCGCGGCCCTCGAGCTTTTCGTACAGCGGCACGGCCTTGTCGTACGCGCCCGAGCTGGACTCGTCCTTGGCTTCGCTGTAGATCTTGTTGGGGCTCCAGTTGGCCGTCTTGTCGGGCTCGCTCGCGCAGCCCGCCATCAGGGCCGCCACGATCGCGGCCGCGGGGAACGCGGCCCAGCGCGGGACCACCGATAATTTGGAGCGCAGCAACATCTAAGCCAATGCCTTCGTGAACGACGAGCCTCCCATTATATCGGCCGACCCCCTGGCAGCCGAGGCCGACCCCGGGGCTGGCTGGGTCGATGCCGACCCCACCGCGTCGAGCGAAGTGCGCCTCTTCCGCATCGAGCCGGCCCTGCACGGTCATCGCCTCGACAAGGCCCTGGCCGAGCTTGTTCCCGAGTTCTCGCGCAACTACCTGCGCCAGCTCATCGAGGCCGGCGCCGTGCTGCTCGGCGGCGCCGCAGTCGCCAAGCCTTCGCTGGCGGTGCGCGTCGGCCAGGAGGGCCAGATCGAGTTGCGGCCCACGGCGCAGAGCCAGGCCTTCAAGCCGGAGGACATGCCGTTGACGGTGGTGTACGAGGACGAGCACCTGCGCGTCATCGACAAGCCCGTCGGGCTGGTCGTGCATCCGGCGCCTGGTCATTGGAGCGGGACGCTGCTGAACGGGCTGCTGGCTCTCGACACCAAGGCGGCCTTGCTGCCGCGCGCCGGCATCGTGCACCGCCTCGACCGGGACACCAGCGGCCTGATGGTGGTGGCGCGGACCCGCGCGACAATGGACGCGCTGGTCAGTCGCATCGCCGCACGAGAGGTGACGCGCCAGTACCTGGCCCTGGCCCATCGGAGCTGGCAGGGCGGGTCGCGCCATGTCGACGCCCCGATCGGGCGAGACCCGCGCAACCGCCTGCGCATGGCGGTAGTGGACCTCGCCCGCCATTCGGGCAAGCCGGCGCGCACGTTGATCGATTGCCTCGACAGCGCGGGCGCCGGCTGCCTCGTGCGCTGCACCCTGGAAACCGGGCGGACGCACCAGATACGTGTCCACATGGCGTCGATCGGCCATCCCCTGGTCGGCGACACGCTGTACGGCGGGCAGCCGACGCCTGAACTGCAGCGCCAGGCGCTGCATGCGTTCCGGCTCGCATTTGCGCATCCGGTGACCGGCAAGGCCCTCCGTTTCGACTCCGAGCCGCCGCCGGACATGCGCGCAGGCATGGCGGCATGGGGCCTGCACTACAATGCCTCGTAACGGCCTGCAGGGCCGTGCCGGCGCCCCTGGCGCGCCGGTTCCTGCTGCACTGGCACCGGTGGCAGCGCCAAGCTGAGTTTCCCCTGAACGCGCCTGCGAAAGGCGCGTGAATACATCCCGGAATTCGCGAACCATGAATACGGCGGATGCCAAGCGCATTCTCGAAACCGCATTGATCTGTTCGAGCCAGCCGCTGCCGGTGCGCGAGTTGCGCGTACTGTTCGACGACGAGCTGGGTGCCGACACGGTCAAGACCCTTCTGCAGGAACTGCAGGACGAGTGGTCGCAGCGCGGCCTGGAACTGGTCGGCGTGGCCAGCGGCTGGCGGTTCCAGAGCCGGCCCGAGATGCGCGACCACCTGGATCGGCTCCATCCCGAGAAGCCGCCGCGCTACACCCGTGCGGCCCTCGAGACGTTGGCCATCATTGCCTATCGCCAACCGGTCACGCGTGGCGACATGGAAGACATCCGCGGCGTCACGATCAACTCGCAGATCCTCAAGCAACTGGAAGATCGCGGGTGGGTCGAGGTGATCGGGCACCGCGAGACCGTCGGCCGGCCGGCACTCTATGCCACCACCCGGCAGTTCCTCGACGATCTCGGGCTGGCCTCGCTGGACCAGTTGCCGCTCATCGAATCTCCTGCCGGGCAGACCGCGATGATGGACGCCCTGGTGCAGGACCAGGGAGCCCTGCCGATCGACGAGGCGGTCGAGCTGGCCGACGAGCAAGCCGCCGAACCGCAGCAGGCCGCTGTCGAGCAGGCCCCGCCCATTGACGACGATGCCGCCGTCCCTCAGGCCCTTATCCCGAACTCCGATACCTCCGATCCGCGCGACGATGCTGCGGACGACGACATCCCCGGCGTAGCGCCTTCCGGAACCCAGTCATGACCCCTGTAGATCCCGAAAACCCCGTCCTGGCGACTGAAGGCGCGACACCTGCCGCCGCCGCATCCGCCGCCCAGGCGCCCGCGACACCAGAGGGCGCCGCGCAAGCCGGCGCGCCGGACGGAGCGGGCAACGACGCGGCCAAGCGCCCGCGCCGCCCACGGCGAAGCAAGGCCGCGGCCGAGGGCGACGCGGCCGAGGCACCGTCGGCCGACGCGCAAGGTGATGCTGCTGCGCCGACGCCGGCAGCCGAGGCTGCGGCGCCGCGCCCGCGGCGCCGTTCGGCGACCAAGGCGGCGAAGCCTGAAAGCGCTGCATCGACGCAGGAGCCTGCCGACGTCGCCGCGCCGCCGGAGGCAGTCGAAGTCGAAGCCGCGGAACAGCCGACGGCCGACGTCCAGGAGCCTGAGCCGGATGTCCGGCCCGAGCCCGTCTCCCCTGTCGAGCATGAAACCGCGGCGGACGAGCGCGGGGACGACGAGGACGAGGACGACGAAGACCTGCTCGACGACGAAGAGGACGATCTGGACCGCGCCCGTCGCGCAGCCTTGCGCGAGGCACGCAATGCGCCGCCCACCGAACCGATCCGGTTCGACGACGTGGTGTCGGGGCGCTTCGACGCGGACGAGACCGACCCCGGCGTGGCGCCGATCAAGCGCGTCCTTCTGCCCGAGGCCGATTCGCCCAAGCTGCACAAGGTGCTGGCCCAGGCTGGGCTGGGGTCGCGTCTCGAGATGGAGCAGCTCATCCTGCAGGGCCGCATATCGGTGAACAACGAGCCGGCGCATATCGGCCAGCGCATCCAGTACGGCGACCAGGTCAAGGTCAATGGCAAGCCCATCCGCTACCGGATCGCGCCGCCGCCGGCGAGGGTGATCGCCTACCACAAGCCTGCCGGTGAAGTCGTGACGCACGACGATCCGCAGAATCGGCCGACGGTGTTTCGCAAGCTGCCGCGCCTTCAGCAGGGCAAGTGGCAATCGGTCGGCCGGCTCGACCTGAACACCGAAGGCCTGCTGCTCTTTACCAGCTCGGGCGAGCTGGCGAACCAGCTGATGCACCCTCGCTTCGGGCTGGAGCGCGAGTACGCCGTGCGCGTGCTCGGGGCGCTGAGCAACGAGGAAAAGCAGAAGCTGCTCGACGGCGTGCGCCTGGACGATGGCATGGCCCGCTTCGGCAGCATCGAGGACGGTGGCGGAGAAGGCGCCAATTGCTGGTACCGCGTCACCATTTCCGAGGGGCGCAACCGCGAGGTCCGGCGCATGTGCGAAGCGGTGGGCCACGGCGTCAGCCGTCTCATCCGCATCCGGTATGGCGCCATGGTGTTGCCCCGCGGCCTCAAGCGCGGTGCCTGGATGGAGCTCGACGACCGCGACATCCAGTCGTTGTTCAGCGCCGCCGGCGTCCAGCCCGGCTCGCGTGCGCCGCAGCAGCGCAGCGGTGGCGGCGGCGATGGCCGCAACAACCGCAAGAGGCGCCGCAACGGCGGCGGCGGGCCGCGCCCCGACGGGGGCAATCCCATGGCCAACCCGGCCGGTGACGGGCGGCGTGGACGGGGTGGACGCAATCGCGGCCCGGGCATGGACCTTTCCGGTGGCGCGCAGGGCAGCCCGGGCGGGCAGCGCCGAGGCGGCAATCGCGGCGGTGGTGGCGGTGGTGGCGGCGGAGGCGGCGCGGCCCAGCCCGATCCGATGAAGACCTCGCTGGGCTACATCGGCGCCGACAGCCTGCAGCGCCAGCGTCGCGAAAATCGTGGCGGTGGCCCGAGCGGCGGCGGCCCGAGCGGTGGTGGCGGCGGCAACCGGCGCGGCGGCTCGAACCGCCGGCGGGGCCGCTAAGACCTCGCTGCAAGGCCGGTCATGTGCGCCCGAGGCGCACCGGGGCGGCGAGCGTTCCGCGGGCGCGGCGGGAACTTCCACGCCGGGCTGTACGTCCATCCTTCGAAACTGGCGCCGCAGTTAGAATTGGAGGCTTTGTCAAGATGCGTCGGCCGCCCGTGGGCGGGCGTGTCGCCTTGGCGAAAAATCTTCTGAAAAGAATTCCGTAGACCAAAGTTAACGCTCAGGAAGCAAGAAAATGGCACTCGAACGCACTCTTTCCATCATCAAGCCCGACGCCGTCGCCAAGAACGTCATCGGCAAGATCATCTCCCGCTTCGAAGCGGCCGGCCTGAAGATCGCCGCCGCCAAGCTGGTGCACCTGTCGCGCGCAGAAGCCGAGCAGTTCTACGCCGTGCACAAGGAGCGCCCCTTCTTCAAGGACTTGGTCGACTTCATGATCTCCGGCCCGGTGTTCGTGCAGGTTCTCGAAGGTGACAACGCCATCGCCAAGAACCGCGACCTGATGGGCGCCACCGACCCGAAGAAGGCAGCTCCGGACACCATTCGCGCCGACTTCGCCGAGAGCATCGACGCCAACGCCGTGCACGGTTCCGACGCGCCCGAGACGGCCGCCGTCGAGATCGCCTTCTTCTTCCCCGGCCAGAACATCTACGCGCGCTGATCGGCGCGCCTGCGACGCAATGACAACGGCCAACCTGCTCGACTTCGACTTGGAGGGGTTGGCCGCGTTCTGCGAACGGCTCGGTGAGAAGCGTTTTCGCGCCACCCAGCTGTTTCGCTGGATTCACCAGCGCGGCGAAAGCGATTTCGCCCGCATGACCGACCTGGCCAAGTCGCTGCGCGAGAAGCTCGCCGGCGCCGCCCATGTCGAGGGCCTCGCGGTTCTGACGCAACACGAATCGAAGGACGGCACGATCAAGTGGCTGTTCGACGTCGGCGACGGCAACGCCGTCGAGGCCGTATTCATTCCCGAGGACGACCGCGGCACGCTGTGCGTGTCCTCGCAGGCGGGCTGCGCCGTCGGCTGCCGCTTCTGCTCGACCGGGCACCAGGGCTTCTCGCGCAACCTGACCACCGGCGAAATCGTCGCCCAGCTGTGGTTCGCCGAGCATTTCCTGCGCCGGCACCTGGGCCGTGACGAGCGAATCATCTCGAACGTCGTGATGATGGGCATGGGCGAGCCCCTGCAAAACTATGGCGCGCTCGTGCCGGCGCTTCGCACCATGCTGGACGACAACGCGTATGGCCTGTCGCGCCGCCGGGTGACGGTGTCCACCTCTGGCGTCGTGCCCATGATGGACCGGCTCGGGGCGGACTGCCCGGTCGCGCTGGCGGTGTCGCTCCATGCGCCCAACGACACGTTGCGCGACGACCTGGTCCCGCTCAACCGCAAGTACCCGATCGCCGAGTTGCTCGACGCCTGCAACCGCTACCTGGCGCACGCCCCGCGCGACTTCATCACTTTCGAGTACTGCATGCTCGACGGCGTGAACGACCAGCCGGAGCACGCGCGGCAGCTGATCGAGCTGGCGAAGCGGCACGCGGGGCAGGGCGTGTCCTGCAAGTTCAACCTGATTCCCTTCAACCCGTTTCCGGCATCCGGCCTGGTGCGATCGCCGGCCGCGCGCCTGCAGGCCTTCGCCAAGCTGATCAGCGAGGCCGGCATCATCACGACCGTGCGCAAGACGCGCGGGGACGACATCGACGCCGCTTGCGGCCAGCTGGCCGGCGACGTCAAGGACCGCACCCGGGCCGCCGAGCGCATGGCCAAGCGCCGCGAGGCGCAGGGCGAGCGGCGCATCGTCATTCATCCAGCGGCCCGGCGGGCCCCAACCCAGCGAAGCCAGGAGCCCTGACCCGATGAGCTTTTCCCCTTCGACCGTTCGTGTTGCATTGCCGCGCGTGGTGCTGGTCGCGGCAATCGCCGTATCGTTGGCAGGTTGCGCCAGCCGGGGACCGAGCCCGAGCCTGGGCACGGGTGCCGAGCAGCCGATCGCCACCGCATCGGACGAAGGGCAGGCGCGCAAGCGGGCACGCCTGCGGCTGGAACTCGCCATGGGGTATTTCCAGCAGGGCCAGACCACGGTGGCGCTCGACGAGGTCAAGCAGGCGCTGGTCATCGACCCCAGCTACGGCGAGGCCTACAACCTGCGCGGACTGGTGTACATGCGCCTTGACGATCCCGGCCTGGCCGAGGACAGCTTCAGGCGCGCGATCTCGATCAACCCGCGCGACGGCAACGCGATGCACAACTATGGCTGGCTGCTGTGCCAGCAGAAGCGCTACGCAGACGCCGTCGGCCAGTTCCAGGCCGCCCTGAACGCGCCGGGCTACACCGATCAGGCCAAGACCCTCATGACGATGGGCGTGTGCGAGATGCAGGCCGGACGGCCCGCCGAGGCCGAACGGGACCTCGCGCGCGCCTACGAAATGGACTCGGCCAACCCGATCGTCGGCTACAACCTGGCGCTGCTGCTGGCCCAGCGCCAGGAATGGGCCCGCGCCCAGTTCTACATCCGCCGCGTCAACAACAGCCAGGCGGCAACGGCCGAATCGCTGTGGCTGGGCGTCAAGGTCGAGCGCCAGCTGAACAACAGCGAAGCGGTGGGCCAGCTCGGCACGCAACTGGTGCAGCGGTTCCCGCAATCACGCGAAGCGCTGGCCTACGAGCGTGGGAATTTCAATGATTGAGCGAGCGAGCGAATTCGGCGCTTCGGCCGCCGCGCCCTTGGTGACCGGCGACACCAGCCTGCAGACCGCCGGCGACATGCTGCGCGCAGCGCGCGAGGCGCACGGGATCGATGTCGCCGTCGTCGCGGCCGCCTTGAAGGTGCCGGTCCAGAAGATTGAGGCGCTGGAGGCGGGCGACATGGAGGGCTTGCCAGACCCGGTCTTCGCGCGCGCCTTGGCCGCCAGTATTTGCCGGGCCCTGCGCATCGATGCCAAGCCGGTGCTCGAGAAGCTGCCGGGAGCGCGCCAGCCGGGGCTGAGCGGCGCCAACTTCCGCGCCAAGAGCGCCACCTTCCGGGCGGCGCCGGCGCGCTCCAGCGGCGGGGGCGCGGGCTCGCGCATCCTGGTCGTCGTGGTTGCATTGCTCCTCATCGGCGCTGCGCTCATGGTGTGGATGCCGCAGGCCAAGCTGGACCAGTTCTCTGCGGCAATCGACCGCGCCTTGTCGCGTGGTGGCGAGGCCGGCGCGCCTGCCGAGGCGTCGCCTGCCGCCGAAACCGGCGCTGCGCAGACAACGGTTGCCGGCAGCCCTTCCGCGATAGCGCCGGCCGCGCCGGTGAACGCTCCGGCCGCGGCGTCGCCGGCGCAGCAGGCGCCGTCCGGATCGGCGACTGCGGCAGTCGGAGCAATGGCTGCGCCGAATGGAGCGACGGCGACGTCGCCAGCCGGCTCGGCGCCAGTCGCGGGCGCCGCGCCTGCGACCCCGCCGGCGATCGGAGCTGCCGGCGCGGCCCGGCCGTCGCCGACTGCGCCCGCCCCGGCCACCGGCGGCGCGGCCGCCAGCAGCGCAACCGCTCCCGATTCGGTGCTGGCGTTCACCGCGCGGGCCGAGACCTGGGTTTCCGTGACCGACGCCGATGGCAAGCAGTTGCTGCGGCGCCTTGTCCAGCCGGGCGAGAACGTCGGGGTGGCGGGCACGCTTCCGCTGGCAGTGGTGATCGGCCGTGCTTCGGGTGTCGAGGTGCAGGTGCACGGAAAGCCGTTCGACCTTGCGCCGATCACGCGCTCGGGCGGTGTGGCCCGTTTCGAGGTGAAGCAATGAGCAACGTCGCAGCCGAGCGCGACCGTGTCGCAGACCCCTTCGCGGGCGAGTCCGGACTGCCGATCGAGGCCGCGGCCCCGCGCCCGCGCCGCTCCCGCCAGGCACGTGTCGTCTGGGGCCCGCGTGTGGTCACGGTCGGTGGCGACGCGCCGGTGAGGCTGCAGTCCATGACCAACACCGACACGGTCGATGCCATCGGGACCGCGATCCAGGTCAAGGAACTCGCCCAGGCAGGCTCCGAGATGGTGCGCATCACGGTCAACACCCCGGAAGCGGCGCAGCAGGTGCCCTACATCCGCGAACAGCTCGACCGCATGGGCGTCGATGTCCCGCTGGTCGGCGACTTCCACTACAACGGCCACCGGCTGTTGACCGAGTTTCCCGACTGCGCCCAGGCGCTTTCCAAATACCGCATCAACCCTGGCAACGTGGGCAAGGGCGACAAGCGCGACCGCCAGTTCGGCCAGATGATCGAGGCGGCGATGCGCTGGGACAAGGTCGTGCGCATCGGCGTCAACTGGGGCAGCCTGGACCAGGAACTCCTGGCCGGACTGATGGACACCAACAGCCGCCGCCCCGAGCCCTGGGATGCCAGGCACGTCATGTACGAGGCGCTGGTCAGTTCGGCCATCGGCTCGGCCCATCTGGCCGAATCGATGGGCATGCGCCCCGAGCAGATCATCCTCAGCTGCAAGGTCAGCGGCGTGCAGGACCTGATCTCGGTCTACCGCGAACTCGCGCGCCGCTGCGACTATCCGCTGCACCTGGGGTTGACCGAGGCCGGCATGGGCACCAAGGGCACGGTGGCTTCTTCCGTTGCGCTGGGGATCCTGCTGCAGGAGGGCATCGGCGACACGATCCGCGTCTCGCTGACGCCGCAGCCGGGCGAATCGCGCACGCAGGAAGTGGTCATCGCTTCCGAGATCCTGCAGGCGCTCGGCCTGCGGGTGTTCGTGCCCAGCGTCACTGCCTGTCCGGGGTGCGGGCGCACCACCAGCACCACCTTCCAGGAGCTGGCCAAGACGATCGACGACTTCCTGCGCCGTCAGATGCCAGTGTGGCGAAACAAGTACCCGGGCGTCGAAGCCATGAAAGTCGCGGTGATGGGATGCATCGTCAACGGTCCCGGCGAGAGCAAGCATGCCGACATCGGCATCAGCCTGCCGGGCAACGGGGAGGCTCCGGCCGCACCGGTCTTCATCGACGGAGAAAAGGCCCTCACCCTGCGCGGCGACAACATTGCCCAGGAATTCCATGAACTGGTCGAGCGCTACGTCGAGCGGCGCTTCGGCCAGCACACCCAAGCCCTCGATCCGGCCTGAACAACGCATGTCCAAAGAGCCAGTACCGGGCGCGCAGGCGCCCGTTTTTCCTTCCCAGACGCAGCCCAAGGCGGCCAGGCCCGAGAAGTTGACCGCCGTCAAGGGCATGAATGACATCCTGCCGCCGGAGTCCGCCCGCTGGGAGTGGCTGGAGGCCACGGTGCGCGAGCAGATGGCGCGCTTCGCCTATCGCAACGTCCGCACGCCGATCCTGGAGCACACGCAGCTTTTCGTGCGCGGCATCGGCGAGGTGACCGACATCGTCGAGAAGGAGATGTATTCCTTCGAGGACCGTTCCGACAAGCATGGCCAGGCCGAGCACCTGACCATGCGGCCGGAGAACACCGCCGGCCTGGTGCGCGCGGTGGTCGAGCACAACCTCCTGTACGACGGCGGCAAGCGGCTGTACTACATGGGGCCGATGTTCCGTCGCGAAAAGCCGCAGCGAGGCCGCTATCGGCAGTTCCACCAGATCGGAGCCGAGGCGCTGGGCTTCGCCGGGCCGGACGTCGATGGCGAACTCATCCTGCTGGCGCAATCGCTGTGGAAGGCGATCGCCCTGACCGACGTGCGCCTGGAGCTCAACAGCCTGGGCCAGCCGGCCGAGCGGGCGCAGCACCGGGCCCGCCTGATCGCCTACCTGGAGAGCCACGCCGACCAGCTCGATGAGGAAGCGCGGCGGCGACTGCACAGCAACCCACTGCGGGTGCTGGACACCAAGAACCCCGCGATGCAGTCGCTGGTGGAGGGCGCTCCGCGCCTGCTCGACTTCCTCGGCCCGCAGTCGCTGGCGCACTTCGAAGGCGTGCAGGCCATCCTCAAGGCAAACGGCATCGCCTACACCATCAATCCGCGGCTGGTGCGCGGCCTCGACTACTACAACCTGACGGTTTTCGAGTTCGTCACCGACCGGCTGGGCTCGCAGGGAACGGTCTGCGGCGGCGGCCGATATGACGACCTCATCGTCCAGATCGGCGGCAAGCCGGCGCCCGCCGTCGGGTGGGCGCTGGGCATCGAACGCGTGCTGGCCCTGCTCGAGGAGCAGGGCGCCCAGGTCCCCACGCCAGTCCCGCACGCCTACGCAGTGGTGCCGGACGCGGCGGCCATGCCGGTGGCGCTGCGCACCCTGACCCAACTGCGCGAGCTCGGCGTGCGGGTGCAGATGCACGCCGCCGGGCCCGACGGACAGGGCAGCTTCAAATCACAGTTCAAGAAAGCCGACGCCAGTGGCGCGGCTTTCGCCCTGATTTTCGGCGCCGACGAACTCGCGCGCGGCGAACTGGGACTCAAGTCGCTGCGCGACGGCAAGGGCGAGCAAGTGGCGCGTCCGCTGGCCGATCTGGCCGGCCTGGCGTCCCACCTACAATCTTCGGCTCCCAACGACTGACAGCGCATGGCAACCCATCTCGATCTCGAAGAACAGGAACAACTCGACCGGCTCAAGCACTTCTGGGCCACCTGGGGCAACCTCATCACCGGCGTGCTGGTGGTGGTGGCCCTGGGCGTCATCGGCTGGCAGGGCTGGCAGTACTACCAGCGCAGCCAGGCGGCAGGTGCCGCCGCGCTCTACGACGAGATGAAGCGCGCGGCCGACGGCGGCGACGTGGCTCGCGTCGAGCGCGTCCTGGCCGACATGAAGGACAAGTTCGGCGGCACCGCCTATGCCCCTCAAGCCGGGCTGCTGGCTGCCAAGGCGCTGCGCGACAAGGGCAACGTGCAAGCGTCCCAGGCCGCGCTGACCTGGGTCGCCGAGAAGGCTTCCGACGCCGGCTACCAGGCGGTCGCCCGGCTGCGGCTGGCCGCCGAGCTGATGCAGGCCAAGGCCTACGACGACGCGCTGCGGCAACTCGACGCGCCCGTGCCGGCCGAGTTCCAGCCGCTGGTGGCCGATCGCAAGGGCGATATCTACCTGGCCCAGGGCAAGCGTGAGCAGGCCCGCTCCGCGTACGAGCTGGCCTGGCGTGGCCTGGGCCCGCAGGATGGCTATCGGCGCATGGTTGAGATCAAGCTCAACGCCGTCGGCGTCGACCCTGCCACGCTCAAGCCCGCGCCTTGATCGGGCCATCCGATCGTCGACCAGAATGACCGTTTACCTGCCCGTGACCCAACGCACCATGAAGATCCAGCGATTCCTGTCCAACGCGCGCCTGCGCCGCGGCGCCGCCGTCGTCCTGTCGGCGCTCGTCCTGGCAGCTTGCGGCACGTCCAAGCCCAAGCCGGCGGAACTGCCAAAGAGCCCCGAAATCATGGGGGTGACGCAGGCCTGGTCTTTCAAGCTCCCCGACGTCGAGTTTCCGCTGGTGACGGACGTCTCGGACGACGTCGTCGCCGTCGCGGGCGGCGACAAGGGCACGGTCATGGCCATCGATGCGCGCACGGGCAAGGAGTTGTGGCGCGTCGACGTCGGAGCCCCGTTGAACGCCGGGGTGGGCAGCGACGGCACGCTCTCGGCCGTCGTCACCCGCGACAACGACCTCGTGGCGCTGCAGGGTGGGCACGTCCTGTGGAAGAAGAATCTCGGCGCCGAGACCTTCACGCCACCGCTGGTGGCCGGACGGCGCATTTTCGTGCAGACGGCCGATCGGACCACCTCCGCATGGGACGGCCAGAGCGGACGCCGGCTCTGGACGCAGACCCGCAATGCCGACGCACTGGTCCTCAAGCGCCCGGGTGTCTTGCAGGCGGTGGACGACGCGCTGGTGGCCGGCGTCGGCGCGAGGCTGGTCTCGATGGCCGCCACGAATGGCGCCTCGCGCTGGGAGGCGCCCATCGCGTCGCCCCGCGGCACCAACGACGTCGAGCGCCTGGCCGACCTGACCGGCACCATCAGCGTCGCGGGCGGCACCATCTGCGCGCGTGCCTACTACGCGAACGTCGGCTGCGTCGACGCCAACCGCGGCGTCCTGCTGTGGACGAAGCCGGCCACCGGTTCGGTGGGCGTCAGCGGCGACGAGAACACCCTCTATGGCGTCGAGCAGAACGGCGTCGTGCTGTCCTGGCGCCGGCGCGACGGCGAGCAGCAATGGAGCAATGACGCGTTCAAGTACCGTCAAATGACCGCTCCGCTGGCGGCGGGGCGCACGCTGATCATCGGCGAGGACGGCGGCAACCTCCTGTTCCTGGATCGCGCGGACGGCAAGCTGCTCGCGCGCGTGTCGCCGGACGGATCGGCCATCGTGGCCGACCCCGTGGTGGCGGCCAATACCCTGGTCGTCGTGACCGCCAAGGGTGGCGTCTTCGGCTACCGGCCCAAATAGCTCGGGGCCGGGCCCTGAGCACAACAACAGCGACGCTGAGCAAAACAAAGGAAACCGCATGAAGCCGGTTATCGCCCTGGTCGGGCGGCCCAACGTGGGCAAGTCGACGCTGTTCAACAGGCTCACCAAGACCCGCGACGCCATCGTTGCCGACTTCGCGGGCCTGACCCGCGACCGGCACTACGGCAATGGACGCGCCGGCAGCCGCGAATACATCGTGATCGACACCGGCGGTTTCGAGCCCGACGCCGGCAGCGGCATCTTCAAGGAGATGGCCAAGCAGACCCGGCAAGCAGTGGCCGAGGCGGACGTGGTCATCTTCGTGGTGGATGCCCGGGAAGGGCTGTCCGCGCAGGACCACGACATCGCCAACGAACTGCGGCGCCTGGGCAAGCCGTGCCTGCTGGCGGCCAACAAGGCCGAAGGCATGGCGAGCAGCGCCCGGCTGGTCGATTTCTACGAGCTGGGCTTCGGCGAGGTCTATGCCGTGTCGGCCGCACATGGGCAGGGCGTGCGCGAACTCGTCGAGCTGGCGCTGGAACCGCTGAACCTGCCCGAGCCAGAGGACGACGAAGACGTGGACGCCGAGTCCCGGCCGATCCGCCTGGCAGTGGCGGGCCGCCCCAACGTCGGCAAGTCGACCCTCATCAACACCTGGCTGGGCGAGGAGCGCCTGGTGGCCTTCGACATGCCGGGCACCACCCGCGACGCCATCACCGTGCCGTTCGAGCGCAACGGCCAGCGCTTCGAGCTGATCGACACCGCCGGCCTGCGCCGAAAGGGCAAGGTGTTCGAGGCGATCGAGAAGTTCTCGGTGGTCAAGACGCTGCAGGCCATCGAGTCGGCCAACGTCGTCCTGCTCCTGCTCGACGCCACGCAGGGCGTGACCGACCAGGACGCGCACATCGCCGGATATGCGCTCGAAAGCGGGCGGGCGGTGGTGATCGCCATCAACAAGTGGGATGCGGTCGACAGTTACCAGCGCGAGCAGGTCAACCGGCAGATCGAGAGCCGGCTGCCGTTTTTGAAGTTCGCTTCGCTGCATTTCATCTCGGCAACCAAGCGCCAGGGCCTGGGCCCGGTCTGGCAGGCCATCGTCCAGGCGCACCGGGCGGCCAACCGCAAGATGTCCACGCCGGTGCTCACGCGATTGCTGCTGGAAGCGGTGCAGTTCCAGGCGCCCAAGAAGTCCGGCATGTACCGCCCCAAGCTGCGCTATGCGCACCAGGGCGGGATGAATCCGCCGGTGATCATCATCCACGGCAATTCGCTCGAGCATGTCACCGACGCCTACCGGCGCTTCCTGGAAGGACGTTTTCGCAAGGAATTCGACCTCGTCGGCACGCCATTGCGCATCGAGTTCAAGACGTCCCACAATCCGTTTGCCGAAAAGAACGGCTGACCGGCCGCCGCCGCAGTCCCGTTATTTTTAAAAGGCCTTTGGACCAATCTGCTGCACTGCGGAAACCCTGTGATAAGGTTCGACGTCCAACAACAACTTCTTGAACACGGAGAATATCGTGAGCAATAAAGGGCAACTTCTGCAAGACCCGTTTCTCAATACGCTGCGCCGGGAACACGTCCCGGTGTCGATCTACCTGGTCAACGGCATCAAGCTCCAGGGACAGATCGAATCCTTCGATCAGTACGTCGTCCTCCTGCGCAACACCGTGACCCAGATGGTCTACAAGCACGCCATCTCGACCATCGTGCCCGGCCGCGCCGTCAACTTCTCGGCGGCCGAACAGGACGACGCAGCTGCCTGACCGGGCAGGCGCGGCAGGCCGACGCCGCGCCCGCCCCCAAGCGCCTCACTCCGATTGTCCGAACTGATTCCTCGAGTCGAAGGCGCCGCCATCCTGGTCGGCGTGGATTTCGGGCTGCCGCATTTCGACGGCGAGCTCGAGGAACTCGGCCTGCTCGCGCAGACTGCCGGGCTCGAACCGGTGGCTCGCCTGAGCTGCAAGCGCAAGGCGCCTGACGCCGCCCTCTTCGTCGGCAGTGGCAAGGCGGCCGAAATCCGCGAACTGGCCGAGATGCACCGCGCAAGCGAGGTCATATTCGACCAGCCGCTCAGCCCGGCGCAGCAGCGCAACCTCGAGCGCGCCATCGGCACGGCGGTCTATGACCGCACCTTCCTCATCCTCGAGATATTCGCCCAGCGCGCCCGCAGCCACGAAGGCAAGCTCCAGGTGGAGCTCGCCCGGCTGCAGTACCTGAGCACCCGGCTGGTGCGCCGCTGGTCGCACCTGGAGCGGCAGCGCGGCGGCATCGGTGCGCGCGGCGGCCCGGGCGAAACCCAGATCGAGCTGGACCGGCGGATGATCGGCGAGGCCATCCGCCGCACGCGCGAGCGGCTGGCCAAGGTGCAGCGCCAGCGCGGCACCCAGCGGCGCCAGCGCGAGCGCCGGGAGACCTTCAACATCTCGCTGGTGGGGTACACCAACGCGGGCAAGTCGTCGCTGTTCAACGCCCTGGTCAAGGCCCGCGCCTACGCGGCCGACCAACTGTTCGCCACCCTGGACACCACCACCCGGCACCTGTACCTGGGCGAGGCGGGCAGGCAGGTCTCGATCTCGGACACGGTGGGCTTCATCCGCGAGCTCCCCCACGGCCTGGTCGATGCCTTCAAGGCCACCCTCCAGGAGGCGGTCGACGCCGACCTGCTCCTGCACGTCGTGGACGCCTCGAACCCGCATCACCCGGAGCAAATGGATGAGGTGCGCTCGGTGCTCGACGAAATCGGCGCGGGTGAGGTGCCGCAGGTGCTGGTGTTCAACAAGCTCGACGCGATCGAGCCCGAGCGCCGCCCGGCGCAGTCACGCGACCACGTGGAGGTCGACGGGCGTTGGTTGACCCGGATCTTCGTCAGCGCACGTACGGGCGAGGGGTTGGCGCTGTTGCGCGAGGAGCTGGCAAAGCGCGTGGTCGAGGCGATGGCCTCGAAGTCCCTGGCTGACGCTGCGCCATTGCATGATCCAGCGCATTGATTGGCACAATCGGACGCCATTCACTGTTAGACGTAAGAAAAGAATACGAATGATCGCTAAGCCATTGTGGAGACGGTTCTACGGCATGTTCAACCTGAACGATGGCCGGTGGGGTCGCGGCGACGAGGGAGCTTCATCCGAGGGGGATCGCCCCTCCGGCAACCGTCCCGACGCCGACCCGCCCGGCCGGCCGCCGGAGCGGCCTCGCGGCCAGGGGCCCAACCAGGGACCGCCGGATCTCGACGAACTCTGGCGCGACTTCAACCGCAAGCTTGGCGGCCTGTTCGGTGGGCGCGGCGGGCAGCGGCCGTCTTCCGGCGGAAACGGCGGCGGCAACGGCAATGGCGGTGGTTTCAAGCCCGAGATGAAGAACGCCGGCTTCGGCCTGGCCCTCGTGGTCATCGTGGCCCTGCTGATCTGGCTGAGCACCGGCTTTTTCATCGTGCAGGAAGGCTCGCAGGCCGTCATCACCCAGTTCGGCCGCTACAAGTCGACCGTGGGAGCCGGTTTCAACTGGCGCCTGCCTTACCCGATCCAGCGCCACGAGGTCGTCGTGGTGACCCAGATCCGCTCGACCGACGTCGGCCGTGACGCGATCGTGCGCTCCACCGGGCTGCGCGAGTCGGCCATGCTGACCGAGGACGAGAACATCGTCGAGATCAAGTTCGCCGTGCAATACCGCCTCAGCGATGCGCGCGCCTACCTCTACGAATCGAAGGCGCCTTCCGAAACGGTGGTGCAGGTGGCCGAAACGGCGGTGCGCGAAGTGGTCGGCAAGATGAAGATGGATGCTGCCATGGCCGATGAGCGCGACCAGATCGCCCCGCGCGTGCGCGCCCTGATGCAGAACATCCTGGACCGCTACAAGGTGGGCGTCGAAGTGGTGAACATCAACCTGCAGCAAGGCGGCGTACGACCGCCCGAGCAGGTGCAGGCCGCCTTCGACGACGTGCTCAAGGCCGGCCAGGAGCGCGAGCGCGCCAAGAACGAGGCCCAGGCGTATGCCAACGACGTGGTGCCGCGCGCCACTGGTGCCGCTTCCCGCCTGATCGAGGAGGCGCAGGCCTACAAGGCTCGGGTGGTCGCGTCCGCCCAGGGTGATGCGCAACGCTTCGAGCAGGTGCTGGCCGAGTACCAGAAGGCGCCGCAGGTCACGCGCGACCGGATGTACATCGACGCGATGCAGCAGATCTACGCCAATACCTCCAAGGTGCTGATCGATTCTCGGCAAGGTTCGAACCTGCTGTATCTGCCGCTGGACAAGCTGATTCAGCAGTCCGGCCAGGCCGCTGGCGCCAGCGCGGCCGGCGACAGCAGCGCGACCGCATCCTCCGGTGCCACGCCGGCGCCGCCCGCTTATCCGGCCAACAACGATTCGCGTATCCGCGACGGCCGCTCGCGCGACCGTGATACCCGCTGAGCCGGGCAAAGACAGGCGCTGCAGAATATGAACAGAATCGGATTCATTGCTACCTCCATACTGATCGCGCTCATGCTGTTGAGCTCGACGCTCTTCGTGGTCGACCAGCGCCAGTTCGGCGTGGTCTATGCACTGGGACAGATCAAGTCGGTCATCACCGAGCCGGGGTTGAACTTCAAGCTCCCGCCACCCTTCCAGAACGTGTCGTACATCGACAAGCGGCTGCTGATGCTGTCGAGCGTCGACACCGAGCCCATGCTGACGGCCGAGAAGCAACGTGTGGTGATCGACTGGTACGTGCGCTGGCGCATCACCGACCCGTCCGCCTACATCCGCAACGTGGGGCTGGACGAGAACACCGGTGCCAGCCAGCTCAACCGTGTCGTGCGCAACGCGTTCCAGGAAAACGTCAACAAGCGCACCGTGAAGGATCTCATCTCGGTGCGCCGCGAACAGCTGATGGAAGACGTCAAGCACGAGGTGCTGGGCGTGGTCAAGGGCGCCAAGCCGTGGGGCATCGACGTGGTCGATGTGCGCATCACCCGCGTGGACTACGTCGAGGACATCACCGAGTCGGTCTACCGCCGGATGGAGGCCGAGCGCAAGCGCGTGGCCAACGAACTTCGCTCGACCGGCTTCGCCGACGGCGAGAAGATTCGCGCCGATGCCGACCGGCAGCGCGAGGTAACCATCTCCAACGCCTACCGCGATGCCCAGAACATCAAGGGGCAGGGCGACGCACAGGCCAACTCTATCTTTGCCGATTCGTTCGGCCGCGATCCGCAGTTCGCGCAGTTCTACCGCAGCCTGGAGGCCTACCGGCAGTCGTTCGCCAAGAAGGGCGACCTGCTCGTGATCGATCCGCGCAGCTCGGAATTCTTCGGCGCCATGCAGGGGGCCGGCTCAGCGCAATCCGGCGCGGCGCCACGGCGCTGAAGTGCGGGCCGTCAACCGAGGCATGCGGCAGGACTGCGCGTGAGCGACATCTTCTGGAGCGCGCTGGGCCTGGTCCTGGTCATCGAAGGGCTGTTGCCGTTCCTCTCACCGGGCAGCTGGCGCCGCGGCTTCTCGCAGCTGATGCAGCTGCGCGACGGCCAATTGCGCTTCTTCGGCCTGTGCAGCATCGTGCTGGGGCTGATGCTGTTCTGGCTGACCGGCAGCTAGTCCGGTCCCGGGCCCGCACCACCCCTGTAGAATCCCTGTTTTAACCGCAGGGACACAAGTTCCTTCGTCTTCACATGTCCGCCTGGGTCCTTCCGGATCACATCGCCGATGTGCTGCCTTCCGAGGCCCGCCACATCGAGGAACTCCGACGCCAACTCCTCGACACCGCCCGTGGCTACGGCTACGAGCTGGTCATGCCGCCCCTGCTGGAGCACCTGGAATCACTGTTGTCCGGCACCGGCGAGGCGCTGGGCCTGCAGACTTTCAAGCTGGTCGACCAGCTGTCGGGTCGCTCGCTCGGCCTGCGCGCCGACACCACGCCGCAGGTGGCCCGCATCGATGCCCACCTGCTCAACCGCCAGGGCGTCACGCGCCTGTGCTACTGCGGCCCGGTCCTGCACACGCGGCCGGATCGCCCGCACGCCACGCGTGAACCCCTGCAGTTCGGGGCCGAGACGTACGGCCATGCCGGCATCGAGGCCGACATCGAGAGCCTGCGCCTGGCCCTCGACTGCCTGCGCGCCGCCGGCATCCGGGACGGTGTCATCCTCGACATGGCCGACGCGCGCATCGTGCGTGCGCTGCTTGCCGGCGCCACCGTCGATCCGCTGGTCTTGGGCCGCGTGCACGCCGCCCTGGCGGCCAAGGACGCCAGCGAACTGCGGGCGCTCACGAAGGACTTCCCGGCCGCCTCGCGCGATGGCCTGCGCGGCCTGATCGAACTCTATGGCGACGCCGCCGTGCTGGACGAGGCGCAACGCCGAATCGGCCACCTGCCCGGCGTGGCCACCGCGCTCGACGAACTGCGCCGCATGGCCCGTCTGGTCGATGGGGCGGCCATCAGCTTCGACCTGGCCGACCTTCGCGGCTGGGCCTACTACAGCGGCATGCGCTTCGGCATCTATGTGCCAGGCGCGGCCGGCGCGCTGGTGCGCGGCGGCCGCTACGACGAGGTCGGTGCCGTCTTCGGCCGCAACCGCCCCGCGGTCGGCTTCAGCCTGGACGTGCGCGAACTCGTCGGCGTGCTGCCACCGCGCCCGTTGCGCGCCGCCATCCGCGCCCCCTGGCGGGATGCGGCCGGCCTGCGTGCCGCCATCGCCGGCCTGCGCGAGCAGGGCGAGACGGTCGTGTGCGTGCTGCCTGGCCACGACAGCGAAATCGACGAATTCCATTGCGACCGCGAGCTCACAGAGCAGGACGGCCAATGGCAAGTGAAATCCATCTGACTCAGCAATCCGGAACGTGAACATGAGCGCAACCACTGGAAGAAACGTGGTCGTCGTCGGAACCCAATGGGGCGACGAAGGCAAAGGCAAGCTGGTCGACTGGCTGACGGAAAGCGCCCAGGGCGTGGTCCGCTTCCAGGGCGGGCACAACGCGGGCCATACGCTGGTGATCAACGGCGTCAAGACCGCGCTGCACCTGATTCCAAGCGGCGTCATGCGCCCGGGCATCAAGTGCTACATCGGCAACGGTGTGGTGCTGTCGGCGGCCAAGCTGTTCGAGGAAATCGAAGGCCTGGAGAAGGCCGGTGTCGAAGTGCGCTCGCGGCTGCGCATCAGCGAGGCATGCCCGCTGATCCTGCCGTTCCATGCGGCGCTCGATCTGGCGCGCGAGGCCTACCGCGAGAAGGGCGGCGTCGAGAAGATCGGCACTACCGGCCGCGGCATTGGCCCGGCCTACGAGGACAAGATCGCCCGCCGCGCCCTGCGCGTGCAGGACCTGAAGCACCCCGAGCGCTTTGCCGCCAAGCTGCGCGTGCTGCTTGAACTGCACAACCACGTGCTGGTGGAAGTCCTGGGTGCCGAAGCGGTCGATTTCGACACCGTCTACAACGAGGCGATGCGCCATGCAGAGCTGCTCAAGCCCATGATGGCCGACGTCTCGCGCGAACTGAACGAAGCGCACCGGCATGGCGAGAACCTGCTGTTCGAAGGCGCCCAGGGCACGCTGCTGGACGTGGACCACGGCACCTATCCGTACGTCACCTCCAGCAACTGCGTGGCCGGCAACGCGGCGGCGGGCTCCGGCGTGGGCCCGGGCATGCTGCATTACGTGCTGGGCATCACGAAGGCCTACTGCACCCGCGTCGGCGGCGGCCCGTTCCCCACCGAACTCGACTGGGCCACGCCCGGCACGGTCGGCTACCACCTGTCGACCGTGGGCGCCGAAAAGGGCGTGACGACCGGGCGCAGCCGGCGCTGCGGCTGGTTCGACGCCGCGCTGCTCAAGCGCTCGGCGCAGGTCAACGGGCTGTCGGGCCTGTGCATCACCAAGCTCGACGTGATGGACGGGCTGGAAGAGATCAAGCTGTGCACCGGCTACACGCTCGACGGCGAGTACACCGACATCCTGCCCATGGGCGCCGACGAGATCGAGCGCTGCACGCCCGTCTACGAGACGCTCGAAGGCTGGAGCGAAAGCACCGTCGGCGTCACCCAGTACGACAAGCTGCCGATGAATGCGCGGCTCTATCTGCAGCGGATCGAACAGGTGACCGGCGTGCCCATCCACGTCGTGTCCACCAGCCCGGATCGGGATCACACGATCATGATGCGCCACCCGTACCTGGCCGACTGAAAGCCGACACTGCCCCGACCCACCACGACGAGTTTCGAAAAAGGCCACCATCCCATGTTGACCGAAGACGGCAAGCACCTGTACGTCAGCTATGACGAATACCACAACCTGATCGAGAAGCTCGCGATCAAGATCTATCAGTCGGGCTGGGAGTTCGACACCATCCTGTGCCTGGCGCGCGGCGGCATGCGGCCGGGCGACGTGCTCTCGCGCATTTTCGACAAGCCGCTGGCGATCATGTCGACCAGCTCGTACCGGGCCGAGGCGGGCACCAAGCAGGGCCACCTGGACATCGCCCGCTACATCACCACGCCCAAGGGCGAGATCGCCGGCAAGGTGCTGCTGGTCGACGACCTCGCCGATTCGGGCCACACGCTGCATGCCGTCATGGACATGCTGCGCAACAACTACAAGCCGATCACCGAACTGCGCAGCGCGGTGATCTGGACCAAGGAACTGTCCACCTTCACCGCCGACTACTCGGTCGAGTTTCTCGCCACCAACCCATGGATCCACCAGCCGTTCGAGGGCTACGACTCCATGGGCGCCGAGAAGCTGCTGGAGAAGTGGTCGGTGTAGGAAATGCGCAGCGGCCGCGCCCGCACCCCGGGCAGCGCCGCTTGCGTGGTTGCGGCCCTGTGCGAAACAGGGCGCGGCCGTCCGGCGCTCAAGTCGACGCTTCGTAGCGCTTTTGCATCTCTTCCGGGCTGACTTCCTCGATCGAATGGCCGACGTTCCAGCGGTGGCCGAACGGGTCGAAGAAGCTGCCGGAGCGTTCGCCGTAGAACTGGTCGGCCAGCGGCATGTGCGAGGTGGCGCCGGCCGCCAGCGCGCGGGCGACGACCGCGTCGGCGTCGTCGACATGCAGGTGGATCGTCACCGTGGTGGCGCCCACCGAGCGAGGTCCGCGGATGCCGTATTCTGGGTATTCCTCGCTGAGCATCAGCGTCGCGCCATCGAAGTCCAGCTCCACGTGGCCGATTCGGCCGCCCGGCTCGGTCAGCCGGAATTTCTCGGTCATGCCGAATACCTTGCCGTAGAACTCCACGGCGGCGTTCGCGTCGTTGACGCACAGGTAGGGAAACATCTCTCGTGCCATGACTCTCCTCGCGGCACCCGGGAGGGGCGTTGCAGGCCGATTGTGAACCCGTCGCATGAAAAGCGGCATAAGGAAGTTCTCTGCAGAACCGCTTGCAGCTGCAGGGTTAGCATCGGGCCATGAGCAAGCCCATCACCGACCTCATCCATCATCCGTACGCGCCTCCGGCGAGTTTCGCGGCACCGCAACCGGGCGTCTACAAGGCGTCGACGGTGTTCTTCAGCGACGTCGCCGCGATGCGCGCACGCGACTGGAAGACCAAGGCGGGCTACACCTACGGCCTGCACGGAACGCCGACCACCTTCATGCTCGAAGAGCGCCTGGCCGCGCTCGAGGGTGGCACCGAATGCCTGCTGGCGTCCAGCGGCCTGGCCGCCATCTCGTTGGTGTCGCTCGCTTTGCTCAAGGCCGGCGACGAGGTCCTGCTGCCGGACAACGTCTATGGCCCCAACAAGGCGCTGGCCGCGGGCGAGCTGGCCAACTACGGCATCACGCACCGGCTGTACGACGCCATGGATCCGTCGGACCTGGCCGCCAAGCTCTCGCCGCGCACCCGGCTGGTGTGGATCGAGGCGGCCGGCTCGGTGACCATGGAGTTCCCGGACGTCTCGGCGCTTGCCCAACTGTGCCGCGACCGCGGCGTGACCAGTGCGCTGGACAACACCTGGGGCGCCGGCCTGGCGTTCTGCCCTTTCGACCTGGAAGGCGAGGGCTGGGGGGTGGACGTGTCGGTGCACGCCCTGACCAAGTATCCGAGCGGCGGCGGCGACGTCCTGATGGGCAGCGTGGTCACGCGCGACCCGGCGTTGCACCTGAAGATCAAACTCACGCACATGCGGCTTGGGCTGGGCGTGGGCGTCGACGACGTGCAGGCGATCATGCGTTCGTTGCCCAGCGTCGCATTGCGCTACCAGGCGCACGACCAGAGCGCGCGCGCGTTGGCGCAATGGCTCCAGCAGCGCGACGAGATCGCCCAGGTGCTGCATCCGGCCCTGCCGGATTCGCCCGGCCACGAGAACTGGCGCGCGCTGTGCGGCGCGACCGACCTCGCGGCGGGGCTGTTCTCGGTAGTGTTCGACGAGCGATTCGGCACCGAGCAGGTCGATGCCTTCTGCGATGCGCTGCAACTGTTCCGCCTCGGTTATTCCTGGGGCGGCCCGATCAGCCTGGTGGTGCCCTACGACATCAGCCTGATGCGCGACGCCGCGGTCGCGCCCTGGCCGCACAAGGGCACGCTGGTGCGCTTCTCCATCGGTCTGGAGGCGGTCGAGGATCTGCGGGCCGACCTCGCGCAGGCGCTGGACGCGCTCTGAGCCGTGCCGGGGCCGCCGGCCCCGACGGACGGCGCGTTCGTCACTCGGGCTTGATGCCGGCGTCGCGCACGTGGGCGCCCCAGAGCGCCTGCTGAGCATCCACGAATTGTCCGAACTCGCTGCCCGCGAGCGGCCAGGCCTCCATGCCGAGCGAGCGCATCTTTTCCTGGACATTCTTGTCGGCCAGGCTGGTCTTGAGTTGCGCGGTCCACCATGCGGTCACCTCGGGCGGCAGGTTGGCCGGACCATCGATGCCGAGCCAGCCGCTGAGTTCGACCGGCTTGAAGCCGAGTTCTCCCACGGTAGGAACGTCAGGCAGCATGCTCGATCGGCGTTCCGCCAGCAGCGCGATCGCCTTGAGCGAGCCTTGCCGGACGAACGGCAGCACGGCGCCCAGGTCGGAGCTGACGAAATCGATCTGCCCGCCCAGCATGTCGGTGATGGCGGCCGGTTGGCCCTTGTAGGGAATCGGCCGAACCTGGATGCCCGTCGCGCTGCTGAACGCGGCCGAACTGACTTGGCCCGTTCCCGAACCGTAGCCATAGGTCAGGGCGTCCGGCTTGGCCTTGGCTGCGTCGACCAGCGCGCGGGCGGTGCCGTACGAGCCGGCTGCGCGGGTGACCACCGCGATGTCGAATCGGGCCACGCGCCCGACGTGCGTGAGCGCCTTGACAGGGTCGAGCCGCTGCAGCGCGACCGACAGGCCGGGCCCGGACGAATGGGTGGCGCTGGAGCTGGGCATGAGCGTATAGCCGTCGGCAGCGGCGCGCTGGACGTTCTCGATGCCCAGCGCCCCGAGCGCCCCAGGCCGGTTCTCCACCACGATGGTCGCGCCGGTTCGCTCGCGGATGTCGTCGAGCACCACCCGCGAGACGGTGTCGATGCTGCTGCCCGCCGGAAAGCCCACCACGAACCTGATGGGCTTGGCGGGATAGTCCTGCGCGCTGGCCAATGGCGCGGCAGCGAGCGCCGCGGCAGCGGCCAGCGTGATGAATAGTTTGTTCATGTCGTCTCCTTGTCGTTGGATGGGCGTCCGGCCAGAAGCGCCGCGTTGTGCTCGCCCAGAGCGGGTGCATGGCGGCGGACGGTGGCCGGGGTGCGGGAAAAGTGCACGGGCAGGCCCGCCTGCATGAGGCGGCCCTCGGTCGGGTGCTCCACCTCCCGCCAGAAGCCCACGGACTGCAGGTGGGGGTCGACCAGCAGGTCGTCGATGGAGTTGACGCGGGCGAAGGGGATGTCGGCGCTCTCCAGCAAGGCCAGCCATTCGGCCGTGGGTTTCGATGCCACCATCCGTTCCGCGTAGGCGTACAGCTCGCCGAAGTGGTGGCTTCGCGCGGCCTGCGTCCGGTAGCGCTCGTCGTCGGCCAGTGCCGGTTCGCCGACCAGTTCGAAGAAGCGGTGCCACTGGCCGTCGGTGTAGGGCACCACGGTGAGGTAGCCGTCCTTCGTGCGAAACGGCCGTCGGAACTCGTTGAGCAGGCGCGTGTAGCCGGCCGGGCCCTGAGGCGGCACGAACGTACGGCCGGCCAGATGCTCGACGGCCATGAAGGACACCATGCATTCGAACATCGGCACCTCGATGGCCTGGCCCTCGCCGGTCTTCTCGCGCGCATAGAGCGCCGCGCCCAGGGCCGAGGTGACGTACAGCGCCACCGCCTTGTCGGCCACCACCGATTTGACGTACGCCGGCGCGTCCTGGCCGGCGCCGCCCTGAAGCCACGCGAGGCCGCAGGCGGCCTGGATCGTGTCGTCGATCGCTGGCCGGCCGGCGTAGGGGCCGCTTTCCGAGTACCCGTAGCAGCTGCAATGGATCAGCCGCGGAAAGCGCGCCAGCAGCGTCTCGGCGTCGAGGCCAAGGCGTCGCAGGGCAGGCGCGCGCATGTTCGAGATGAAGACGTCGCTGTCGGCCAGGAGCGCCATCAGCCGGTCATGGTCGCCCGGCGCCTTCATGCCCAGCTGGACGCTTCGCTTGTTACGGTTGAGGTTCAGGTACGCGTGGCTCATGCCCGCGTGCTTTTGCGGCATCACGTGGCGGAAGATGTCGCCCTCCATGGGCTCGACCTTGACGACGTCGGCGCCGAAGTCGCCGAGCAGCTGCGTCGCCATGGGCCCCATGCCCACGGTGGTCATGTCCAGCACGCGAACGCCGGCGAGCGCGCCGGCCATCACCGATTGCCTTCCAGGATGCGGCGAGCCAGCTTGAGGTGCGGTTCGTCGATCATCTTCCCGTCCAGCTGGTGCGCGGCCAGGCCCGGGTTCGCCTGGAACGCGGCCACCACGCGCCGCGCCCACTCGACACGCTCGGGCGAGGGCGTGAACCCTTCGTTGATGGGCGCCAGCTGCGCCGGGTGGATGGCCATCTTCGCGACAAACCCGTCGCGGCAGGCGTCCTGCGATTCCTTGAGCACGCGGGCTTCGTCGCGCAAGGCCACGCACACGGTATCGACCGGCCGCACGCCCGCGGCGGCAGCGGCGAACAGGCACAGCGACCGCGCCAGTCTGAAGGGCTCCGTATAGCCCTGCGCATCCGCGTTCGACAAGGAGCCGACGTCGGTGGCCAGGTCTTCGGCGCCCCAGGCCATGCCCCACAGGCGCGGCGTGGCGCCGGCCAGTTCGCCCAGCCGGAACAGCGAGGCCGCGGTCTCCGTCACGATCGGCAGGAGGCGCGTCTGTCCGGGCTCGATGCCATGGGCCACCTCGAGCGCGTCGAGATAGGCCGCCACCTGCAGCAGCGATTCGCGCCCGCAGCACTTGGGCAGCATGATGCCGAAGGGCCGCGCCGGCAGGACCGCGGCCAGGTCCTGCAGGAGCAGGCCGGATGCCTGCGGATTGACCCGCACCCACAAGGTTTGCCGGCCCGAGCCCTGGCGCAGCATGTCGACCACGGCGGCCCTGGCGTCGGCCTTCCTGTCGCCGGCGACGGAATCCTCCAGGTCGAGAATCAGCGCGCCGGCCTCGCTTTGGCATGCCTTGACGAACTTGTCCCGGGCGATCCCCGGCACGAACAGCATCGACGCGTTCATGCGGCGGCCCCGGCAGGTGCCTTGTGCATGAGCGCCGCCCGTCGGCAGACGCAGATCGCGACGTCGTCCTGGTTGAGGCCGACGTGCTCGAATTCGACGATGCCGGCCGCCGGCCGGGACTTGCTCTCGCGCTTTGCCAGGACCTTCGTGCGTACGCGGATCGTGTCGCCCGCAAAGACCGGCGCCGGGAAGCGCGTGTCGCTCATGCCGAGGTTCGCGACGGTGGTCCGGAAGGTGGTGTCGTTCACGGACATGCCGATCACCAGGCCCAGCGTGAACAGGCTGTTGACGATGGGCTTGCCGAATTCGGTCTTCGCCGAGAAATGATGATCGATGTGCAGCGGCTGCACGTTCATGGTCAGCGTGCTGAACAGCACGTTGTCCATCTCGGTGACGGTGCGAGTCCACTCGTGCTCGAACACCTGGTCCACTTCGAACTGCTCGAAATACAAGCCTGCCATTTCTATCTCCTTGATATGAGGGTTCAGTTGCCGAAGGCGGCGGCGGCGTCCCTGACGGCCGCGCCCATCGCGTCCACCTGGTGCCGGGTGCGGCTCAGCGGCGCGCCGGCCACGAATGCCAGGGGCGTGCCGTCGAGCAGGAAGCCCGCAGCGATCGAGACCGTGTCGGCCTGGTGCTCGCCGAGGTTGACGTGCCACCCGCGCCGCTGCCCGGCGTGCACCGCCTTGACGAGCGCATCAGGCGTTGCCAGGGTGGCATGCGTGAAGGCTGCGTATTCGAGCGATTCGGCGATGCGGCGGATCTCCGCGTCGTCGTGCATGCCGAGCAGGGCCCGTCCGGAAGCGGCTGCGTGAATGGGCTTGCGCTGGCCCACGAAGGCGGAGAAGCGCAGCACATGGTTGCCCTCGATCACATCCAGGTACACCACCTTGCGTTGCGACAACTGGGCAAGGATCACCGTCTCGCCCAATTGCTCGCCCAGGGCCTGCAATGCGCCGCGGCAGCGCGGCGCCAGCCGGTCGTGGCGGGCGACCTGCTCGGCCTCGCGGGCCCAGCGGCCGGTAAGGTAGTAGCGGCCATCCGCGTGATAGGCATAGCCTTCGCCCACGAGCGTCTCCAGCAGTCCCAGGCAGCTCGATTTCGGAAGCTCCAGCGCTGCCGCGACGCGCGCCAGCGAGGCAGGGGCCTTCTCCTCGGAGAAGAACCGAAGGATGTCCAGCACGCGTCGCGCGCTCTTGACGTCACTCATCATTCTTTCGTTCAACGGGGTGAACGTTCATTCAAAACCAAGAACGACGAATTCTGCATGCATCATCCGCGGCTGGCAAGCAGGTGCGCACGCGCACGCGCACGCGCACGCCCGCGGCCTGCGGCTGCGGTAAAGCGGGGCGGAGGAGGTCAGACGCGCTGCGTGCGCGCCGGTACTAGAGAAGCTTGCGCAGTTGCGGCCAGACGTTGTCCAGGATCCGCGGCTGCGCCGTGGCGTTGGGATGGATGCGGTCGGCCTGGAACAGCGGCGCCGGATCGGGGGCGTCGGCCACGCCGTCCAGCAGGAACGGCACCAGCGCCGCGTTCGTCTTGTCGGCCACGGTGCGGAACATCGCGGCAAAGCGGCGGGTGTAGTCGCTGCCGTAGTTGGGCGGCACCTGGATCCCGACCAGCAGCACCTTTGCCCCGGCGGCCTGCGCAGCGCGCGTCATGGCCGTGAGGTTGTCCTCCGTGCCCTGGATCGGCAGGCCGCGCAATGCGTCGTTTGCGCCCAGCTCCAGCACCACGTGCGTGGGCTGGTGCTTCGACAGCAGGGCGGGCAGACGCGAGCGGCCGCCTGAGCTGGTGTCGCCGCTGATGCTCGCATTGACCACCCTGGCCGCGATCTTCTGCTGCTCGATGCGCTTTTCCATCAGCGGGACCCAGCCCTCGCCGCGCTTGAGGCCGTATTCGGCGCTGAGCGAATCGCCCACGACCAGGATGACCGCCGACTGGTCGCCCGGCCGGGTGGCCTGCGCCCGCGAGAGACCCGCAAGGGCCGCCGCCGCGCCGGCCACGATAAAGTGGCGCCGGTCCCATCTCCTCATCGAAGCCTTCATGTCCTCAATCCCTTCAGCAGACGTCCAGCCCGGCGACGCCATCGTGGCGGTCGAGCACGTGTTCAAGTCGGTGTCCGATTCCACCGGCACGCTTGACATTCTGCAGGACATCGACTTCACCCTGGGCGCGCGCCAGACCGCGGCCATCGTGGGAGCGTCGGGGTCCGGCAAGAGCACGCTGCTGTCGATCATCGCCGGGCTGGACACGCCCACGCGCGGCACAGTCCGACTGGCGGGCCAGGACCTGTTCGCCATGGACGAGGACGCGCGTGCCGCGCTGCGCGCGCAGAAGGTCGGCTTCGTGTTCCAGAGCTTCCAGCTGCTGGGCAACCTCACCGCGCTCGAGAACGTGATGCTGCCGCTGGAACTGGCCAACCGGCGCGATGCAAGGCCGGCCGCCGCCGAGATGCTGGCCCGCGTGGGCCTCGGCCAGCGCCTGGGCCACTACCCCAAGGTGCTGTCAGGCGGCGAGCAGCAGCGCGTCGCGCTGGCGCGGGCCTTCGTCGTGCAGCCGGCGCTGCTGCTGGCCGACGAGCCCACCGGAAGCCTGGACTTCGCCACCGGCGAGCAGGTGATGCGCCTGATGTTCGACCTCAACCGCGAACTGGGCACGACGCTGGTGCTGGTGACCCACGACCGCGGCATTGCCGCGCGCTGCGAGCGGCGCATCACCATCGAGGCCGGGCGGGTCGCGGCGGGCGAGGAGGTCGGCGTCTGACACCGGCAGCTGCGGCCCGGCGTCGATAATGCGGCGAATATGTCTTCCCCCAAAGTGATCTTCGGCTTCCACGCAGTGAGCGTGCGCCTCAAGTCGGCGCCGGCCTCGGTGATCGAGGTGTATTTCGACCCGAGCCGCCGCGATGCCCGCATGCGCCAGTTCGTGCACCGCGCACAGGAGGCCGGAGCGCGCCTGATCGAGTCCGACGGCGTGCGGCTGGCTCGCCTGGCCGGCAGCCACGGCCACCAGGGCGTGGCCGCGCGCGTTCACCCGATCGAGCTGGCCCGTTCGCTCGACGACCTGCTCGACGAACTGGAGGCCGCCGGCAAGGTGCCGTTGCTGCTGGTGCTCGACGGCGTGACCGACCCGCACAACCTGGGTGCCTGCCTTCGGGTGGCCGATGGCGCCGGCGCCCATGCGGTGATCGCCCCCAAGGACAATGCCGCCGGCATCAACGCCACAGTGGCCAAGGTCGCCAGCGGCGCGGCCGAGACCATGCCCTACTTCATGGTGACCAACCTCGCGCGCACGCTGACCGAGCTGCAGGAGCGCAACATCTGGTGCGTGGGCACCAGCGACGATGCGCCGGGCACCGTCTATGACGCCGACCTCGATCGCCCGCTGGCGCTGGTGCTCGGCGCCGAAGGCACCGGCATGCGCCAGCTCACCCGCAAGCGCTGCGACGAACTGGTCAGCATCCCGATGGCCGGGGCGGTGGAAAGCCTGAACGTCTCGGTCGCCAGCGGCGTGTGCCTGTACGAGGCGATGCGCCAGCGCCGGGCGGCGCAGGCCTGAGGCGCCGCACCGATTTTCAGTACCCATCCGCGAGAGCAAGCAAGATGCAACATCACGACAACCTCGATGGCCTCAAGATCACCGACAAGCTGGTGTTCGATCTCCAGCTGGCGCTGTACCTGGACCTGGTCGCGCTGCTGGAGCATTCCGGCGTGGTGAGCTACCGCCAGATGGCGGCCCGCGTCCTCAACCTGAGCCTGTCGGCGCGGGAGGAGGGCGACGGCCCGCTGGGCGACGTGCTCGAAGGCATCGCCGGCGGCTTCGCCGGACAGGGCGAAGGCCTGTCGATCGGCGTGCTCAAGGCCGCCAATGCGCTGCGCAACGACGAGGCGATGGGCGACATTCCTTCGCTGCCGGAAGACAACTAGGCCTGCCGGCAGTTCCGCGGCCGCTAGTGCCGCCGCCCGGCCTCGCCCGCCCGCTCCAGCATGAACTCGATGAAGGTGGTGATCGCCCGCGTGCGGTGGCGGCCCGGCATGTAGAGCATGTACATGTGCACGCCGAAGATGCTCAGGCGCCATTCGTTGAGCGCCGTGACCACCTCGCCGGTCTCCACCTCCGGCGCGACCACGTAGTCAGGCACGATGCCCACGCCCAGCCCGGCGAGGATGGCCTGGCGCAGGAACAGGAAGTTCTCCGAGATGATGGTCGGCTCGATCAGCACCTGGTGCCGCTCCTGCTCCAGGTAGGCCGACACCCGCACCTGGCGCCCCTGCACCGATGAGGTGATCAGCGGCGCGGCGCGCAGGTCCTCCAGCTGTACCGGCATGCCGTGTTCGCGCGCCCAGCCGCTGGCCGCGCAGGCCACGTAGTGCACCGGTCCCATGTCGCGCGCCACCAGGTTCTGCGGCGGCGCGGCCATCACGCGCACCGCGATGTCCACTTCGTCGCGCAGCAGGTCTTCCACGCGGTTCTCGAACATCACGTCCAGCACGATGCCCGGGTAGGCGCGCTTGAAGGCAATCAGCCAGTCCGACATGACCAGTTGGCCGTAACCGCTGGGCACGGAAAGACGCACCTGCCCCTGCAGCCCCTGGCCGAGGGCGGCCACCGAATCGCGCGCGGCCAGCAATTCGTCGCGGATGGCGCACCCGTGCGCGTACAGGCGCTGGCCGATCTCGGTCGGCTCGATCCGTCGCGTGGTGCGGCGCAGCAACTGCTGGCCCAGGCTGCGCTCGAACTGGGCCAGCCGGAAGCTCACGTTGGCGCGGCTCATGCGCAGCCGCCGGGCGGCTTCGCTGAGGTTGCCGGCCTCCACGATCTCCACCAGCAGGGTCAGGGCGTTCAGGTCCATCGGCAGGTCTTATTGTCAAATTGGAATTGACAGTATGTCAAACAGGTTCTCAATTGTCGTTGGGCAGTGCGCAGATCAGAATGCGGGACCCGCTGCCGGCGCCCCGGCGGCCTTGGATTTCCTTTTGCCGGAGACAAGACATGACGACGCCTGATTCCGTGGTGCGCAGCCGCACGCAAGGTCCCGTGGCCTGCATCACCATCGACAACCCCCCGGTGAATGCGCTGTCGAGCGCGGTGCGCGCCGGCTTGCTGGCGGCCGTGCAGACCGCCGATGCGGACGCTGCCGTGCAGGCCATCCTGCTCGTGGGTGAAGGGGCCAACTTCATCGCTGGCGCCGACATCCGCGAATTCGGCCAGGCGCCCCAGCCGCCGTCGCTGCCCGAGGTCTGCAACCGGATCGAGGCCAGCGGCAAGCCCGTCATCGCGGCCTTGCGCGGCGCGGCCCTCGGCGGCGGCCTGGAGATCGCCCTGGCGGCCCACTACCGCATCGCGCTCGGCGACCTGAAGGCTGGCCTGCCCGAAGTCCAGCTGGGCCTGATGCCCGGTGCCGGCGGCACCGTGCGCGCGCCGCTGCTGGTCGGCGCGCCGGCCGCACTGGACCTGATGCTCACCGGCCGCCACGTGAAGGCCAAGGAAGCGCTGGCGCTGGGCCTGGTCGATCGCCTGGCCGACGGCGACGATGCGCTGGCCGCCGGCCTGGCGTATGCCAACGAGCTGCTGACGCAAGGTGCCCCGGTGCGCCGCACCCGCGATGCGCAGGGCATGGCGGACCGTGCCGCCGCGCAAGCCGCCATCGACGCCGCCAGGGCCGACGTGGCGAAGAAGTCGCGCGGCCTGTTCTCGCCGGGCAAGATCGTCGATGCGGTGCAGACCGCGCTCGACCAGCCCGTCGACGAAGCCATCAGGCGCGAGCGCGAGGCCTTCATGGCCTGCATCGACAGCCCGCAGCGCGCCGGCCTGATCCATGCCTTCTTCGCCGAGCGCGAAGTCGCCAAAGTGCCCGAGGCCAAGGCGGCGCAGCCGCGGCCGGTCGAGCGCATCGGCATCGTCGGCGGCGGCACCATGGGCGCGGGCATCGCGGTGTCGGCGCTCGACGCCGGCCTGCCGGTGGTGATGGTCGAGCGAGACGATGCGTCCATCGCGCGCGGCCGGGCCAACGTCGAGAAGGTCTACGACGGCCTGATCGCCAAAGGCCGGATGAGCGCCGACGCCAAGTCCGCGGTGATGGCACGGTTCACCGGCTCGACGAGCTACGAGGCCTTCGGCGACGTCGACCTCGTCATCGAGGCGGTGTTCGAGGACATCGAGGTGAAGAAGGCTGTGTTCGCCGAGCTCGACCGCGTGTGCAAGAAGGGCGCCGTGCTCGCCACCAATACCTCGTACCTGGACATCGACGCCATCGCCGCCAGCATCCCGCGCGCGCAGGACGTCATCGGGCTGCACTTCTTCTCGCCGGCCAACATCATGAAGCTGCTGGAGATCGTGGTGCCGGCCAAGGTGGCGCCGGACGTGGTGGCCACCGCCTTCGCGCTGGCCAAGCGGCTCAAGAAGGTGCCGGTGCGCGCCGGCGTGTGCGACGGGTTCATCGGCAACCGCATCCTGGCCGTGTACCGCCAGGCCGCCGACTACCTGATGGAGGACGGCGCCAGCCCCTACGAGATCGACGCCGCGGTGCGCGCCTTCGGCTACCCGATGGGGCCGTTCCAGGTGTCGGACCTCGCCGGCGGCGACATCGGCTGGGCGACGCGCAAGCGCAAGGCCGCCACGCGCGACCCCAACGCCCGCTACGTGCAGATTGCCGACCGCATCTGCGAGCGCGGCTGGTTCGGCCAGAAGACCGGTCGCGGCTGGTACCAATATCCGCAGGGCGCGCGCGCCGGCCAGGAAGACCCGGAAGTGCTGGCCATCGTCGATGCCGAGCGCGAGCGCGCCGGCATTGCGCCGCGCCGCTTCACGCCCGAGGAAATCATGGCGCGCTACATGGCGGCCATGATCAACGAAGGCGCCAACGTCGTGCACCAGGGCATTGCGCTGCGCCCGCTCGACGTGGACGTGACCTTCCTCTACGGCTATGGATTCCCGCGCCACCGCGGCGGCCCCATGAAGTACGCCGACACGGTGGGCCTGCCCCGGATCCTCGACGACATCCGGCGCTTCGCCAAGGAAGACCCGGTGTTCTGGAAGCCCTCGCCGTTGCTCGAGAAGCTGGTGGCCGAAGGCAAGGATTTCTCGTCCCTGAACCAGCCTGCCAAGGGCTGAAAACGCATCACCCCGCGCGCCCCATCCTCGTGGGAGGAGGGCGTCGCTCCACCCGAACCAACCCCCAGGAGACTTCCCCATGCGCCAGGCCGTCATCGTTTCCACCGCCCGCACCCCGCTGACCAAGTCGCACCGCGGCGAACTCAACATCACCTCCGGGCCGACGCTGGCCTCGTTCGCGGTACGCGCCGCGGTAGACCGCGCCGGCATCGATCCGGCGCTGATCGAGGACGCGATCCTCGGCTGCGGCTACCCCGAGGGCATCACCGGCCGCAACGTCGCGCGCCAGGCCATCATCCGTTCCGAACTGCCGCTTTCGATTGCCGGCACCACCATCAACCGCTTCTGCGCCTCCGGCCTGCAGGCGATCGCCGTGGCGGCCGGGCGCATCGTGGTGGACGGCGCGCCGGCCATGATCGCCGGCGGCGTGGAGAGCATCTCGGGCATCCGCACCCGCGAGGACGGCCAGAACGGCATGGACCCGTGGATCGTCGAGCACAAGCCGGCGCTGTACATGGAGATGATCGACACCGCCGACATCGTTGCGCGCCGCTACGGCATCAGCCGCGAGGCGCAGGACCGCTTCTCCGTCGAAAGCCAGCGCAAGACCGCCGAGGCGCAGGAGGCTGGCCGCTACAAGGACGAGATCGTGCCGGTCACCACCGTCATGGCGGTCACCGACAAGGAAACCGGCAAGGTCAGCAAGCGCGAGGTCACCATCGACCACGACACCTGCAACCGCGCCGGCACCACCTACGAAGGGCTGGCCAAGCTGGCGCCGGTCAAGGGACCGGACCAGTTCATCACCGCCGGCAACGCCTCGCAGTTGTCGGACGGCGCCAGCGCCTGCGTGATGATGGAGGCCAAGGAGGCCGAGCGCCTCGGCCTGTCGCCGCTGGGCGCCTTCCGCGGCTTCGCCGTGGCCGGATGCGAGCCCGACGAAATGGGCATCGGCCCGGTCTTCGCCGTGCCCAAGCTGCTGGCGCGCCATGGCCTGAAGGTCGAGGACATCGACCTGTGGGAGCTCAACGAAGCCTTCGCCTCGCAGTCGATCTACTGCCAGGACAAGCTCGGCATTCCGTCCGAGCGCCTGAACGTTGACGGCGGCGCCATCTCCATCGGCCACCCGTTCGGCATGACCGGCGCGCGGCTGGCGGGCCACATCCTGCTCGAAGGCCGCCGCCGCAAGGCCAAGTGGGCCGTGGTGACGATGTGCATCGCCGGCGGCATGGGCGCGGCCGGACTGTTCGAGATCTTCTGAGTCACGTGCCATGGACCTGAATTTCACCGCCGAGGAAGAGGCCTTCCGCGCCGAAGTCCTGCAGTTCCTGCGCGACAAGCTGCCCAGCCGGCTGTCGGACAAGGCAAGGAACGGGGTGCTGCTCACGCGCGACGACATCGTGCAGTGGCACGCGATCCTGAACGAACGTGGCTGGCTGGCCAACCATTGGCCCCGGGAATGGGGCGGCCCGGGCTGGAGCGCGGTCCAGAAGTTCATCTTCGAGACCGAGTGCGCGCTGGCCGGCGCGCCGCGCATCGTGCCGTTCGGCCTGAGCATGCTCGGGCCGGTGCTGATCAAGTACGGCAGCGAAGCGCAGAAGAAGCATTGGCTGCCGCGCATCCTCGACGGCAGCGACTGGTGGTGCCAGGGCTACTCCGAGCCCGGCTCGGGCTCGGACCTGGCGTCGGTCAAGACCAGCGCCGTGCGCAAGACCGACGCGCAGGGCGACCACTACATCGTCAACGGGCAGAAGACCTGGACCACCCTGGGCCACTTCGCCAACATGATCTTCTGCCTGGTGCGCACCAACAAGGAAGCCAAGGCGCAGTCGGGCATCAGCTTCCTGCTGGTGGACATGAACTCGCCCGGCGTGGAGGTGCGCCCCATCATCACGCTCGACGGCGAGCACGAGGTCAACGAGGTGTTCTTCACCGACGTGCGCGTGCCCGCCGAGAACCTGGTGGGCGAGCAGGACAAGGGCTGGACCTACGCCAAGTACCTGCTGACCTACGAGCGCACCAACATCGCCGGCGTCGGCTTCTCGATGGCCGCGCTGGAGAAGCTCAAGCGCATCGCCGCCAAGGTCCGGCGCAACGGGCGGCCGCTGGCCGAGGACCCGCTGTTCGCTGCGCGCATGGCGCGCGTCGAGATCGACCTGGAGAACATGAAGACCACCAACCTGCGCGTGATCGCCGCCGTCGCGGGCGGCGGGGTGCCCGGCGCGGAAAGCTCCATGCTCAAGATCCGCGGCACGGAAATCCGCCAGGAGCTGTCGTCGCTGGCGCGGCGCGCCATGGGGCCGTACGCGCAGCCGTTCATCGAGGCGGCGCTGCACGACGGATTCGACGAGGAGCCGGTCGGCCCGCCCGAGGCCGCGCCGCTGGCGGCGCAGTACTTCAACAACCGCAAGCTGTCGATCTTCGGCGGATCCAACGAGATCCAGAAAAACATCATCTCCAAGATGATCCTCGGACTGTGAGGGAGCGAACGTCATGAACTTCGAACACACGCAAGACCGGCGCATGCTGGCGGACTCGCTCGATCGCTACATTGCCGAGCAGTACGCATTCGCCGAACGCGACCGCATCGCCAGCAGCGAGCAAGGCTTCTCGCCCGCGCACTGGGGGCAACTGGCCGAGATCGGCGCCATCGGCGCGTTGTTCCCCGAGGACGTGGGCGGCTTCGGCGGCACCGGCTTCGACGTGGCGGTGGTCTTCGAGAGCCTCGGCCGCGGCCTGGTGGTCGAGCCTTTCCTCGGCGCGCTGGTCGTCGGCCGTGCCATCGCGCACGCCGGCAACGACGCGCAGAAGGAAGCGCTGGCCGGCATCATCGACGGCAGCCTGGTGGCTGCGCTGGCGCACGAGGAGCCGGACTCGCACCATGAAGCCACGCGCGTGGCTGCCCGTGCCGAGCGCGAGGGCGACGACTGGATCCTCAGCGGCGCCAAGGCGGTCGTGCCGCTGGGCGACCAGGCCGGCCTGCTGCTGGTCTCGGCCCGCACCGGCGGCGCGGTCGACGAGGCGCAAGGCATCTCGCTGTTCCTGGTGCCCGCCGACGCCGCCGGGCTCTCGCGCCGTGGCTACGGCCGCATCGACGGAGGCCGTGCGGCCGAGGTCACGCTCGACGCCGTGCGCCTGCCGGCCGGCGCACTGCTCGGCGGGCAAGGGCAGGGCGCGGACATCCTGGAGCACGCGACCGGCTGGGGCGTGCTGGCGCTGTGCGCCGAGGCGCTCGGCGCCATGGAGGTGGCCAAGCGCGACACGCTGGAATACCTGCGCACCCGCAAGCAGTTCGGCGTGCCGATCGGTAGCTTCCAGGCGCTGCAGCACCGCATGGCCGACCTGCTGCTCGAAGTGGAGCAGGCCCGTTCGGCCGTGATCAACGCTGCCGCGGCCATCGCAAGCGAGCGCGTGGCGCGCGAGAAGGCGCTGTCGGCCGCCAAGTACAGCATCGGCCGCATCGGCGCGCTGGTGGCCGAGGAGAGCATCCAGTTGCATGGCGGCATCGGCATGACCTGGGAGCTGCCGCTGCCGCACTACGCCAAGCGGCTGGTCATGATCGACCACCAGTTCGGCGACGAGGACCATCACCTGGCCCGCTACATCGCACTCGGCCGGCTGGCCGCCTGATCGAAACCAACAGGACCCGGAAGATGACCGACTCCACCGTACCCCCGATCCTCCTGCGCCGCGAAGGCCCCGTGCTGGTGCTTGCCATCCACACGCCGGGCAGGCGCAATGCCATCAGCGCCGGCCTCTACGACGCGCTGCGCGAAGCGCTCGACGACGCCAGGCGCCAGCCTTCGGTCGGCGCCGTGGTGCTGACCGGTGCCGACGGCTACTTCTGCTCGGGCGGCGACCTCAACGTGCTGGCCACCCGGCGCGAACACCCGCCCGAAGTGCGCCGCGGCATCCTCGAAGGGCTGCATGGGCTGGTGCGCCTGCTGCGCGACTTTCCCAAGCCGGTCGTGGCAGCCGTGGAAGGCGGCGCCGCCGGCGCGGGCCTGTCGCTGGCGATGGGTTGCGACCTGCTCGTGGCCGCGCGCGACGCCAACTTTTCGGTGGCCTACGTCAAGGTCGGCCTCACGCCCGATGGCGGTGCCACGTCCTTCCTGGCGCAGGTGCTGCCGCGCCAGTTGCTGACCGAACTGTGCCTGACCGGCGACCGCATCGGCGCCGAGCGACTGCACGCGCTGGGCGTGGTCAACCGCCTGACCGAGCCTGGTGGCGCCGACGCCGAAGCGGTGGCCCTGGCCACGCGACTGGCTGGCGGCCCCGAGCGCGCCATGGCACGCATCAAGACGCTGTGCCGCGAGTCGGTGTCTGCTTCGCTCGACGCGCAGCTCGACCGCGAGGCGCAGTTCATGGTCGAGTCGCAGGGCGACAGCGAATCCGCCGAGGGCATCGCCGCGTTCCTGGGCAAGCGCAGCGCCGACTTCGCCAGCCTGCGGGGAAAGCCATGAGCCATCCGTCCGCCGCACGCTTGCCGCTGGAAGGCGTTCGCGTGCTCGACCTGTCGCGCGTCCTTGCCGGGCCCATGTGCGCCCAGGCGCTGGGCGACCTCGGTGCCGAGGTCATCAAGATCGAGCATCCCGGCCGCGGCGACGACACCCGCGACTGGGGCCAGCGCGTGGGATCGCGCAATACCGCGTACTTCAACAGTGCCAACCGCAACAAGCAGTCGGTCGGCGTGGACCTGCAAAAGCCCGAGGGCCAGAAGCTGGTGCGCGACCTGGCCGCCAGATGCGACGTGGTCATCCAGAACTTCAAGTTCGGCGGCATCGACAAGATGGGCCTGGGCTACGAGCAGCTCAAGGCGGTCAACCCCGCCCTGGTGTACTGCTCGATCACCGGGTACCGCACCGACGGGCCCGAGGCCGCGCGTCCGGGCTACGACCTCGTGGTGCAGGGCGAGGCCGGGCTGATGGCACTGTCCGGCGAGGAAGGCCAGGGCCCGCTGAAGTTCGGCGTGGCCGCGGTGGACATGTTCACCGGCATGTATTCGGCGCAGGCCATCCTCGCGGCGCTGTTCGATCGCCAGCGCACCGGCGTGGGCCGCCACGTGGAAATGGCGCTGTACGACTGCGGCCTGATGATCACGTCCTACTACGGCATGGAGGCGCTGCTGATGGGCGGCGATCCGCCCAAGTACGGCAACGCGCATCCGTCCATCGTGCCGTACGGCGTGTTCGATGCGGCGGACGGGCCGGTGGTGATCACCGTGGGCAACAACGCGCAGTTCCAGCGCTTCTGCACCGAGGTGATCGAGCGGCCCGACCTTGCCGCGGACGAACGGTTCGCCACCAACGTGGGCCGCTCCAAGCACCGGCACGAGCTGCTGCCGCAGCTGCGCGCCGAACTGGCGAGCCGGCCGCGCGCGCTGCTGCTCGAGCGCCTTGCCGCTGCGGGCATTCCGTGCGGCGAGGTGCTGGGGCTGCTGGAGGCACTGCAGTCGCGTCGCAGCACCGAGGCCGGCCTGGTCACCGAAATGCCCAACCCCGAAACCGGGCGCGTGCAGGTGCTCGCGCCGCCGTACCGCATCGACGGCCAACGCATGCCCGTGCGCAGCGCGCCGCCGCTGCTGGCCCAGGACACCGACCAGGTGCTGGGCGGCGTGCTCGGCATGGACGCCGCCGCCATCGACGCGCTGCGCCAGGCCGGCGTGCTTTGAATCTTCCTTTCGACCGAACAACCAAAGAGCATCAGATGACGCTGTCACGTTTGCAACGCCGCCACCTCATTGCCGCCGCGGTCGGCACGCTGGCCCTGGCCTTCGCCGGCCCGGCCCTGTCGCAGGCCTGGCCTGCCAAGCCGATCAAGCTGATCGTTCCTTTCCCGCCGGGCGGCCCGACCGACACCGCCTCGCGCGTGATCGGCCAGCAACTGGGCGAGCGCCTGAAGCAGTCGGTGGTGGTCGAGAACCGCGCCGGCGCGTCCGGCACCATCGCTGCCGCTTTCGTCGCCAAGAGCGCGCCGGACGGCTACACGTTCATGATGCTGGCCACGCCGACGCTGCTGGCGGCCCACCTGTACAAGTCCACGCCGTACGACGTGGTCAAGGACTTCGCCCCCGTGGCCACCGTGTACGACCTGCCGATCGTGGTCGTGGTCAATCCCACGGTGCTGCCGGACGTCAAGACGCTGCCGGACCTGATCGCCAAGGCCAAGGCCGAGAAAGGCCATCTCAACTACACCAGCTCGGGCCCCGGAAGTTTCGGGCACCTGAGCATGGAACTGCTCAAGCAGATGGGCGGCTTCGACATGCAGCACATCGGCTACAAGGGCGGCACGCCGGCCGTGACCGATCTGCTGGGCGGCCAGGTGCCGGTGATGTATGCCGACCTGGTCGCGGCGCTTCCGCACATCAAGGCGGGCAAGCTGCGCGCCATCGCCGTGGGCTCGCCGCAGCGCGTCGTCCAGCTGCCGGACGTGCCGACCGTGGCCGAGCAGGGCTTCAAGGATTTCGAGGCGGTCTCATGGGGCGGCCTGCTGGCGCCTGCCGGCACGCCGGCCGAGGCGGTCAACCGCGTCAGCGCGGAGGTCAAGGCGATCCTGGCGGACAAGGATGTGCAGGACAAGCTGCTCACCGCAGGCGCCATCGGCCACTACGAGGATCCGGCGGGCATGGCCGCGCGCATCCGCGGCGACTACGACAAGTGGGGCAAGGTGATCCGCGACAAGGGCATCTCGCTGAACTGACGCCAGCGCAGGGCGCGGGCCGCCCGGCGCGGTCGTCCGTCTACAGCACGGTGAAGGCGCGGATCAACACCTGCTCGGGCCGGCGCATGCCCACGCCCAGGAACAGCCGTTCGTTGATCCAGGCCAGCGATTGCGACGCGGTCTCGAAGCCGGGCGTGCAGCGAAAGTAGATCTGCGCCGGGTCCACCGGTTCGCCGCGCATCAGCGCGGCCATCACGTCCGCGGGCGCCGAGCGGATGGCGCGGTTGCGCACGTAAACCATGTCGCCGGCGTCGGTCTCCAGCGCATAGCGCGCGTCGAGCTCCGACATCGTCTCGCTGCGAAACAGCTGGAAGTCGCTGCCGCCGGGCAGCACGCGTGCCGTCCAGCCCTGGCCCTGGGCGCGCCCGCCGAGGATCGGCACCACGCGGCGCAGGCCCTGTGGCCCATGGCCGAGCACCACCGGCGCGGCGACGTCGACCTGAAGGTGTGCGAAGTGCTCCAGGCGCGGCGGCGCGAGGGCTGCATCTTCCGGCGTGGCCATGGTGCTACTCCTCGGCGCTGGCTGCATCCAGCGCGGCGATGGTGGCGGCATCGAGCTTGAGTTCGGCCGCGGCCACCAGTTCCTGCAATTGCGCCGGCGACGTGGCACTGGCGATCGGCGCGGTGATCGACGGGCGGGCGATCTGCCACGCAATGGCGATCTGGCCCGGCGTTGCGCCATGCTGCGCGGCCGCCGCATCCAGGGCGGCGAGGATGCGCAGTCCGCGCGGATTGAGGTACGTGGCGGTGGTCTTCGCGCCGCGTGCACTCTTGGCCGCATCGGCTTCGCTGCGGTACTTGCCGGTCAGGAACCCGGCCGCCAGCGCGTAGAAGTTGATGACGCCCACGCCGCGCTCCAGGCACAGCGGCTCCAGCGCCTCCTCGAACACCTTGCGGTCGTACAGGTTGTAGAGCGGCTGCAGCGATTCGTAGCGCGGCAGGCCGGCGCGTTCGGCCACGTCCAGCGCCTCGGCCAGGCGCGGCGCGCTGTAGTTGGACGCGCCGATGGCGCGCACCTTGCCGGCGCGGATCAGGTCGCCGAAGGCGCCGAGCGTGTCTTCCAGCGGCGTGTCCGTGTCGTCGTCATGCGACTGGTACAGGTCGATGTGATCGCATTGCAGCCGCCGAAGCGAGGCATCGACCGCCTGACGGATGTAGGCGGGCGACAGGCCCTTCCTGCCTTCGCCCATCGGCTTGCCGACCTTGGTGGCCAGCACCACCTGGTTGCGCCGGCCGCTCTTGCGCAGCCACTTGCCGATGAGTGTCTCGGACTCGCCGCCGGTGTGGCCAGGCACCCAGGCGGAATACACGTCGGCCGTGTCCACGAAGTTGAAGCCGGCGTCGAGCCAGGCATCGAGCAGGCGGAAGGACATGGCCTCGTCCACCGTCCAGCCGAACACATTGCCGCCGAAGGCCAGCGGCGACACCTTCAGGCCGGAGCGGCCGAGGGAACGCAGTTGCATCACTTTCTCCTTGAAGTACGAGTCGATCAGACCACGCCGAAGACACCGAGCAACGCGCCCGCGCCGAGCAGCCACAGCAGGTGCACGCGGGTGCGCCAGACCACGAAGGCGGCCACCGCCGTCAGCAGCCACAGGTGCCACGGCGTGGCGGAGGCGGCGCCGTTGCCCGCGGCCAGCACCCATGCGGTGGCCAGCAGCAGGCCGATCACGACCGGCACCATGCCCTGCTTGAAGGCGCGCACACCGCGCCGGTCGCGGTTGCGATGGCCCCAGCGCGTGGCCATGTAGGTCAGGGTGGTGCTCGGCAGCATGATGCCCACCAGCGTCACGGCCAGCCCCAGCAGGCCGAGCGGCCAGGCGTGCATGCCGGCAGCCGCCCCGCCGCCGGCATTGAGCCCGACGTTCCAGCCCATCAACGCGACGAAGAGCACGTTGGGGCCGGGCGCCGCCTGTGCGATCGCCACCGACGAGGTGAACTGCGCATCGGTCAGCCAGCCGTGCTGCCCGACCAGGTAGCGGTGCATGTCCGGCACGGTGGTGATGGCGCCGCTGATGGAGATGAGCGAGAGGAACATGTACTGGGCGAACAGCCCCAGCCAGTCCATGGGCGACAGGTGGATGCTCATGCCGGTAGCCGCCGCCAGGTCCACGCGCAGGCCACGCCGCCGAACAGCGCCAGCACCGCGAGCAGGGGCCAGTGCAGCAGTGCCACGGCCACGAACACCAGCGCCATGAAGCCCAGCCCGACCGGCCGGCCGAGCGGATGCCGCCGCAGCGTGGGAACCAGCTTGATGGCGGTGGCGGCGATGAGCCCGCTGGCCACCGCGCCCATGCCGCGCAGCGCGCCCTCCAGACGCGGATCGGCCGCGAAATGCGAATACACCAGCGCCAGCAGCAGGACGAGCACCGTCGGAAATGCCAGCATGCCGGCCAGCGCCGACACGGCGCCGCGCCAGCCGAAGTAGCGGTCGCCCAGGATCAGCGCCAGGTTGATCACGTTCGGGCCGGGCAGCACCTGGGCCACGGCCCATTCCTCGACGAACTCGTCCTGCGTGAGCCAGCGCTTTTGCTCGACCAGGGCGCGCTGCACGATGGCGAGCACGCCGCCGAAGCCCTGCATGGCGATCCATGTGAAGGTCCAGAACAGATCGCCGATGGATTGGGGGCGCGGGTGCGGGTCGTGCGCTGGATCGTCGGGAGTCGGGTGCATGGCGGCGCGATCATAGGCCGCGACGCGCCAATGCGCCGGGCGCCAGGTTGCAAGCCGATGCGGCACACGGGACACTAGGCCGATGACCTTGAGAGAACTCTTCGATCTGTGCAAGAAGGCCGTCACGTCGTGGCTGGACGACTACGCGCCGAGCATGGGCGCGGCCCTGGCCTACTACACCGTGTTTTCCATCGCGCCGCTGCTGCTGATCGTCATCTCCGTGGCCGGGCTGGTGTTCGGCGAGGCGGCGGCCCGCGGTGCCATCTTCGACCAGCTGTCGGGACTCATGGGCGCCCAGGGGGCGTCGGCAATCCAGGGCCTGCTCAGTTCGGTCAACAAGCCGGCCGAAGGCATCATCGCCACCGTCACCGGTCTGCTGCTGCTGGTGCTCGGCGCGACCACCGTGTTTCGCGAGTTGCAGGACGCGCTCGACCGCATCTGGCGGGCGCCGGCGCGCGACCGCAGCGGCGGCGTCTGGAAGATGGTGCACACGCGCCTGCTGTCGTTCGGGCTGATCCTGGGCATCGGCTTCCTGCTGGCCGTGTCGCTCGTCGCCAGCGCAGCCTTCGCGGCGCTCAGCAAGTGGTGGGAGCCGGTGTTCGGCGGCTGGGCGATGCTGGGCCAGGTCGTGAACTTCGTGTTCGGCTTCATCATCAGCACCGTCGGCTTCGCCGCCATCTACCGGCTGATGCCGCGCGCAAAGGTGGAGTGGGGCGACGTGTGGGTGGGCGCGGCCGTCACGTCGCTGCTGTTCTCGGTGGGCAAGCAGCTCATCGGCCTGTACATCGGCAAGAGCAGCGTCGCCTCCGGCTTCGGTGCAGCGGGCTCGCTGGTGGTGGTGCTGGTCTGGGTGTACTACTCGGCGCAGATCTTCCTGCTGGGCGCCGAGTTCACCTGGGTCTACGCGCACGAACACGGCTCGCTCAGGGGCAAGCGACGACCCGACGGCGCGCGCTTCGATCCGCAGGACCCGCAAGAACGCAAGCTGCCGCACCGCTGACGGCCTTTGGCCTGATCGTCCAGCAGGCGGCAGCAGGCCGCCGGACGCACTTGGGCGCGCCCACTGTTGCATTTCTCCCTCGCCGCCGGCGCGCCGACTCGACCTTGCGCGACGCCCGGCCGCGCATCGATCGCGGTGCAAATACCTCTCCAAATCTAAATGAATTGTTAATTTACTCGCGAATACGATTTTCGTGACGTTTGATTAACAATCAAGCAGAGTTTCGTCAAAAGTAAACCTATTTGCGACTTATCAATTTCCGTCTGGAAGTGTCAAGTTCTCTTGTTACCTATCGTTCCTGAATGCTACGATTACGAAGTTCGTGGCAATACTGGTTTCAAGGGAGATGCAATGAAGGGCACAACCTTTACTGCAAGCAGCGAATTGAGCCTCAATAAGCAACCATTGATGCGTCAGCGACGGCCGTCGCCGTTGAATCTCTGGTACGGCTTGCTGGCCGGCCTGTCGCCAACCCTTTCGGGTGGCGTTATTCCCTCGTATCAAGAGCCGATCGCCTCCTGCGCGCCAGCGAACTGACACGGTTCGCGGCTGCCCGATTGCGATTGTTTCGGGTCCCCGCTATCGGTGCAGCCAGCGTCCGATTTCCGGACCGCACGGGTAAGCGACCGCCTTGCAATCAACTTGTAACGGCATCGATACATTGATGCCTGGTTGATCCGCAGGGCGGCGATACATCTCCGCTGGTCGTTCTCGTCCTCGGAGCTAACGTTGCAATTTTATTGACAAAAAATTGCAATTGAAAATCTCGGTACGCCCGCAGGGCCGAGATCTCCTTCGCAACTTTCAATTCATTGAAAAGGAAAAGACATGATCAAGAAAACTGCAGTCGCGCTGGCCCTGGGCTTGCTGGGCGCATCCGCCGCCTTCGCGTCCGACGGCACCATCACCTTCATCGGCAGCGTCACGGACAGCACCTGCTCGATCAACGGCGCAGCCTCCGGCACGCCAGCCGACGTGACGGTGACGCTCCCGACGGTGTCCGCCGGTTCGCTGACCAACACCGGCGACACTGCCGGCGTGTCGGGCCCGTCCGACATCGTCTTCTCGCTGAGCGGCTGCACCGGTTCGGCGACCAAGGTCGTCGCCCGGTTCGAGAACGGCCCGACGGTGGACCCGACCAGCGGCAACCTGGTCAACCAGGCCGGCGTCGGTGGCGCCAACAACGTTCAGGTGCAGTTGCTCAACAGCAACTTCCAGCCGATCAATATCACGACCAATTCGAACAACGACGTCGCCCTCAACGGCGCGGCGATCCTGGCCACCAATGCCGACCTGACCTACTACGGCCAGTACTACGCCACCGGCGCCGCCACCGCCGGCGCGGTCGACACGTCCGTGCAATACACGATGGACTATCAATAAGCCCGAGCCGGCCAGGGGCAGGGCGTCCCGCGTGGGGCGCCCCGACGTGTTCGATTTTTCAGTTCCAGGGAGATTGACTTGAAGTTGCCAACCCGCTGCCTTTTCGCCGCGGCGCTCGCTGGTGCGCTGCTGGCCGGGCCTGCCCACGC